>SKEJ01002006.1_pt1 | contig 10343 bp, 10 predicted proteins | sample 4826721 | NCBI WGS metagenome assembly SKEJ01 (sample SAMN11008812, study PRJNA524170) | human gut metagenome | biome: Human fecal sample; material: Feces; isolation source: fecal sample from pouch patient p31 | host: Homo sapiens | place: Israel: Tel-Aviv | collected 2015-06-02 | reverse complement strand
GTTACACACCAATAGCATACCTGTCGCAATGTTTGTTATACACAATCCACCCGTGTTCATTCAACGCCAGTTGGGTGATTTCAATGTGAAAAATTTTTGCGCGTATCTTTGGTCAAAAAAGCAATGGTCTTTTGGGACGGCACATGGTACAATAGCAAACGTTGTGCCCTTGGCACATGAACGAAGGTAAAAGGAGCTGCTGAACGTGGATACGATCTATCTGCTGCCCGGTGAGGAACGCTGCGTTGATTTTCGAGATGCCAATGGAGTCCCGAAGGTACACTACACTTACTGTTCCATCCGTGGCAAACTTTTCAACTGCACCTGCTGCACAAAGGACGAAGCCCAGCGGCTGTGTGAAGAGTGGCTTGTAAAACAGGACCGCTGCTATATAAACTAAAAAAGCCGCCGAGGACAATTCTCTCACAACTGGAATGTTCCTCGGTGGTTCGCTATAACAAAGGAGCCAGCCTGCGTAAATCTACGCCGGTTGGCTTCTTTGTTCATTTATCTGTGTTTTCTTCTTCCGCAACGACCTGTTCTGTGCATTTCGTTGCACTAGCATATCATAACAAGGTAGGAAGTCGGGTCACTTTAAGTTCTGAGCGCAATTTTTGACGGATGTATTCTTTACTGCTTCTTCAATTTTGCACTCAAGAACCGGCACATATTCTCCGTTCAGATATACCCCACCACCAGTCAAATCGAACAGTTCCCTCGATGTGTTCAAATCCAAATGCAAGGTCTTATTCGAGAGAAGCTGGTTCAGCATCGCCGATGTTTTCTCTGATAGCACCTTTTCTGCGGCTTGCTGCGCTTCAATGCATTCCTGTTCCGATTTACATTCCTTACTGATTCGAGCATTGCTCAAGATACGGATTTCATTGGCCATTCCAAGGATGTGATATACAAGCTGAAGGACGTGCTTTCTGGCTTCTTCTTTATCCATATCAATATAAATCTGCTCAAACGCATTCTCCAGCGTTTGAATTTCAACATCCGGTACCGTTGGCCTTGTCTCTTTCGGTTCAGGCATTTTGATTTGCTCTGCTTTTGTTTTTTCATTGTTAAGAACGGCAACCAGTATTTCACCCTTGTCCTTTATCCAAGGCCACGCTACATTTTTCCACCATGGGGAAATCACGTCTTTAATAAGAATTTCCGTTCCTCTACAGATTGCTGCGCCTAACGCTTCGCCGGCCATTTTCGCCAGCTTCTCTTCCTCCGGCGTTAATTGGACAGGCTGGGGCTCATATGGTTCTGGCTCCTGTTGGCTAGGGACTAAATCTTCAAGGTCAAGTTCCTCCCACTCCGGAATACCCGGATTCTGGTTGTTCATATCTCGTGTAAGACCTCTCACACGATCCGGATTATCCTTGGACTGGACAAGATGGTCACCAGTATTCATGATTGGCTTATATACTTTTTCTCCCATTTAACATCCATCACCTTCACAAAATACTTTTCATTGTTTCTCGTTGCAACCGCCTGCTCGGCACACTCTATTTTCATTTATCTGTGTTTTCTTCTTCCTCAACGACCTGTTCCGCGCATTTCGTTGCACTGGCATAGGCAAAATACCGCACCTTGCGGCTGTACTTTCGGACAAGGTCGATAATGATGTTGTAAGATTTATGCCCGATGCAGTTGGTCTGAATCCAGACTACATCTGCTCTCTTGATGATTTCCGGGCTGGAAATATCATCACTCATAAATCGTACATCCGGTAACTTGAACTTAATTTCACGCAGCCAAGAATCATGACCGCCAAAAGCCACTAACCGCCGGGATGTGTGGTACGGGAACGAGATCTTGCTTTCCTCTGCTTTTTCTTCTTCCGCCCCATTCTGCTGATTGAACACGACTTCCCGGAGATCTGCGAGTTCCTGCCGCAGTTCTCCCGCCCCGGCTTCCATTTTTTCCAGCTGATCTTTCAGTTCACGGTTTTCTCTGCTCAGATTATAATTTGCTTCCTTGGCCTGCTTGCGCAGCTTAGCAAGTTCAGCTTTCAGCTTTTCATTTTCTGACACTAAATCTTCTGTAACTGCCTCTTCCTCTGCATCCCAATCGTCCCAATCATCCTGATCGGCGTATTTGCTGAAATCAAATCTCTGTCTGGAAACTTCACCAATGACATTCATCATAGCGCAAAGGGTACTGACCTGAGACGGTTTTAATCCTTTTGCACGAAGTTCTTTTTTCAATCCATCAAACCGATTCATATCACGCGGCAAAACTGCCCCGGTATACTGGTAAACAAGCTGCGCAAGGCTGACGTCATGCGGGTCATCATCATCTTCATACAATTCTCCCGCATACTTTGTTTCATACCATTCCGGATCGAAGGGCTTTGGCTCTATCCATTCATTGTCTTGAAACCAGATGCCATCATCCATTTCACTGTAAAGTTCCAACCCCCACGGAAGCATGGCTGCTGCGCGGCAGACGACGGCAGTCATAAACGAATACACCCATGCATAGTCGTCATCTTGATCCAAAAGATAGAGAATCGCAAAGCATATCTCGTATGGGTCGTCAATGCGGAAGTTACAAAATGCTTCCGCAAAATCATCTCCCACACATTCTGCGATCTGCTTTTTTCCATGAACGCCTGCCGAAAGACTCACAAAATGGAGGTTGTATATTCGATGTTCAGCCTTCTTACGTTTTTCTTCAAGCCCCTCCATCTGCCGGATCATCTGCTCTTCCTCCGACAACCGGCCAATCAGTGGTCTATCATCCATCAGCGCAAGGTCTTTCAGTGCAGCAAAATCCGGCTTTTTCGGTTTTCGGTCAAGATACTCGCGCATCTGATCTTCTAGGTGGTCCATCGCTTCATCCAACCGGTTCAGTTCCTTTACCATCGGTGACAGGACGGCAAAATACAAATCGGCCCATTCCCAGAATTTTTGTTTAAGGTTCTCGACAGCCAATTCTATGCGTTCCGGTGGAAGTAAGGCCATTATTTTATGAAAGGTGTCCTCTGGATCTCGCTTATCAAAAATGCTCTCCGGCACCACATACTTGCTCTTGTCCTTTCCGTACCGGGTCTGGATAACTAACAGCATCTTCTTAAATACGGAGTGGTGGAATCTTGTGTCATAGACGTCTACGCAATCAACGCCACTGTAACTCTCCGGGAGAAGGTCCGACACTTCCAGAATGGTCTCACTTTCCCACGCACGGTCAAGCATCCAGAGTGCTGCACCCAAACAGAGCGACGTACTCCGTTCAATAGAATCATAGGTCATAACCGGAAGAGAGGTGATATTAGCCAGATCTTCTTCCATTTCCAATTCCGGGTACTGCTTTCCGTAGCGCTCTTTGAATTTCGGCAAAAAGTTCATAACGGCCTTGATTCGTCGTTTGCAGTATACATTCGTCAAATCATAGCGTTCCACGAAATCACTTTTGTGTGTGCGCTGCACTTTGTAGGCCATGTCTACGTTTCGCTAAAACACAGACTTCACTTTTGTCAATTCCGGATTGACCGGAGCACGCTGCTTCTTTTTCTTTGCCACTACGCTTCACCGTCCTTGGTTCCAATTATACCGACAAAAGACCTTCATAGCAAGAATACAGCGATAATTAGTAGTTCACGAAAACAGTCAAGAATTGCTGCCCTATATACAAAAAAGCCGCCGAGGGCACCTCCACAATGGGAAGAGTCCTCGACGGTATTCGCTTATCGGGTATGCTGCGGTCTGAAATTGCTCTTGTCCTCCGCAAAGAACAACTCCACATTTTTCTGTGCTTTCATCAATTGTTGCATCTCGTCCCGTGCTTTGCGATAGTCTGGATAGGCTGCTTTCTTCTTGATCAGCAGTTCGGCGTATTCTGCATCCAACTCCTTGACCTTTGGCAGCTTTTTCATCCTGGCTTCGTCAAAGGCAGCTTTCGCTGCCTTGTGCAGGGTGATTTCCTCCCGGTGGGCTTCCAAAAACTTTTTACTGTACCCTGACTTGCGGTAGGCATCATAGGCTGGGCGGGTCTTGGCATAGTTGATGATGTGGGTTTTCAGAACAGCAATTTGTGTCAACCTCGCTTCTGCCGCCTTGATGGAATTGCCCAGTTCATGATGCGCTCGGTTGCCGCTGCTGCACGCTCTCGTAATTCCTCTGCGCTACCGATTTTCTGCTCCTGCCAGAACAGCAGCGTCTTGGACATCTCCTTCAGGTTGAACTTGGTTGCCCACTTTTTGTAGCCAACGCTTTTGCCCTCTGCCATTTTCCCCTGAATGTCCACCAGCAACTGGAAGGGCTGCTCTTTGGGCTGCTTTTTCTGGTACGGCTGGTGCTTCGCCTTTCCCTCCAGCACCGCCTTGATCTCGTCCTCGCCATAACCGGTACCCAGTGTGCGGAAACGGATAAAGCGTTTCTGTCCCTTGCCCTTCACCGCCGTGTACTTGCCACGCTTCACCTCATAGCCCTGCTGCTCCAGCTTTTGCAGAAACGCCTCGTAATCCCCCGGTTTTTCTGCAAGGATTGTGTCGATGATTCCGCACAGGCGGTCACGGTTGCTCTCCTTAGGCGGGTAGACGATGCGCTTCTGCCGTTCCCGGTAGGGCTTCTTTTCAATGACGGACAACTGGTGCTCTAAGCAAATCAGGTCGCTCAACCGCTGCACAGCCAACGCCGAAAAGAAAAAATCCCGGAACTTTCTGCTGCCATCCAACGCTGTGGAGTTGAAGATCACATGGTTGTGGATGTGCTGCCGGTCCGTGTGCGTTGCCACCACAAAGGCGTGCTTGCCCTTGGTAAAGCGCATGGCCAGTTCGTAGCCTACTTTGTTAGCCTCCTCTGCGGTGATTTCCCCCGGACGGAAGGACTGCCGTATCTGATAAGCGATTACATCACTTTTCTGCCTGCGTCCGTTTACGAGATCATACTGCCGCTTGGTAAGCATAAATTCTTCATCTGCTGTCAGGGCGCTGCAAGCATAGCTGCTGACAAACTGCCCCTGCTCGGTCTTGTCCGGGTTTTCAATATAGTCCGTGCGATTTTTCAGGCAGGCCGCAACGGTCATGCCCTTGTTTTTGTGCAGCGCAATCAGCCGTGTTGCTGCCAGCATCATCACCCCCTATTGCAAAGAAAAAATGCCGCCCGGAGGCGGCATTGAGATCATTTGGATATTTTTTCGTAATCGGCGGCACCCGCCAGATACATTGCCTTGTATCTGGCGCATTCCAACTCATTGCAGATTTCATCTAAGGCGAGATATTGATTCCACGCTTCTTTGCTGATAACGCTCTGCAAGGCTTCCTCAGCTGCTCTTTTGGCTTTTTTCAGTCGCAGATACTCTTCATCCTCACCCAGCATCTCAGAAAAAATCGTGCTGTTGTGTTCAAAATAACAATCCTCTATCCTCTGTTTGCTCATAGCATCCCTCACAGTTCTGCAAGCCACTCACTGAAACGCCCGATGCCCTCGGTGATGGCAGTTGCACCGAAAAAGAGGATGAAGCAGATGAACTCGGCTACCAGCAGGATAAAGAACTGATTCCAAGTCTGACGGTAAGCAGTGTAGATGCCGCAGCCGAAGACGTAGAGCATCAGCGGAGCAACTACATAGCTGGACAGGGTTAGCAGCCACCTTGCCATCAGAGCTAGAAACGCTACAAAGAGAGAAATCGGGAAAAGAACAATTTTCTTCAGCATAGACATCATATCAAGCACTTCCTTCCTGTTCGCCCTTATTATAAAGGTATCGACTACTGCGTTGCAAGGATGTCAAGCATTATATGTACACCCGCAGTCCTCCAACTGCGGGAATTTTTATAGCTCTGCCAGCTTGGAAAGAATTTGCTTGCCAATGTCAATCAGTTCATCCAGCCGCTGACGCAGGTCCTCCATGTCGGCGGCATAGACCCGACCATTTTCATTGGCGGCTTTGGCGTACTGGTTCAGATTGTTGCTGCACATCTGCAAGAGATATGCCATGCGTTGCAGTTCTTTCAAGTCGAGGTTCAGGCAATAGCCGTCCAGTGCCATCTTGCGGATATAGGCACTCAGGCTTCGGATGCCCATACTGAGCATCTTTTCATAGATACGGTTCTTTTCTGTTTTACTCAAGCGCAGGATGATGGTTTCATCCCGCTTTTCTTTCATCGTGCATCACCATCCTTGTCGTAGTAACTGCGGAAGGGCTTCACAGGCTCCGGCTTATCGGATTTTTCCTCCAACGCCGCCAGCACTGAAGGGCGGCGGGGTGCATCCTCGTCTGGTTCTTCCTCCTGTGGGAAGGGCTTTTCCACCTCAATCTGCGCCGCCGCCTGCTGCTGATGCAGGGTAGCCAGCTCGTTCTCTGCGGCAGTGATGCGCTCCGGGAAGCTGTTCAGCGAATTATCCAGCCGGATAATGTTGCCCAGCGGGTCGGTGCCCAAGGGCACCGTGTACTTCCGCTGCCCCTTCAAAAGTGCCTGATACTCACTGCGGTAGGTGTCGAAACGCAGGGACAGTTCAAAGCCCCGGTAGCTGCCGATGACTTTTTCTTCGGCGTTTGGCAGTTCAGAACAAGCAAGCACAAGACGCTCACCGGCGGTCTTTTTCTCGTCGTAGGTCACGCCCTTGATGGTCATGCCGCAAAACTCCTCCTTGCCCTGCGGATGGGCGTCGGCAAGCTGTGCATCCGCTTTCAGCCCGGCAATATAGGCGTTCGTTTCCTGAATGTCAGCCGGGAATTTGGTCAGCAGCTTGTCTTGCAGACGGAATTTCTGGCTCTGGTGGTCGGCTTTCAGAACTTTGAGTTTTGCGACCTGAACATCCAAATCCATCTTCTCCTTGATGAGCGGATTTCCGGCACACAATGCCTTGATCTCCGCATAGGAAAGCGCCTGTTCGTCTACATCCTCGCAGGAGCGCACCGGAGATTTGCTGGTCATAATCTGCGAGATAAATCGCTGCTTATTCTCCAAGGTCTGATACAAGTACGAGTCAAATGTTCCTTCCGTAACGTAATTGAACACCTTGACTTCCTTATTCATATTGCCCTGCCGGATGATGCGACCATTGCGCTGGGTCATGTCACTGGGCTTCCAGCCAACATCCAGATGATGCACCGCCACAAGTCGGGACTGGACGTTGGTGCCCGCTCCCATTTTCGCCGTGCTTCCAAGCAAAACTCGCACATCGCCAGAGCGCACTTTGGAGAACAATGCCGCCTTTTTCGCTTCGGTGTCGGCGTTGTGGATAAACTCGATCTCGTTCTCTGGCACACCGGCGGCAACCAGCTTTTTGCGAATGTCATCGTACACGTTAAAGTTGCCGTCGTTTTTCGGCGTCGAGAGGTCGCAGAACAAAAGTTGGGTCAGCTTCTGATCTTTGCCCTCCTCCCAGATCTTCAACCCGTTCTGCACACAGACGTTCAATTTGCTGTTGGGGTCGTCCGGCAGCATGGGGTTCATCAGGCGCACATCCAAGCCGATCTTTCTGCCGTCGTTGGTGACACAGAGCATATTGTCCACGGAGGCATCTACTGCACCGGAGTGGATTTCTGCAGCACGTTTGCTCAGTTCCTGCACCATTTCCTTTTGAATCTCCGAGGGTTTTGCCACCACGGTTTCAAACTTTGCTTCGGGCACAGGCAGATGAAGCTGGTCGCTAGTTTTAATGTCCGCAACCTCCTTGAACATGGACATCAGTTCCGGGAGGTTGAAGAACTTGGCAAATCTCGTTCTCGCCCGATAGCCGGTACCCTCCGGCGCAAGCTCGATGGCGGTGGTGGTCTCTCCAAAGGTGGATGCCCAGCAGTCGAAGTGGGTCAGTTTTTTCTGCTGGAGGGTGCTGTACTGCAAGTAGCGCATGACCGTGTACAACTCGGTCATGGAATTGCTCACGGGGGTGCCGGTGGCGAACACCACGCCGCGCCCGCCGGTGATCTCATCCAGATAGCGGCACTTGCCGAACATATCGCTGGATTTCTGCGCTTCGCTGGTGGATAATCCTGCGACATTACGCATTTTTGTGGTCAAAAAGAGGTTCTTGTAAAAATGGCTCTCGTCCACAAAAAGCCTGTCAACGCCCAGTTGCTCAAAGGTGATTACATCGTCCTTGCGCTCATCGGAGCGCAGTTTTTCCAGCTTGGTTTCCAACGTTTTTCGGGTCTTTTCCATCTGCTTAATGGAGAAATTCTCGCCTGCATGGGCTTTCAGTTCGTTGATGGCGGCGAGCGTTTCATCAATTTGCTCCTGAATAATGCGTTCCTGCCGCTCAAAGGACAGCGGAATGCGCTCAAACTGGCTGTGCCCAATGATGACGGCATCGTAGTCGCCGGTGGCGATGCGAGCACAGAATTTTTTACGGTTGGCAGTCTCAAAGTCCTTGCGCCGTGCCACCAAAAGTTTGGCATTGGGGTAGAGGTTCAGAAACTCGCTTGCCCACTGCTCCGTCAAATGGTTGGGCACTACGAAAAGGCTTTTCTGGCACAGCCCCAGCCGTTTTGCTTCCATGGCGGATGCCGCCATTTCGTAGGTTTTGCCGGCACCAACTTCGTGTGCAAGCAACGTATTACCGCCATAAAGCACATGAGCAATGGCGTTGCGCTGGTGTTCCCGGAGGGTGATTTCCGGGTTCATGCCGACAAAATGGATGTGACTTCCGTCATACTCACGGGGGCGGGTAGAGTTGAATAGCTCGTTATACTGCTTCACCAGCGCAATGCGCCGCTGAGGGTCCTGCCAGACCCAGTTGGCAAAAGTGTCCTTGATGACCTGCTGTTTCTGCTGCGCCAGCATGGTTTCCCGCTTGTTCAGCACACGCTTGAGTTTGCCATCGGCATCCTCGATGGTGTCATAGATGCGGACATCTTTCAAGTTCAGAGTCTCCTCCAAAATCTTGTAGGCGTTGGCTCTGCTGGTGCCGTAGGTCTCGGAGGAGATAATATCGCCTCGTCCCGTGGCCGTTTTGCCCTCCACACGCCACTCAGCGGTATACGGAGAATATCTCACCTTGACTGCATGGCGCAGATAGTAGGGGATCTGGAAGGCCTCGGTCATAAACTTCTGGATAATGTCCGGGTTCAGCCATGTTGCACCCAGACGCACATCAATTTCGGAGGCTTCCAGTTCTCTGGGCTGTGCCTTGGTCAGCGCATCCACATTGACGGCAAATTCCGGGTTGGTCTCTGCCGCAAACTGCGCCATCCACAGCTTTGCCCGGACATCGCCGGACAGGTACTCGTCTGCCATCTGCCAGCCTGCTTCCGGGTCGGTGGGGTCGGCGGCAGGGTCCTTGAAAATCACACCGAATAGTTCAGTGGTAATGCGCCCGTACTCACCGGGTATGCCCAGCAGTTCTGCCATATAGGGCAGGTCCACCTTGCCGCGTTCTCCGATGGATACCGCCAGTGCTTCGCTGGGGGTATCCACGCTGGTGACGGTGCGCTCCGGGCGAATGGTGCGCTTTGTGAACATCGCCGCTTTGGATTTAAGCTGCCCCTGCTCGTCCAGATTTTCCAAAGAGCAGAGCAGATAATAGGAGGAATCCTGCTCAAACAGCCGCCCATTTTTGCGGTCGTTCAGCAGACCGTATTTGGTAGTAAAGGCATCGTAGGCAGCGTTCAAACGCTCCTGTGTTGCCTTGATGTCCCCGTCCGGGTAGTCGTTCAACTGCTGGTCAATCAGTTCGTTGACGATCTGCCGCAGCTCTACCATGCCGGTGACACGCCCCTTGGCGGTGTCGGACAGTTCCACCTGTGTCATCACGGAATTTTCCCGGTAGAACACTTCGCCGTCCACCACGGTGTAGCTGAAATTCTTCACGTCCGGGTCGGCAGGCAGGGTGCGCCGGGTGGTTTCTTCCTCGACAATGTCGGGGGCATCTACCTCGGCGGCAGTATACTGTCCTTCGATGTGCTGCACCGCCTCAGCAAGCTGGTCGGCAAGGCTGGTGCCCTCGATGGGTGCAACGGTCAGGTCGTGACCATATTGGGTGCTTTCGGTGGTGAGTTCTCCCAGCACCATCTCCGGGTGGTCTACGAAATACTGGTTGATGGCAAAGCCATCTTCTGTTTTGCCCAACTGCACCCAGTCCGGCTCATGGTCGATGGGGCGGTCACGTTTTTGCAGGAAAATAATGTCGCTGACAACATCCGTACCAGCGTTAGCACGGAACGCATTATTCGGCAGACGGATAGCCCCCAGCAGGTCAGCACGCTCTGCCATGTGCTTGCGGGCGGTGCTGTCCTTGCTGTCCATGGTGTAGCGGCTGGTGACAAACGCCACGATGCCGCCCGGACGCACTTGGTCGATGGCCTTGGCGAAGAAATAGTTGTGGATAGAAAATCCCAGCTTGTTGTACGCCTTGTCGTTGACCTTGTACTGTCCGAAAGGACCATTACCCACGGCAA
>SKEJ01001998.1_pt1 | contig 10390 bp, 9 predicted proteins | sample 4826721 | NCBI WGS metagenome assembly SKEJ01 (sample SAMN11008812, study PRJNA524170) | human gut metagenome | biome: Human fecal sample; material: Feces; isolation source: fecal sample from pouch patient p31 | host: Homo sapiens | place: Israel: Tel-Aviv | collected 2015-06-02 | reverse complement strand
TTATTAGTCGCATGTATCGCGCTACTCATAGGAATGTTTGTCGTAAAATTTACCCCGTTCCTACAAAAAAACCACATACCAGAAGCCGTCGTTGGTGGCTTTATTGTTGCAATTGTTCTGTTAATTATTGATAAAACATCAGGTTATTCGTTTACTTTTGATGCTTCATTGCAAAGTTTATTAATGCTCACATTCTTTTCCTCTATCGGGCTAAGTTCTGACTTTTCTCGACTGATTAAAGGAGGAAAGCCGTTAGTTCTATTAACTATTGCAGTAACGATCCTAATCGCCATTCAAAATACTGTCGGCATGAGTATGGCTGTCATGATGAATGAAAGTCCATTTATTGGCTTAATTGCAGGTTCAATTACTCTAACAGGTGGTCATGGTAATGCCGGAGCATGGGGCCCTATTCTCGCTGATAAATATGGTGTAACAGGCGCCGTTGAATTAGCGATGGCTTGTGCAACACTTGGATTAGTGTTGGGTGGTTTAGTTGGCGGCCCTGTTGCCCGTCATCTTTTGAAAAAGGTCTCTATTCCTAAAACAACCGAGCAAGAGCGCGACACTATCGTTGAAGCTTTTGAGCAACCAAGCGTCAAAAGAAAAATCAATGCAAATAACGTTATTGAAACCATTTCAATGCTGATTATCTGTATTGTTGTTGGTGGCTATATCAGTGCATTGTTTAAAGATACTTTTCTGCAACTGCCTACTTTTGTCTGGTGTTTATTTGTCGGTATTATTATCCGTAATACACTGACTCATGTATTTAAACACGAAGTGTTTGAGCCGACCGTCGATGTATTAGGTAGCGTTGCTTTATCGCTTTTCTTGGCAATGGCGTTAATGTCATTAAAATTTGGTCAATTGGCAAGCATGGCAGGGCCAGTATTAATTATCATTGCTGTACAAACTGTTGTCATGGTGCTATTTGCCTGCTTTGTCACCTTCAAAATGATGGGCAAAGATTATGATGCTGTCGTGATCAGCGCGGGTCACTGTGGCTTTGGTATGGGAGCAACACCAACAGCAATTGCGAATATGCAAACAGTCACAAAAGCATTTGGACCATCACATAAAGCTTTCCTTGTCGTTCCTATGGTCGGTGCCTTTATTGTTGATATTTCAAACAGTATCTTAATTAAAATATTTATTGAAATTGGTACATACTTTACCTAATAGCTACACACTACTCGGCGTACTTCTCCTAACAATTTATTATAGGGCAGTATGCCGAGCCGCTTTCTTACCCCGTATATTCCCCTAGTCAATCTATTTAGCTTGCACGTTTACGAATTAATTCTCGTGACAACTAAACCAAAATTTGAATTATGACGAGTATATCTGATTATTTATACTTTATTCGTTAGAATAGTCCGTAGAAATAAATAATCAGTAGGCTACATGGAATGAAATTAAGACATCTCGATATCTTTTATGCTGTAATGACTTGTGGTTCCTTAACGCGTGCGGCTGAAGTTTTACATATTTCTCAACCCGCGGCGAGTAAAGCACTCAAACATGCTGAGCACTGAGAGATCCCCTCATAATTTCCCCAAAACGTAACCATGTGTGAATAGATTTTGAGTAAGCAGGGTTGCAGCCACGAGTGAGTCTTCCCTTGTTATTGTGTAGCCAGAATGCCGCAAAACTTCCATGCCTAAGCGAACTGTTGAGAGTACGTTTCGATTTCTGACTGTGTTAGCCTGGAAGTGCTTGTCCCAACCTTGTTTCTGAGCATGAACGCCCGCAAGCCAACATGTTAGTTGAAGCATCAGGGCGATTAGCAGCATGATATCAAAACGCTCTGAGCTGCTCGTTCGGCTATGGCGTAGGCCTAGTCCGTAGGCAGGACTTTTCAAGTCTCGGAAGGTTTCTTCAATCTGCATTCGCTTCGAATAGATATTAACAAGTTGTTTGGGTGTTCGAATTTCAACAGGTAAGTTAGTTGCTAGAACCCATGGCTCCTTTGCCGACGCTGAGTAGATTTTAGGTGACGGGTGGTGACAATGAGTCCGTGTCGAGCGCTGATTTTTTCGGCCTTTAGAGCGAGATTTATACAATAGAATTTGGCATGAGATTGGATTGCTTTTAGTCAGCCTCTTATAGCCTAAAGTCTTTGAGTGACTAGATGACATATCATGTAAGTTGCTGATAGGTTTCCAGTTTTCCGCTCCTAGGTCTGCATATTGTACTTTTCCTCTTACTCGACTTAACCAGTACCAACCCAGCTTCTCAACGGATTTATACCATGGCACTTTAAAGCCAGCATCACTGACAATGAGCGGTGTGGTGTTACTCGGTAGAATGCTCGCAAGGTCGGCTAGAAATTGGTCATGAGCTTTCTTTGAACATTGCTCTGAAAGCGGGAACGCTTTCTCATAAAGAGTAACAGAACGACCGTGTAGTGCGACTGAAGCTCGCAATACCATAAGCCGTTTTTGCTCACGGATATCAGACCAGTCAACAAGTACAATGGGCATCGTATTGCCCGAACAGATAAAGCTAGCATGCCAACGGTATACAGCGAGTCGCTCTTTGTGGAGGTGACGATTACCTAACAATCGGTCGATTCGTTTGATGTTATGTTTTGTTCTCGCTTTGGTTGGCAGGTTACGGCCAAGTTCGGTAAGAGTGAGAGTTTTACAGTCAAGTAATGCGTGGCAAGCCAACGTTAAGCTGTTGAGTCGTTTTAAGTGTAATTCGGGGCAGAATTGGTAAAGAGAGTCGTGTAAAATATCGAGTTCGCACATCTTGTTGTCTGATTATTGATTTTTCGCGAAACCATTTGATCATATGACAAGATGTGTATCCACCTTAACTTAATGATTTTTACCAAAATCATTAGGGGATTCATCAGCGTATAGTGTTTTGCAGTTTAGAGGAGATATCGCGATGCATACGCGGAAGGCAATAACGGAGGCGCTTCAAAAACTCGGAGTCCAAACCGGTGACCTCTTGATGGTGCATGCCTCACTTAAAGCGATTGGTCCGGTCGAAGGAGGAGCGGAGACGGTCGTTGCCGCGTTACGCTCCGCGGTTGGGCCGACTGGCACTGTGATGGGATACGCGTCGTGGGACCGATCACCCTACGAGGAGACTCTGAATGGCGCTCGGCTGGATGACGAAGCCCGCCGTACCTGGCTGCCGTTCGATCCCGCAACAGCCGGGACTTACCGTGGGTTCGGCCTGCTGAATCAATTTCTGGTTCAAGCCCCCGGCGCGCGGCGCAGCGCGCACCCCGATGCATCGATGGTCGCGGTTGGTCCGCTGGCTGAAACGCTGACGGAGCCTCACGAACTCGGTCACGCCTTGGGGGAAGGATCGCCCGTCGAGCGGTTCGTTCGCCTTGGCGGGAAGGCCCTGCTGTTGGGTGCGCCGCTAAACTCCGTTACCGCATTGCACTACGCCGAGGCGGTTGCCGATATCCCCAACAAACGGTGGGTGACGTATGAGATGCCGATGCTTGGAAGAGACGGTGAAGTCGCCTGGAAAACGGCATCGGATTACGATTCAAACGGCATTCTCGATTGCTTTGCTATCGAAGGAAAGCCGGATGCGGTTGAAACTATAGCAAATGCTTACGTGAAGCTCGGTCGCCATCGAGAAGGTGTCGTGGGCTTTGCTCAGTGCTACCTGTTCGACGCGCAGGACATCGTGACGTTCGGCGTCACCTATCTTGAGAAGCATTTCGGAACCACTCCGATCGTGCCTCCGCACGAGGCCGTCGAGCGCTCTTGCGAGCCTTCAGGTTAGAGGCCGTCGACAATGATAATCTGGATCAACGGACCTTTCGGCGCCGGAAAGACGACGCTCGCTAAGCGGCTGCGCGATCGGCGTTCCAAATCGCTGATCTTTGACCCCGAGGAAATCGGGTTCGTGGTGAAAGAAACGGTCCCCATGCCAGCGAGCGGAGACTATCAGGATCTCCCCTTGTGGAGGGGACTTACGATCGCGGCGGTCAGGGAGATTCGAAGGAATTACTCGCAGGACATCATCATCCCAATGACGCTCGTGCACCCGGACTATCTGACTGAGATACTCGACGGGGTAAGGCGGATCGACGATCAGCTGCTGCACATCTTTCTGACGCTCAACGAGGACCTATTGCGTCACCGGATCGCGAACCAGACCATGCATCCTGACCCGAATCGAAATGCGGAGATTCGAGAGTGGCGATTAGCGAATGTCGCCCGATGCTTGGCCGCAAGGGAACGGCTTCCATGCACAACCCGTGTTCTCGATAGTGGTGCACACACCAGCGATGAACTCGCAGCGATGGTGCTCGACGGAATCGATGGGCGCACCTGATCGCCTTCGACGCCTGCGCAAAGCGTAGCGCGAGGGTGGCGGGCTCACGACCAAACGCCCAGAGGTCGATCATCGCAGGGATGTTTGGCTTTGTGGTGCGACGACGGGACTCGAACCCGTACTCTCACAGAGAAGCAGATTTTCGTACCACCTCGACTTTCGCCGCCGTCTGATGACGTTCGTGGTCTGGACTGTCCCTTCGCCATTGCCCGAAGGCTTTAGGCGCCGCCCGTCCAGTCTCTACACCTTCCCCCGAAGGGGCTTGGCTCGGGATTGGCTTAGGGTATTGCCCGTTAGCGTTCCCCGACTTTGAGCGGTTCTACTCCGCGGATTTCCCCGCGGGCACTCCAATTTTAAAGTCTGCTGCGTCTACCGATTTCGCCACGTCCGCCTTTTTTCGCCGTTCCTAGCGCTCGTGCGATGCACCTATGTTGCACCTAGCGCCGAATCGTTCTTCGTCATCCTGAAAAACCACGTCTCCTAAAGCCTTGCATAGCTTATCTTTTCTCCACCACGAACTTTTTTGTGGGATGGTAGAAAAAAAGACTTTTTAAGTCCGCTGGCTTGCCAGGCCTTGTTAGCTTGTACGGTCATGGTTATCGGGTAAAGAATATTGACGGCATCGCTGGTGTCGGTGGCTGAAAAGCCGGCTCCCATCAGGGCAATAGCCATTTCAGATGCAGGCGTACAGGGCAATGGTCAACAGCTACAGCCTGTCTGACGATTCCGGCGTCATGGCTGCGGCGGCTATCACGCATTTTTTGTTCGGTCAGGCGGTGTTTTCGTACCTCAATGGTTGGAGCGTGTTGATCGGACCTGGTACAGGTTTGGACAGCACGGGCTGCAAATACGCAAGGGATTTAATGGGCCTGGTGGCGTTCACGGCTTTTATCGTGACGTTTCTGTTCAGGGGCTACTCATAATCTCGTGGCTCGGCGGTTCCCGGCACACCATGACAGTAAGGAAGGACCCTGTGTCTCAACTCTCCCAGCTTCGAAGCCCCGCCGCCGTGCAGGCTGCCATCGATGAGTTCGTGCAACTGGGCCGCACGAAATTCCTGGCGCGCCACGGCTACGGCAAGTCCCGCGACTTCCTGGTACGTGATCCGAAGACCGGCACCGATTGCGATTCCAAGGCCATCGCCGGTGTGGCCTTCGGCAAGCAATTTCCCGAGCAGGGCCCGCTCACTGCTGACAGCTTCTCCGGTGGCGAGGCGACCGTCGTTCCGGCGCTGACGCGGCTCGGGTTTCGCATCATTCGCATCGGCGAAGACTGGTCCGAAGAAGAGGTCCTGGCCACGGTCGAAGACTATTTCGACATGCTGCGTGCCGAGGCGGCTGGGGAGCCGTACAACAAGTCCGAGCACAACCAGGCACTGCGCCAACTGCTGAACGGTCGCAGCAAGTCTTCAGTCGAGCTCAAGCACCAGAACATTAGCGCCGTACTCGATGCCCTGGGCCTGCCCTATATCAACGGCTACAAGCCACGCGGCAACAGCCAACTGCTGCTGCGTAAATCCGTACACGCCTACGTTCTGGAACATCAGCAGACGGTCGGCGCTCTTGTCGATGCCCTGGAGGAGGTAAAACTTCCGGGTGACAAAACCTACCGAGCGGCTTTGGTAGAACCACCCGCCCGTGAAGTGCTTGTGCGTACCCCGGCATCTCTACGGCAACGCCTACCGCGAAAGTTCGATTATGCCGCTCGCGATGAAGCCAACCGCAAGCTGGGCCGGGCAGGGGAGCAGTGGGTGATTGGCTACGAACAGCAACGCCTGACCGAGCTCGGCCACCCAGAGCTTTTTCAGCGGCTGGATTGGGTGTCCGACACCCAGGGAGACGGTGCGGGGTTCGACATCCTGTCGTTCGAAGAGGACGCCCATGAGCGCTTCATCGAGGTGAAAACCACCAATGGCGGGGTAGGCTCGTCTTTCTTGGTCAGCCACAACGAACTCGAATTCTCCAAGGAGGCGGGCGATCAATTCCATCTGTATCGCGTGTTCCAGTTTCGGGACGGTCCGCGCCTGTTCACGCTACCCGGCGACCTCAGCCAACATGTGCATCTCAAGCCGACGGACTACCGGGCGAGTTTCCGGAGTTTGGTGGGGTAAAGGCAGGGTTCTGTTGAGCCGAATGGCTGTGTGCGGCCGATTCTGTTGAAAAAGTAGCGGCCTCCCCATGCCGTTGGCAAAATTGCTTTGTCAGCGAGCGTGGGGGCGAACAGCATGATGGGACAGTTACCGGGAGGACAGCAGCGCCTGTTCTACTCGTTCAATCTGGAAGATCACGTCCCGGCCCAACATCTCCTGCGCAGCATCGACCAGTGCTTGGATCTCAGTGATCTACGTGCCTACCTGGCAGATTTCTATAGCCCCATCGGGCGTCCCTCGATTGACCCGGAGTTGATGGTGCGCATGCTGGTCGTCGGCTACTTGCTATGGCATTCGTTCCGAGCGGCGATTGTGCGAAGAGGTGCACCTGAACCTGGCCTATCGCTGGTTCTGCCGGTTGGGTCTGGAAGACGAAGTCCCCAATCACTCGACCTTCTCGAAGAATCGCCATGGGCGTTTTCGTGACAGCGATCTATTCCGCTGGTTATTCAATGAGGTGCTGCGGCGCTGCATGGCAGCCGGCCTAGTCAAGGGTGAAGGTTTCGCCGTCGACGCCAGCATCATTAAGGCGGATGCCAGCCGGCAACGTGGGGTGGCGGGAGATGAGGTCGATTGGAACGATCCAAAGCTCAGCAGCCGCGCAGTGCGCGAGTACCTCGAAGCCCTTGATGAAGAGGCGCTGGCTGAGGCTCTTCCCAAGAAAATTTCGCTCACTGATCCTCAGTCCCGTTGGACAGCAGCGCCAGGTGGCCCGGCCTTTTTTGCCTACTCCACGAATTACCTGATCGACACTGAGCACGGTGTGATCATGGACGTGGAAGCTACCCCGGCGCACCGTACCGCCGAAGTCGATTCGACTAGGACGATGGTCGAGCGTGTCGAGGCGCAGTTCGATCTCACACCGGAACGCCTTATCGGCGATACCGCTTATGGCACCGCCCCGATGCTGGCCTGGATGGTCGAAGAAAAGGACATCGAACCGCATGTGCCGGTGTGGGACAAGACCGAGCGCAAGGACGACAGCCTCTCCAGTAACGACTTTCACTGGAGTCAGGACGCCAATGAATATCGCTGCCCAGCCGGCAAACCGCTACGCAGTGAATGGCGCGCCTTCACCCAGCAAAGGTCGCGGGTAACTAAGGCCAAAACCGTCATTTACCGCTCCAGCCAAACCGACTGCGCCACCTGCCCGTTGAAAGCGAAATGCTGCCCCAACACGCCGAATCGGAAGATCGTCCGCAGCATCCATGAGGCTGCCCGCGACGTGGCTCGACGCATCGCCAAGACACCGGAGTACCTCGTCTCTCGCTGCGAACGAAAGAAGGTGGAGATGCTTTTCGCCCACCTCAAACGGATCATGAAACTCGACCGTTTACGACTGCGTGGCCTAACGGGTGCCACTGACGAATTCACCTTGGCTGCGATGGTGCAGAACCTGCGCCGCATGGCCAAGCTTTTGCCTCAAGGGCCACCGCTGACGGGATAGGTATGCCTGCTACGAGCAGAAACCCTCAAATTAACCCTTAAACCTGAGCAAGGACGCTCAGTGAAACGCCGGAAGGCAACTTGAAGTGGCTTGCAGCCACTTCGACAGCAGGCACACCTGATCGGCAGGCTGCCGCTAAAGCTACTTTTTCAACAGAATCGGCCGATTTGTGCCGGTCGTCAAGGACCGCTTCGGATCACTCTCAACCGGATCGCGGGCCAGCTGATTTGCTAAAACCCGCGCCAAACTCAACGAAGGATTTCGCATGATCCGTTTTTTTTGGCGATCACGCTCGGCCTGATGGTTGGCTGCTCGTCGAGTTCAAGTTCGATCTGATCAGTGAGCGGTAGCGCAAGTGGATCGCCTCAGCCAAGCAGCGTTGTTGCCGGCGGCCGGAAGAAAGCCTTGAACTAGTAGCGGAAAGGATGAAACTTTATTTTTACGATTCTCAGCATTTTCCAAGGTTGAGCGAAAATTAGGATGATACTTTAATGATTCCGGCCTCCATCCCCACAAAACGCTTGCAGATGGCAGAATTGAAATAAGTCATTGTTTTAAATGGATTTTTGCAGGAATTGCTACGTTGCAGGGTCCTGTAGTTAGGATGACACTTTATTTTCCTCCCACAACTTCGCCCAGCGTCGCCGCACTGTCCGCCGAGTCGGGCAGCAGATAGACCCCGTCGCGCAGCGTTGCGCAGCCCTGCGCTTTGACAGAACGCCAGACGCGCATGCGGCCGGTCGATGCCTTGGTGGGCAGGCTGACGAATAGGGCAAGAAAGCTCAAGCACGGGCTCCTTCGTCAAAAAGATGATTAATGTTACAAATACTACAATAAGTTATATCTAATACACAACTCATGTCGGAGCGTCAATTTAAGGCATACCCTAACTGGATGTCAGGAATGGCCACGCTGCGTGTCATTTTCAGAAGACGACTGCACCAGTTGATTGGGCGTAATGGCTGTTGTGCAGCCAGCTCCTGACAGTTCAATATCAGAAGTGATCTGCACCAATCTCGACTATGCTCAATACTCGTGTGCACCAAAGCGAGGTGAGCATGGCGACGGACACCCCACGGATTCCAGAACAAGGCGTGGCCACTCTGCCTGATGAGGCTTGGGAGCGTGCGCGCCGTCGTGCGGAGATCATCAGTCCGTTGGCGCAGTCGGAGACGGTCGGGCACGAAGCGGCCGATATGGCGGCTCAGGCGCTGGGCTTGTCTCGGCGCCAGGTATACGTTCTGATCCGGCGTGCCCGGCAAGGCAGCGGCCTCGTGACGGATCTGGTGCCCGGCCAGTCCGGTGGAGGTAAAGGTAAGGGGCGCTTGCCGGAACCGGTCGAGCGCGTCATCCACGAGCTACTGCAAAAGCGGTTCCTGACCAAGCAGAAGCGCAGCCTAGCGGCCTTTCACCGCGAAGTCACTCAGGTGTGCAAGGCTCAAAAACTGCGAGTGCCGGCGCGCAATACCGTGGCCTTACGGATCGCTAGCCTTGACCCGCGCAAGGTCATCCGCCGGCGGGAAGGCCAGGATGCCGCTCGTGACCTACAAGGTGTGGGCGGCGAGCCTCCTGCCGTGACCGCGCCGCTGGAGCAGGTGCAGATAGACCATACGGTCATCGACCTGATCGTGGTCGATGACCGCGACCGGCAACCTATTGGCCGCCCGTACCTGACCCTCGCCATCGACGTGTTCACCCGCTGCGTGCTCGGCATGGTCGTCACGCTGGAAGCGCCGTCTGCCGTTTCGGTTGGCCTGTGCCTCGTGCATGTCGCCTGCGACAAGCGCCCTTGGCTGGAAGGACTGAACGTGGAAATGGATTGGCAGATGAGCGGCAAGCCCTTGCTGCTCTACCTAGACAACGCGGCCGAGTTCAAGAGCGAGGCCCTGCGCCGGGGTTGCGAGCAGCATGGCATCCGGCTGGACTATCGCCCGCTGGGACAGCCGCACTATGGCGGCATCGTGGAACGGATCATCGGCACGGCGATGCAGATGATTCACGACGAACTGCCGGGAACGACCTTCTCCAACCCTGACCAGCGCGGCGACTACGATTCCGAAAACAAGGCCGCCCTGACGCTGCGCGAGCTAGAGCGCTGGCTCACATTGGCGGTCGGCACCTACCACGGTTCGGTGCACAACGGCCTGCTCCAACCGCCGGCCGCGCGCTGGGCCGAGGCCGTGGCGCGTGTCGGCGTACCGGCCGTCGTCACACGCGCTACTTCGTTCCTGGTCGATTTTCTGCCGATCCTCCGGCGCACGCTGACCCGCACCGGCTTTGTCATCGACCACATCCACTACTACGCCGATGGGCACTGTTGCAAATAGTCGGTGGTGATAAACTTATCATCCCCTTTTGCTGATGGAGCTGCACATGAACCCATTCAAAGGCCGGCATTTTCAGCGTGACATCATTCTGTGGGCCGTACGCTGGTACTGCAAATACGGCATCAGTTACCGTGAGCTGCAGGAGATGCTGGC
>SKEJ01001988.1_pt1 | contig 10422 bp, 9 predicted proteins | sample 4826721 | NCBI WGS metagenome assembly SKEJ01 (sample SAMN11008812, study PRJNA524170) | human gut metagenome | biome: Human fecal sample; material: Feces; isolation source: fecal sample from pouch patient p31 | host: Homo sapiens | place: Israel: Tel-Aviv | collected 2015-06-02 | reverse complement strand
AACTATCAGTTTTCAAAAAGCATATAAACATTTTCTTTCTAAACTTCAAACAATCAAGAATAAAAACACCTCAAACGATGAAATCAATCAACTAATTCAACAAAAAACTGATGATTACTTAGTCGAAGTACAAAAAAGAAAAGAAAACAATCAAAGTACAGATGACATTGATGAGGAATATAATAAATCTATACAACGACTTTTAGATAGCAAACAAGAATGAATAATTCAGAAGGAATTTTATAAAATGGAAACATACTACAAAGCCATTAACTGGAATGCGATCGAAGATGTCATCGATAAATCGACCTGGGAAAAACTGACAGAGCAATTCTGGTTGGATACACGTATCCCTTTGTCAAACGACTTGGATGACTGGAGAAAGTTATCGAATAAAGAAAAAGACCTAGTTGGTAAAGTCTTTGGGGGATTGACCCTTCTAGATACCATGCAATCTGAAACAGGTGTTCAAGCTCTTCGTGCGGATATTCGTACTCCACACGAAGAAGCTGTCTTTAACAACATCCAATTTATGGAATCTGTCCATGCTAAGTCTTACTCTTCTATCTTTTCTACCTTGAATACCAAGTCAGAAATCGAAGAGATTTTCGAATGGACCAACACCAATCCTTTCCTTCAAAAGAAGGCAGAAATCATCAACGAAATCTATCTCAATGGGACCCCTCTTGAAAAGAAAGTCGCCAGCGTTTTCCTTGAAACCTTCCTCTTCTACTCTGGTTTCTTCACACCGCTCTACTATCTTGGAAACAACAAATTGGCCAACGTAGCTGAAATCATCAAGTTGATCATTCGGGACGAATCAGTTCACGGAACCTATATCGGCTACAAGTTCCAACTTGGATTTAACGAATTACCAGAAGAAGAACAAGAAAAACTCAAAGAGTGGATGTACGATCTGCTCTACACCCTCTATGAAAATGAAGAAGGCTACACAGAGAGTCTCTATGACGGTGTGGGCTGGACAGAGGAAGTCAAGACCTTCCTTCGCTACAATGCCAATAAAGCCCTCATGAACTTGGGACAAGATCCGCTCTTCCCAGACTCAGCAGATGACGTTAACCCAATCGTCATGAACGGAATCTCAACCGGTACCTCTAACCACGACTTCTTCTCTCAAGTCGGAAATGGTTACCTTCTCGGTGAAGTAGAAGCCATGCAGGATGACGATTATAATTACGGACTATAAGTCAAAAACCTTTCCAGACGGAAAGGTTTTTTGTTGCAATCTTTTTCTGATTGGAGCCAATTCTTTTTTGAAAAAAGAGATTGGACAAACATCCAACCTCTCCGATTCTTACAATTTACCTGCTACAGCATCCAACAATTCTTGGATTTTCGCTTGGTTGCTTCCTCCTGCCATGGCCATGTCTGGTTTACCACCACCACGTCCATCGACGATTGGAGCCAATTCTTTGATCACATTACCTGCATGCACATCTTTTGTCTTGCTGGCTACAAGGACGTTTACCTTGTCACCGATGGCTGCGACAAGAACAAGGACATCAGAGTAATCTTTTTGTTTCCAGTTATCCGCAAAGGTACGAAGAGCACCTGCATCTGATACAGAAACTTGGCTGGCAATGTAACGGTGTCCGTTTGCTTCTTGAACATTCTTGAAGACATCGCCTGCTGCCGCTGCTGCTGCTTTTTCCTTCAATTCTGCATTTTCTTTTTGCAATTGACGGAGTTGTTCTTGAAGACCTTCCACCTTGTGAGGGACTTCCTTAAGTTGAGGTGCTTTCAATGTTGCTGCGACTGCTTTCAGTGCATCTTCTTGTTCACGATAAGCTTCGAAGGCTTCCTTACCAGTCACTGCCAAGATACGACGAGTTCCTGATCCGATCCCTTCTTCTTTGACAATCTTGAAGAGACCAATTTCAGAAGTATTGCCTACGTGGGTACCACCACAGAGCTCAACAGAGTAGTCCCCGATAGTGACAACACGGACTTCTTTACCGTATTTTTCACCAAAGAGGGCCATGGCTCCCATTTCTTTAGCAGTATCGATATCTGTTTCAATCGTTTCGACTGCGATCGCTTCCCAAATTTTTTCATTGACTTGTTGTTCAATAGCACGCAATTCTTCAGGAGTTACGGCTTGGAAGTGGGTGAAGTCAAAGCGAAGGAATTCTACTTCGTTGAGAGATCCTGCTTGGGTTGCGTGGTTACCAAGGATATTGTGAAGAGCCGCATGGAGCAAGTGAGTGGCTGTGTGGTTCTTCATAACACGATGACGACGATTGGTATCAATAGCCAAAGTGTATTCTTGGTTCAAGGCAAGTGGAGCAAGAACTTCAACCGTATGAAGCGGTTGTCCATTTGGTGCCTTTTGTACATCTGTTACAGTCGCTACGACGTTTCCTTGAGCATCCAAGATTTGACCATGGTCCGCAACCTGTCCACCCATTTCAGCGTAGAATGGAGTTTCTGCAAAGATCAGTGATGCAGTTCCTTCTGAAACAGCCTCTACTTCTGCATTGTCCGCTACGATAGCCACCAACTTAGAAGGCAATTGGCTAGCATTGTAGTTGAAGCTACTTTCAACTGTAATGTTTTGAAGGGTTTCATTTTGCATCCCCATAGATCCACCTTTGACAGCAGATGCACGCGCCCGTTCTTGTTGTTCCTTCATAGCTGCTTCAAAACCTTCACGATCGACTGTCATTCCAGCTTCTTCAGCGATTTCTTCTGTCAATTCTACTGGGAATCCGTATGTATCATAAAGTTTGAAGACATCTTGACCAGCAATCACTGTTTGACCTATAGCTTTCAAGTCTTCAACGATGGTTTGGGCAAAGTGTTGACCAGAGTTCAAGGTACGAGCAAATGATTCTTCTTCACTCTTGATAATTTTTTCGATAAAGTCTTGTTTTTCAAGTACTTCTGGGTAGTAGCTTTCCATGATCTTCCCAACAGTTGGAACCAATTTATACAAGAAGGTTCCTTCGATCCCCAATTTTTGACCATGCATAGAAGCACGACGGAGGAGACGACGAAGAACGTAACCGCGTCCTTCATTACCAGGAAGAGCCCCATCTCCAATCGCAAATGAAAGCGAACGGATGTGGTCAGCAATGACCTTGAAGCTCATGTTATCGCCATCTGGATCATAGGTCTTACCAGACATCTTTTCAACTTCACGGATGATCGGCATGAAGAGGTCAGTTTCAAAGTTTGTTTTCGCCCCTTGGATAACGGCTACCAAACGTTCCAAACCAGCGCCCGTATCAATGTTCTTGTGTGGCAATTCCTTGTATTCGCTACGAGGAACAGCTGGGTCAGCGTTAAATTGTGACAAGACAATGTTCCAGATTTCGATGTAACGGTCGTTTTCGATATCTTCTGCAAGAAGACGAAGACCGATATTTTCTGGGTCAAAAGCTTCTCCACGGTCAAAGAAGATTTCTGTATCTGGTCCAGAAGGTCCCGCACCGATTTCCCAGAAGTTGTCTTCGATTGGGATCAAGTGACTTGGATCTACACCAACAGCGATCCAACGGTTGTATGAATCCTTGTCGTCAGGGTAATAGGTCATGTAAAGTTTGTCTTTGGGGAAGTCAAACCATTCCGGACTTGTCAAAAGCTCATAAGCCCACGTAATGGCTTCATCACGGAAGTAATCTCCAATAGAGAAGTTCCCCAACATTTCAAACATGGTATGGTGACGGGCAGTCTTCCCTACGTTTTCGATATCATTTGTACGGATGGCTTTTTGAGCATTAGTAATCCGTGGGTTTTCAGGTTTGATGGTTCCATCAAAGTATTTCTTAAGAGTGGCAACCCCCGAATTGATCCACAAAAGGGTTGGGTCATTTACAGGAACCAAGCTAACAGATGGTTCTACAGAGTGGCCTTTGCTTGCCCAGAAATCAAGCCACATTTGGCGGACTTGTGCACTAGATAATTGTTTCATATTTGTCTCCTAATTTTTTTAAGCTTAATTTGCGCTAGCTTCTAACATTTCGACATAATCGATGGCGACACAAAGTGAGATGACTAAATCAGCGTATTCATCCTCATACACCGATACTTGGTAGGTAGAGGTTAGATGAAAGAGTTCCTTGCTAATCTCAGCGACGATTTGATCCCGATCATCGAATAATTTGAATTTTAGGTCCCAGATATTTCCTTGTACCCGCAGTCCTAAATCTTCGATATCGTATTTATCCCTGAAGAGCGTCAGCTTTTTATGGATAAAAAAGCGGTCCCCATCCTTCAACTCAACCACAAACTTGGGAAGAAAGCTGATTGTTTTTTTAGTAATGTGACTCACTTCTTGTCCATTCTTATCATAGATGGTAAAAGTCTTGGGAATCTTAAGAAAAGATCCCTCAGCCTGATATTCAACATTTCCCAACTCATCTTTGATATCGAACCGCTCGCCACCCAATCGAAATTTTTGTTTTACTTGATAGGTTCGCATCTTTTGATCTCCTTTAAAAAGCTCCAGACAACTGCCCATAAACAAAAGACAAGCCACTAAACGAAGGGCGAAAAACCGCGGTACCACCTTCATTCAATGAACTTGTCATTCTTCATTTTGTATGCAATTGTCTCAGCCGAGTAGCAAAATCATTTCTCTTCCATGGCTCGCACCCCCGCCACTTCTCTGATTCCGAGTAACAATGATTTATTCTCAACTATTTCATTATACAAGTTCCAAAAGGAACCGTCAACTATTTTTTAGATGATGAGCTGCTATCGCTCGTTTGAACACCGATATTTTGCAAATATTGGTTGAAGGTTGATTTGAAGGCATCATCTTTGACCTTGATATTGGCATTGGTCATCGCTTTTGCAATAATGCTACGGATGTAGTTGGTATCTTGCTTACGACCGTCAACAATGATCTCTTTCAAACGTTTTTCGTATTTCTTCCAGTCAGAACCTTTTTCTGTCTTCTTATTCAATTTGACAATATAGTAGCTAGCAGAATAGTTTTGACCTGCTGAAACTGTGATCACATCTGAAATCCCATTTTCATCCAACTTAAAGGCAGCTTCTTTGACTTGAGATGGAATATCTGCTGTTCCTGAATCAAACTTGACTTCGCCACCTTTGTCTTTTGTAGCAGTATCTGTTGAATTGTCTTTGGCGATTTGGGCAAAGTCTGCACCTTCCGCTTTAGCTGCTTCCAAGACTTCTTTTGCTTTATCTTCTGCATCTAACTTGATAATTTGTGCTGTTACTTCTGGTGTGTAAGATTCAAAAGCCGCCTTGTAGTCAGACTCTTTGATATCTTTCTTAGCAGCTTGGTTGACTGCATATTCCAACAACATATTGCTACGGATTTGTTTCTTCGCTGTTTCTTCCGTCAAGCCTTGTTGCGCCAAGTAAGCATCGAATTGCTTGCCTAATTGTTTCTTTTGTTTAGCCAATTCTTTATCGACTTCTTTATCAGAAACTTTTGATCCATATTCTTTTTCAAAGACTTTATTGATGGTCATTTGGAAAAGAACTTGTTGAGCACCTTGGTTGTTTTTGATTTCATTATAGAAATCAGAAACTGTAATCGTGTCCCCTTTCATGGTCACGATATCTTTGTTTGTGCCATTGGCACACGCTGCTAGTGTTACGACTGATAGCAAGGTCACAGCACCTGCTACAAGTTTTTTCTTCATGAAAATTATTCTCCGTTCCTTTTTAAACTTCTTCTATTTTACCACAAATTAGAGAGAATACCTTAAATTTACCTAAAAAGAGCTAGGATCTGGCAAGGTTACAGTCTCTGTATTTTTCCGAATCATCAAAATACCATCTCCAAGTGGCACCAAACTAGCGGTCAAATCTGGATGATTGAGAGTCGCATGAAAGAGGTTCTGAAGCCCCCGGTAAATGGTTCGTTGCCCACGACGCACTTCCATGATGTCCTTGGCAACATCTCCTCCTTGGAAAATATCATCCAATACCACGACTCCCCCAACCTCTAAGAGTTCGAGAATTCGTGGCAAAAAGACGATGTACTTAGACTTAGCAGAGTCCATAAAGACAAAGTCATAGGTCTCTGTTAAATCCTGCAAGACATCTACTGCATCTCCTTCAAGCAAGGTGATTTGTTTTCTCTGATCGTATTTAGCCAGATTTTCCTTGGCAAAGCCAATCATCTCTTCATTCCGATCAATAGTGGTAATTTGTGCATCGGGAGCATTTTCAGCCATTAAGAGCGCTGAAAATCCAATTGCTGTCCCAATTTCCAGGATTTTCTTTGGTTGTAGGGCTTGCAGGAGTAGTCTAAAGTAAGCTACCGTTTCATGCGGAATAATCGGAATATTTTCCTTGCGGGCGAATGCTTCTAACTCCTCCAAGGCACCTGCTACCGGTTTTTGACGCGTGCGCATAAAGTCAACGATCTCGTCTTTAACCACTGGCCGGCGCATATTGTGGTTGGCATTTTTACTATAAGACTCTACCATCTTATGCGAGTCCTAATTTTTCTACTAGGGCTTCAAATTCATTCAACCGACGTTCAAAGACCGCAAAGGCTGCGTCCAAGTAGTCTTCTTTTTCCATATCCACACCTGCTTTGCGGATGACATTGAGTGGATAATCAGAATTTCCAGCTTTCAAGTAGTCGATATATTTATCACGATCTTCTTGTGTCCCATGAACAATCTTTTCAGCTAAGGCTGAAGCTGCTGCAAAACCTGTTGAATATTGGAAGACATAGTAGTTATAGTAGAAGTGAGGAATCCGAGCCCATTCATATTGGATCTCAGGGTTGTCTTCTTTTGAAAGGCCATAGTATTTTTCATTGAGCTCTGCATAGAGGTTGTTTAAGAACTCACTAGTCAAAACGGTACCTTCTTGGTCTGCTTTATGGATAGCATGCTCAAATTCAGCAAACTGCGTTTGACGGAAGACAGTTCCACGGAAGCCATCCAAGAAGTGATTCAAAATAGCAAAGCGAGTTGCATCGTCTTCTACTTCTTCTAACAGACGTTCAGTCAGGATATTTTCATTGGTTGTAGAGGCGATTTCAGCAAGGAAGATGGAATAGTCCCCATAGACGTACGGCTGGGTTTCGCGGGTATAGCTAGAATGCATACTGTGACCAGTTTCATGCACCAAGGTGAAGAGATTATCCAATGTATCTTGCCAGTTCAACAACATGAAGGCATTGGTATCATAAGAACCACCTGAATAAGCACCTGAGCGTTTTCCTTGGTTGACATGCACATCAATCCACCGTTCGCTAAAGGCACGTTTCACACGAGAAAGGTAGTCCTCACCCAAAACAGCCAAGACTTCTTCTGCTTTGGCCAATGATTCTTCATAGGTAAACTTGTAGTCTGTATCGGATAATGGCGTATACATATCGTACATCTTCAAGTCTGAGATTCCTAGAATTTTTGAACGCAATTGCACATAGCGTTGCAAGAGTGGCAAGTGTTTGTTCACAGCTGCTACCAAGCTATCATAAACACTTTCTGGTACAAAGTTTTCAGAAAGGGCCGCTTCACGGGCAGAAGAGAATTTGCGAACTTTGGCATTGAAGTTGTGAACTTTCACATTGGTTTGCAAGGTTTTAGCATAGGTATGTTGGTACTGTTCATAAACCTTGTAGAGACCTTCGTAAGCTTCTTTACGAACGGCACGATCTTTTGATTCTACCAAAGAAATATAGTTTCCATGGGTTAATTGAACTTCTTCGCCCTTGTCATCATGCACAGTTGGGAAAACAATATCTGCATTGTCCAAGATTTCAAAGGTTTCACCACCTGCCGCAAAGATCTCACCAGCTCCTGCAAGTAATTCCTCTTCTTTTTGAGACAAGACATGTTCTTTTTTCTCTAGCAAACGATCAAAATAATGACCATATTGTTCCAAGGCTGGAACTTCACTCACAAAGGCCTTGTATTGCTCATCCGTAATGGCCATGAATTCAGGCTCATAGAAGGCAAAGGTTTCACCTAACAAGCTATAAAGAGACATCCCTTTTGATTGGTACTCTTGGTATTTAGCCACTCGTGTGTCTTGGTCATTTTTCATATGGGCATAGACGTAGACCTTTTCTAAACGACGGCTCAATTCCAAATATGCATTGGTTGTATCCAACAGTGTTTGCGCTGAATCCAACAAATGACCAGCATAGTGGCTTGCTGCTTTAATATCTGCAGCTAAGCTAGCTGCTTCTTCTTCCCAAGCTTGATCTGTCGCAAAAATTGTCGACAAATCCCATTGGTATTTTTCATCAATTTCATTACGTTGTTTTACCATTTCGATTAATCCTCCAATGGTACTATTTTAGCATATTTCGAAAACTGTTTCCATCATTGCGTGATACGTTCTCAAACGTTTAAAAAACGCGTATTTTAGAAAATTATCGTTTTCGTCATTTTTCAATAATTGAAAAAAGTCGTATTCAAAATCAGTATCCTGCCGATTATCAAGATTATTGCAGCGACATTTATTCATGCGTTTTTCGTGCTGGTTTTACTGATCGTGGCAGCATTGAACGGCTATTATCCGAGCCTGTATACACTGCAGGTATTTTATTACAGCTTCTGCATGTTCGTTTTTGTACTGGCACTCAGTTATACGACCTGCTCGGTTGTCATCTTTTTCAGGGATCTGCAGTCCATTGTCAATATCTTTCTGCAGGTCGGTATGTGGGCAACTCCGGTGCTGTGGAATATCAATGATTTTCCGATGAAGCTTCAGATGATCGTGAAAATCAATCCGCTTGTATACATTGTGGAGGGCTATAGAAGCGCTGTATACGGAAAACAGTGGTTCTGGGAGGATTTTTACTCCACGGTTTATTTCTGGATTATCACGGTGGTGCTGTTTGGCATTGGCGCGCTGATTTTCAAGAAACTCAAGATTCATTTTGCGGATATCATGTAAAGGAAAACTGGTTATGGAACAAAAAGAACTGGCAATTCATGTGGACAGGGTGAGCAAAGTATACAAGCTGTACCGCAGAAACCGGGATCGTCTGATCGAATCCCTGGGACTGACAAAAAAGAAACTTTCCACGCCGCATTACGCATTAAAGGATGTCAGTCTGGACATTTATAAAGGAGAGACTGTCGGCATTATTGGCACGAACGGCTCCGGCAAATCGACGATTTTAAAGATTATCACCGGCGTATTACATGAGACGAGCGGCACTGTGCAGGTAAACGGCAGAATTTCCGCCTTGCTGGAGCTGGGCGCAGGCTTTAACATGGAATACAACGGCATCGAAAATATTTATCTGAATGGAACGATGATCGGTTTTTCTGAAAAAGAAATTGATGAAAAGCTGCAGGATATCCTGGATTTTGCGGATATCGGGGACTATGTGTACCAGCCGGTAAAGACCTATTCCAGCGGTATGTTTGTCCGACTGGCATTTGCAGTTGCCATCAATATCGATCCGGAAATCCTGATCGTCGATGAGGCGCTTTCGGTTGGCGACGTATTTTTCCAGGCAAAATGCTATCGAAAATTCGAGGAATTCAAGAAAAAAGGCAAGACGATCCTGTTCGTCAGCCACGATCTGAGCGCGATCAGCAAATACTGCGACCGTGCGATTCTGTTAAATCAGGGCGTAAAGCTCGGAGAAGGCTCGCCCAAAGACATGATCGACGCCTACAAGCAGGTGCTGGTGGGACAGTACGAAACGCCTAAGGCTGGCGTGGATGTACCTGACCTGACGGCGGACGGGGATGTTCGGGCGGCGCTTGACAAACAGAAAAAGAAGCAGGAAGCGGCGCGCATGGGCGTCAACCCGGAGACACTGGAATACGGCACGAAGCAGGCGGAAATTGTTTCGTATTACATTACGGACAAAAACGACGTGCAGACGACCGCAATTTTAAAGGGCGACGAATTCACGATGCATATGAAGGTGAAAATCGGTCAGGATCTTCCGGCGCCGATCTTTGCTTTTTCCATCAAAAACATCAAGGGCGTGGAGATCACGGGAACGAACACGATGTTTGAAAAGACGTTTCTGGAGAGCGTAAAGGCGGGTCAGGTGCTGGAAATTACATTCCGCCAGAAGATGCGCCTGCAGGGCGGTGACTATCTCATATCCCTGGGTGTGACAGGGTATGAAAAAGATACGTTTAAAGTGTATCATCGTCTTTATGACGTGCTGAATATTACGGTCGTGTCCGACAAGGATACAGTGGGTTATTTTGATATGGAATCTCAGGTTGAGGTGAAGGAGATTTAACGTATGCAGACAGGCAGGACAGAGAAGATCGGGAATGTTGTGCTGGATTATTCCCATTATCCGGAACAGGATTTTTACTGCGACGGAGCGTCGGAGGATGCGCTTTTGGAGCTGGTAAAAACAATCCCGCCCCGGGAATATCCCCAGCGCTCGGCTGCGGCAGGAAGCACTTGGGGGCAACCCAGGCAAACGACTCGCCGAGCTTCACCTCCTCAAGCTTTGAGCAGCCGGTGAAC
>SKEJ01001985.1_pt1 | contig 10435 bp, 9 predicted proteins | sample 4826721 | NCBI WGS metagenome assembly SKEJ01 (sample SAMN11008812, study PRJNA524170) | human gut metagenome | biome: Human fecal sample; material: Feces; isolation source: fecal sample from pouch patient p31 | host: Homo sapiens | place: Israel: Tel-Aviv | collected 2015-06-02 | reverse complement strand
GGTGATGGGAGAAGTGAACGCTGCGCGTACTTGATGATTTTTAGGTTGTGTGGTATATAAAAGGCAACTGGATTTCAAACACGGCTGCCCATCTGGGTACGATACAAGCAAATTGCTATCCGATGACCTCAAAAACAAATTGTACTACGATGGTTTTCAAAAAATGCTGTATCACTACTCGCACCAAACCATGAAAATCCGAACCTTTTCTCGATAGGAGAAGGGTTCGGATTTTTTGTTTTCTTCGGAAAGCAAAATGAAGGCTCCTTCCCGACGGCTGTGTGTCCAAAACCTTATCAGAAGAACCGTATAACAAAAGTCACAACTGTAAAGGTGCCGTAAGGCAGAAAGGACACAAACATGAAGTACGATGCAAGAGCCTGCCATTTCAACATGGATACCGGCTGCGTGGAGCTGCTGCTCCGGGATGGGAGAATGATCTCCATCGACTGCACCGGGGTTGAGGATGCGCTGGATGTGACCATGGCGCAGAGGTCAGAACTGGATTACCTCATCTACAACGACCCGCTGGGCTACGCGGATTTGATTCTGAATGGCGATCCGAAGGAATATCTGAGAAACGTGGCAGGAAGTCATGGGCTAGAAGATTAAGAGAAAAGTGCAGAGCACCTTATTCAGGGTGCTCTGCGCTTTTCTGCATCTTGCGCCATTGTTGCGGGGTCATGCCGTACTTTTGCCGGAACAGTTCGTAGAAGTGGGTGCGGTTGGTAAATTTGAGTTGTAGGGCGATCTCACTGACGGAAAGTGTTGTTTCCCGCAGCAGCCGTTCAGCCTTCTGGAAACAGAAGGTCATGCCGTAATCGAAAAGACACAGACCGGTGCGCCGCTGGACGATGGAATTGAGGTAGCTGCCATTGTAATTCAAAAGCCGTGCCAGCTCACTGCGAGGTAGCCGCCCGTCGGTATCCTCCAGCAAACGGCTGATACGCAGAAAGAGCAGACTTTCGGGGCTGCTGCTCAGGTGCACAGGGGTGACGTAGAACCCGGACGACAGAAAATCGAATAGTTCGCAAAGTGCGCCCTTCAAATAATAGGTGGCGGCGGCACTGGGTTCGTGCAGGATGTGGGTCATGCGGGCGATGAGCGTTGCCAGGGTTTGAACACTATCGGTGTTTTCCGGTGTGGGGAAAAGGTCCTGATATTCCTTTCGGAGGTCTTGTCCCAGATTTGCCAGCATGAACTGCAAAACGGGATTTTCCGGCAGATGGCGCTCGGCTTCAAATAATTGCAGGGATGCAGATTCCGTCAGGCTGCGGACAAAATCCACAGACAGACCAAGAAAACAGAGCTTGGCGGGGCCAATGAAGCGTTCGTTATGGAGGATGCTGCGGTTTACCAGACAACAGGTTCCGGCACGGTAGGGGTATTCTTTTTCCTCGATCTGTTGGATGACCTCCCCTTCCAACACCAGCATCAGTTCAAAATAATCGTGGCGGTGCAGCGGACGGGAGCTGAGGGCACGGAATAAAGCATCCATAGAGTTTTCATGCAGCCAGCAGCCATTCGGTGAGAACATCTGAATGCTGTATTGGTCGGTTTCTCCCAGACCGGTACAGGACTCCAGTGTGATCTGTACCGGGGACATGATCTTGTAGAAGGTAGAGAGCTGACTGCCCCAGTTTTCAACCTCCAAAATATTCTCATAGCTGGTGGAATCCGGTTTCATGAAAGAGTCTCCTTTTTCGCAATGTGCGAATATGATACAATCTGATGGATGCGGCACACGATGCTGTCATTGTGGAATGTGAACGGAATTGCTAAAATATAGGCACAATACAAAAACATTCTGTAAAAGCTGTGCGGCCGATGGCTTTATTATAGAGTGCTTTTGAAAAAATGTAAAGCGACAGACGCATTCTGTCGTCGTGAATGATACAGCACATCTTGAAAGGAGAATCTCCATGTCTGCTACTGCAACGACAGAGAAAAAATATCTGAAATGGTATCAGAAGCTGGCCTACGGTTCCGGCGATCTGGCCTCTAACTGCTCCTATGGTCTGGTTTCCAGCTTTGTACTGCTTTATCTGACCGGAACACTGGGTCTGGACAGCGCCATCATTGGCTCTTTGATGCTGGCTTCCAAGGTTCTGGACGGCATCAGCGATGTGATCTTTGGCACCCTGATCGACCGCACCCACTCCAAGCTGGGCAAAGCACGTCCGTGGATGCTGTTTGGTCAGGTAGGTGTTTCCCTCTGCCTGTTTTTGCTGTTTGCCATCCCGGCTGGCAGCACCACCATGCAGTATATCTACTTCTTCATCGTGTACACGGCACTGAATGCAGTGTTCTATACTGCCAACGGCATTGCCTATTCCTCTCTGGTGGCGCTGATCACCAAGAACAATAATGAGCGTGTGCAGCTGGGCTCCTTCCGTTTTATGTTTGCGGTCGTCACCAACATCTTCATGGGCTTTGCCGTTACCGGTATGGTGGAGAAGTTCGGCAGCGGTGCCGCAGGCTGGCGTACTACGGCTCTGATCTTCGCAATCGTTGGTCTGGTGGTCAACACCATCAGCTGCCTTGCAGTTAAAGAGCTGCCGGAGGAAGAACTGAGCGGCAACACCAGCGAAGCCGCAGAGGAAGGCAAAGCAGTTGCCGAGGAGAAAAAGCATGGCTTTGCCGAGACCGCTAAGATCCTCGTCCACAACAAGTATTACCTGATGATCCTTGCCATCTACATCGTGTACTATATCATGAGCAACCTGACCACCGGTGCCGGTGTGTTCTGCGCCACCTATTACTGGGGCGATGGCAGCCTGCTGGGTCAGTTCTCCATGATGAAGATGTTCCCTGTTATCATCGCACTGGCCATTGCGCCTGTCCTCATCAAAAAGACCGGCAGTATGCAGAAGGTCAACTTCTGGGGCTACGCCATCAGCAGCGTGCTGGGCATTCCCATGATCTACTTTGCCATGCAGAAGAATCTCTCAATGTTCCTGCTGTTCATGTTCATCAAGGGCATCTTTGCAGGCACCCTCAGCGGCTCTTTGAACGCTCTTATTGCTGAGGCCAGCGGCTACACCACACGCACCACCGGCGTCCACATGGACGGTATGATGTACAGCTGCTCCTCTCTGGGCGTGAAGGTGGGCGGCGGCATCGGTACTGCGGCTGTGGGTTGGCTGTTGAAGCTGGGCGGCTTTGTGGGCACCGCAACGGTCCAGAGCGAAAGTGCCATTCGGATGATCTTCAACCTGTACATCACCTTCCCCTTTGTGATTGGCATCATTATTACAGTGCTGCTGGCTTTCCTTGATGTGGAAAAGGCCAATAAGAAGTGGGATGCTGAACACCAGAAAGAGGCACAGGCATGATTCGACAGAATTTCAACGCAGATTGGACGGTAGAAAAGGGCGATGGTAATTCTCGGATGAATTCCTTTCTGGGAAATACCCAGACCAAAACCGTGCATCTGCCCTACGATGCCATGATCCATGAGGCCCGCACCCCGGACACGAAAAACGGTGCACAGACCGGCTTCTACCCCGGCGGCGAGTACATTTTTCAGAAGCATTTCACCGCACCGCAGGCGTGGCAAGGCAAGCCGGTGTCCCTCGTATTTGAGGGCGTGTACCAGACGGCGCTGGTCTACCTGAACGGCTGGCTGCTGACCCGGAACGTGAACGGCTATGCGGAGTTTACCGTGGAGGCTGGTCCCTACCTGAAATATGGTGCCGACAACCTGCTGAAGGTCATTGCAGACAACAGTCTGGAACCCAACAGCCGCTGGTATACCGGCAGCGGCATCTACCGCCCGGTGCGGCTGCTGGTGGGCAACAAGGTCTATCTGCCGCAGGATACCGTGCGTATCACCACCCGGGAGGTGGGTCAGGGCTTTGCCCTGCTGGATGTGACGGCACAGGTGCAGTCTGCCAGCACCGTTACAGAACGGGTGACCCTGCAGCAGACCATCTGCCGGGAGGGTGCGGCAGTGCTCACCGACCGGCAAAACCTCCTGCTCCAACCCGGCGAAAGCAGAACCGTCTCCTTCCGGTACTGCGTGGACAGCCCGGCTCTGTGGAGCCCGGAGAACCCCAACCTCTACACCAGCACCATGCAGGTGCTGGAGGGCGAGGAAGAACTGGACCGGGAAGAGACCGGCTTCGGCATCCGTACCCTGAGCATCGATGCAGCGCATGGGGTACGCATCAACGGGCAGACCGTCAAGCTGCGGGGTGCCTGCATCCACCACGACAACGGCATTCTTGGTGCAGCTACCCTGCCCGATGCCGAGGAGCGCCGCCTTCGTCAACTAAAGGAAGCGGGCTTCAACGCCATCCGCTCCTCCCATCACCCGGCAGGGCGGGCGCTGCTGGATGCCTGCGACCGGTACGGTGTGCTGGTAATGGACGAACTGAGCGACGTATGGAACGTGCGGAAAAATCCATACGACTATGCTCTGTACTTTGAGCAGGACTGGAAACCCACCATTCAAAAGATGGTGGCCAAGGATTATAACCATCCCAGTGTTATTTTGTACTGTGTGGGCAACGAGATCTCCGAGGCGGGCTCAGAAAGCGGAGCAGAGACCAACCGTCGGCTCTGCAACACCTTCCGGGAGCTGGACCCCACCCGTTACACCACCAACGCCCTCAACGGCCTTATGGCAGCCGGTTACCGCCTGCGGGAGATCATGGGGGATGTGATGCGAAAGTTCCCGGCACAGCCCGGTCCCTCCGGCGGCGATGGCGGCGGCAGCAATGCGCTGAACAGTTTTATGAGCCTGATGTCCGGGGAAAAGGGTGATTACTTTGCCACCCATCCGCTGCTGACCGAGGCGCTGTCCGGCTGCGAGGATTCCTGCGATGTGATCGGTCTGAACTACCTTACCGGACGCCATGTGCTGGAGCATGAACTGCACCCCCACAAGGCAGTGCTAGGCACCGAGACTTACCCAGCAGACATCGTGCGGCTGTGGCGCATCGTGGAGGAGAATCCCCACATGATCGGCGACTTCACATGGGCGGGCTACGATTATCTGGGGGAGGCAGGCTGCGGCATCTTCCATTACGATGGTGGTGCCAACTTCAGCAGCATTTACCCGGAACGCACCGCCTACATTGGAGATCTGGATCTGCTGGGCAACCGCCGCCCCATCAGCTATCTGCGGGAGATCGTTTACGGTCTGCGGAAGGCACCCTATCTGGCAGTGCTGCGAATGGAACACAACGGTCAGACCTCCAGCAAAACGCCTTGGATGTTCAAGGATAACCTTTCCAGTTGGACATGGCCCGGTTTTGAGGGACAGACGGCTTCGGTGGATGTGTACTCCGCTTCGGAGGAGGTGGAGCTGTTCCTGAACGGAGCTTCTCTGGGCCGCCGTGCCATGGTGGATTTTACCGCCACCTACAGTGTGCCCTACACTCCCGGCGAGCTGAAGGCTGTGGGCTATACCGGCGGTGTGTGTGACGGCGAGTTCACGCTGCGCACCGCACAGGATGCACAGATGACCCTTACAGCAGATCGTAAGACCCTGCAAGCTAACGGCGAGGATGCCGCCTTTGTGATGATCCAATTCGTGGATGCAAATGGCACCGCAGATCTGCACACCAAGCACACCCTGAAGGTGGAGTTGGAGGGTGCAGGCATTCTGGAAGCCGTAGGCAGCGCAAACCCCTGCTCCGAGGAGCGTTACGACACCCCGGAAAGCGAGACCTTTGACGGCTGCTGTATGGCGGTGATCCACGCAGGAGAAGCTGCGGGCGAAATTCATCTGACCGTCACAGCAGATGACAGCGTTCAGAAGCAGCTGACGATCCTGATTCAGAAAGCAGAGGGCTGAATCTCAAAAAGCCGGTGAAGGCTCAAAACAAAAACAGGGTGCGCCCCTGAATAGGACGCACCCTGCCAAAATCCACATACGATAGCGATATGTACAACAGGGCGTTCCCCATCGGGAACGCTCTGTTTTTCTTTGCTTGGGATATGATGAGCCTGCTCTGCCTGCCACGCGGCAAACTCCCGCTGGCCTTCCTCGCTGTTCCAGCAGGCAAGGATGGCCGGGTAGAATGCCCGTGCCAGACGGTCGATGACTTCATCGGGATAGGGGGAAGTGTTTGTGGACTTTTTCTTTTTGTTCAAACGCACGCTCCTTTGGACATCGGTAAACAGCATACCATGTGCCTGTTGTTATGCTGTCTGATCTTTAACATCTGCGAGGGCGGCTTCCAGAGAAGTAAGATAGTCCTTATGCTTGTGAATGATCTCCAGAATCACATCACGCTGCGCATTATCGGGCATCTGCTCCAACTGGTAGTTGAACGAAATGCGGAAACGAGTAGTGAGTTCTTCCAAAGCCACATACTCGTACCGTACATCCTCCGGGTAAGCATCGCTGTCGTAAATCGATTCAAACTTTCGGAATGGCATGACAGGCGCTTTGCCCGGAACGCGAATCACACCGTCAGCGTCAGGCTTCGGTTCCACCTTCAGCTCCGGGTGCAGAATATCCTGCAAAGTTTGTGCGCGGTCATGGTAGGCCGCCTTGGCAAGGCGGTGCATATCCGCTTTGGACACTTTCGTCTGTCCGGACAGAATGCTCTGCTTTAGGCCCGGTATCAGTTCTTCCGCAATCTCCACGCCTTTCATATACTTCGAGGCACGAAGAACAGTGTTTTTACTGACACCGTTTTCCTTGGCGATACGCTCACACGTTTTAACGCTCTCACCGAAGTTCCCATTTTGGGAACTCCGGCTAAACTGACCGTTTGTGCGCTGGACATCGTCACGAGTACAGCCATGTTCCGCACGTTCCGCTTCGTACTGCTTGCCGATGAGGAACAGCTTCTGCTCCGGCGTGAGGTTGCGCCGCCCCAACTGGTTCTTACAAATCCAAGCGAGGACTTCTTCTCTGCTTTCAAAGGGGAGCGGCATGGTGGAGAAATAAATCTCCGGATGTTTCTGAAGAATCGCATAACGGTTGTGACCGTCAACAAGTGTATTGTTCCAAACGATCAAAGGAGAGAGCAGCTTGCCCTCTTTCAGGATATTTTCTTCAAGCTGCTTGAATTCATCATCGGTCAGAGGAGGGATCTGGGACTGGAACTCCGGGTCAATTTTCAGGTTGATCATACGCACACTCCTTTATCTCTCCTGCTGCGCCTGTTCTTCCTCCCGGAAAAAGGACGCAACATTCTGCTTTGCGGTTTTCAGTTTGAGCAGTTCCTCTTTGGCTTCCTTGTACTGCTCGTAGAACTTTGCCTTTTCGGATGCCAACTGCGCGTACTCGGCTTCCAGCTTTTTCGGGCTGGGCAGCTTGGTAAGGTCGTTTGCCTTGAAATAGGCTGCTGCCGCCCGGTACGCTGTCAGCTCTGCACGGTGCTGCTCCTCAAAGACTACGGGTCGCTTGGCGGTCTTTAACTGCTGTGCGATGTTCTTGGTGCTGGTGTAGACTGCGACATGATAGCGCAGCTCTTTGTTGGCCTTCATGCGACCTTCGAGGTCTTTCACCACGGCCAGCGAGTCGTGATACTTGATTTCCAGCTCGGCGATGCGCTGGTTCAGGGTGTCCTCGTCTGTCAAGCCCTTCTCCTGCAGAAGATTCACGGTCTGTGCCATAACTTTGAGATTGTGTTTCGTGAGCCAACGCTTATAGCCGATGCCCTTGCCCTCGGTCATCCTCGACTGGATGTCGATCAGTTTCCCGATGGCATCCTGCTTGAACTGAGCCTTGGATTTGCGTTCGGCGTTTGCCTGCAACGTGGCAAACACTGCCGTCTTATCGAACTTGTCACCGAGATGTTTCGCTCGGATAAACTTTGTTCTGCCAGCAGGCAGATAGCTGAGTTGTCCACGGCTTTCCTTGACGGCAATGCCGTACTGCTGCATGAGCCTGTCAGAAAAATCTTCAAAGCTCGTTGCACGGTACAACACCGAAGAAATCTGCTTCCGCAAAGTGTCCTTCACGGTTTCAAACTTCTTCTGCCGGGGCGGTTGTCCGGCTGCGGTGAGGGCTGCGTTTTCACGGTCAAGTTTCAACTGGCCGCGCCTACGCGCCCAATACTCAGCTTCGCTCACGCGCTCTTTCGAGCCGTTGAGCAGGTCAATCTGGTACAGTCCGGCACTCTCGCACAATTCCATGACCTCGACACGGAGGTGCCGCATGGTCTGGGCGGTGCTGGAGTGCTTCATACCCTCCCGCCAGTCGCGGGGCTTCTGCATAAAGGGTTTGCGCTCCACTTCTCGTGTTCGGATGCTGCCGATCACGATGTGGACATGGATATTTCCCGAATGGTTGTGTCCGTCTGGGTGGGTGCAGACAATGGCGGGATGACCGGGAAAGTTGTCCTTGCAGAAGTTCAGGCCGAGAGCCTGTGCCTTTTCCATGGTCAAGCCGTTGTCGGCTGCATCGCGTGGGTCAAAGCTGATGATATATTGATGGCTCTTAATATCATCACGCTGGGTGTTCTTGCCATACTTGCGGTTCGCCAGCAGACAGGCCGTTGCAAACGAGAAATCGCCACACTCAAGGGTGTCGAGTAGGTACGAATCCCGCAGCTTCGGCTTGCCCTGTTCATTCAGAAGTTGTTTTCCGGTGAACGCGTCGTGCTGGTAAATGAGGTACGCTTCAATGGCAGAGTAGTCCGAGTTTTTAGAGGCGATATGCTTGAGCGTTGCCATACAGTTCACCCAGAACTTTCTCGGCGTGCAGCCGAAATGCGGTCAGGTCTGCAAGTTCGTCAAGGATTTTCGCTCGGATCTGCTCGGTGTCTGTACCGCCAGAATTGAAGTGCCTTGCAAGCTGGTTGAGGTTGCCGCCCACCTTGCTGCACTGAGCAAGCAAGGTGGAGACAGCGTTCAGAGTTTCTTCGCCGCCGCCGGCAACGATGACAGTTTTCTCGATCTTGACGTTGTGGATGGCACGGCGGATAAAAGTGGAGAGGGAGAGATTCAGGAGTTTGCAAGTGAGTTCCAGTGACGCTTTTTCCTCCGCTGTCACACGGAACTTGATAACGTGCGTTTTGTTGTTCGGCGTGTCGTGGCGCTGGGAATTGCTAGGGGTCAGTTGAACATTCGTTTTGGTCATTGTACCTCCTGTCTGTTCGATAACTCCTCGGTGAAGTTATGTAAGCACGACACGCCGTTGCTGTTCGCACCGTCAGGCGCGAACCATGAGCAGGGTTTGGGGCAGGCACGCCCCAACAAGATCACTTCGGAAATGCAGATGCATTGAAGAAGTGAAGTCCCGGTGGAGCACAAGATTTTCAAAAATTGAAAATTTGTGGCCACGGGACGGTTCTTGCCCTCTACCGCTGCGCTCAAAATCAACTTTCAACAAATGTTTCCGAATTGTTAAGGCGCAAAAATAAGTAGAGGTGGTACTGCTCATGTAAGGGGATTACCGTTTGCTCCGAACGAAGTTCCTGCCCCTGTTTTGCAGCGGCGTTGTCCGGCTCACCCACAGAAAGTGTGAGGTCATGGCGCAGTATTTCGTTCAGACGGCTTATGAAGGATTCAAGGTTCGGTATGAAGAAAGTCGGGCGCAGTGCGGACACTACGTCTTGCTTCTTTCAAGCACAAGAATAACACTTTGAAGTTGTGCAGTCAACAACCAAAAATGAATTTCGGAGATTTGCACAACTACATAAGATTTTATTTGTAAAAAAGAAAAATACCGCTCACGCAGTACAGGCGAAGGATTTTGTCGGGTGAAACAGACGGCAAAATGAATCGGGTGTGTTGCGGGGCGGTACGTTCTTTCTGGGCAGTCATCCGCTGAAAGTGGTGGTTATCACGGTGAGAACTACCACTTTTGTCAGCAGGATTTGGAATAAAAGGTACCATGGAAGTGTAGGCGCGTTAATATGGTTTTGCAAAATTTATCACGGTAAAGTGGCGATAGTAAGACTTATTCTCCTTGTGGCTTTTCCGGTTGCCTGAGGGAAGTCTGATACGCTCTCCGTTTTCGTCAAGGTCATAAACCTTGCGGCTCTTAGGCAGCCACTTTCCATTTTCATCAATGGCTCTCATGGTCAACATGATATGGCAATGGGGATTGTGTCCGGGAGGATGGGATGGCAACATGACTTCCGTGTAGACAACACCTTCCTTTTTCCGGTAGTCTTTGTGCTTCTGGTCATACTCGGAAAACAGATTCTCGCCGCTCTGGTAGGCAGCTCCGGCAACAGCTGACTGCCGTTTGCTCCGCTTCGTGATTTTGATTTCAAAATGAGGGTTTGCCACTTTATCGTCTCCTTTTAATGTTCTTGGACAAAAAAAGCAGGAGACCATGTAGGTTTCCTGCTTTAATATGCTCGGCGTTATTTTGATAGCCAACTCAAAAAATCATCTGAAATTGAGTTCCAGTTATCCAAAATTAACACACAATGTTTTAGTTTTTCAAGATATAGAGAGTCATTAATTAGAAGTAGTTCAAAAAGTATTTATCTATATAGTAAGCTCATTTTTTGTGAAT
>SKEJ01001983.1_pt1 | contig 10438 bp, 7 predicted proteins | sample 4826721 | NCBI WGS metagenome assembly SKEJ01 (sample SAMN11008812, study PRJNA524170) | human gut metagenome | biome: Human fecal sample; material: Feces; isolation source: fecal sample from pouch patient p31 | host: Homo sapiens | place: Israel: Tel-Aviv | collected 2015-06-02 | reverse complement strand
CAGATCTTTCAAGTGCCCATTGACGATCCTCTCAGCTAGCAGAATAGTGAGGCGAAGCCAGTTGATATGTGGGTTCTGCATGAATCGATAGTAGGTGTTTTTGGAGAAGCCAGCAGTACACTTGCCAGACTTCTGTTGCATGTACATGCTTCTGTCTGGAAACACATTACTGAAGATGTATGAAAGGATCGACCAAAGTGGGATTCCTTTGGACTTGCGGAGCCCACATCTACGGAGAAGCTCCATAACTTTGTAGTCCTTGAAGAACTTTTCAACAGAACGGGCAATTTTAGGTTCGTTTTCAGTATCGAATGATGGTAAACTAGACATAGCGCAAGCCTTTCGTTTGATATTGATGATGTTTTGATCGACTTAATTATATCAAGCGAACAAAGGCCTTGTGCTTTTTTATTGGCTAAACTATTGAATTTTCAAGGTACAAGCCCACTTTTGTAAGTGGGAAGTTTAAGTTAAAAAGCTTTTCCCAGCTCAAGTCAAAATCCGGATTCAGAAAAATAGCCCCGGAAATCATGATAAAAAACGGCACGCAAAAGCGGCTCAAGCCGTCCCAGAAGTTGAGGATCTGCCAGTTTAAGCTCGCGTAATCCTGCCGGTAGAAGTTGAGAGACGTGGCCACATGGATAGTGATTCCCCCCAAGATTGCCACAAGGCGGAGGTAATCGAGATAGGCGACGAGATAGGCGACGCGCTGCTTATGAGCCATCATTGCCCCCTTTTTTATTTCAAAAGACAAAAAAAGGGACTAGTCCTCCTTAGTCCCTTTTATTGCAATAAATCAAATTATTTCTTCATAGTGTAGAAACCCTTGATCTTCAAGGCATAGGCTGAACCAGCCGTCATGTCGTATTGGATCATTTCGTAGTCCTTGAGCAGGGCTTGTTGTGAGTTGGTCAAGGTCTTCGGGTCAACTTCCTTGCCCTTCTGGTCAACCAGGGTAAAGCCGGTGTCATCGCTGTAGCTGATCGTCAAGGCAGGCAGCTTCTTGTGCACTTCAGTTAAAAGTGCCTGGTAAGCCGTAACCTTGCTGTTGGTTTGTTCCAGCATCATGGCGATGAAGTCACTGGTGTTGACGTAGTTGGTCTTGGAAGTCAGTTTAGCCTTAGCCCCGTGCTGACGGGCGTACTTGTTGGAGTAGATGAAGTAGCGGGTCGAGTGCATTTGGACAGGGTACTTAGACGTGTATGACTGGGAAACGATTGACGGGTAGTGGTCACCGTAGAAGACCAGGGTAATTGGCTTCTTGATCTTGTCAATCTGCTTGATGAACTTCTTGACCGCCTGGTCAGTGTAGTGGGTCCCCATGATGTAGGTCGCCACTTGCGTTCTGATGCTGCCGTCGTCAAAAAGATCACCGGAAATCTTGCCGGCATAGTAGTTCTTCGGGTACCAGTTGTTGTACGGCATGTGGTTCTGAATAGAAATCAGGTTGATGAACTGGCCGCCCTTGCGGGAATTGATCTGCCGCAAGCCGTTGGCATAAGTCGTGAAGTCGGAGTTGTAGGAACTGGTCCCCAGCTTCTTTTGTTCCACGATCTTGTACTTGGAACCAAGGTAAACAAACTTGTTGAACTTGAAGCGCTTGTAGTCTTCAATTCTTGAGTAGTAAGTCCCGATGAATGGGTGAACTGCTGAAGAGTAGTTGGAGTTGGCCCCAATGGTTGGGTAGTACTGGTACTGCGGCACGACTTGGACGTAAGGAGTCAAAGTTGTGCTGAAGGAGCCCATGTTAAAGCCAGTCAGTGATTCCCATTCCATGTTGGCCGTACCACCACCGTAGCCGGCACTAAGCATGCTGCCGTAAGTGGTCGTCTTCTTCAGTGAGTGGATGTAAGAAATCGGATCCTTGGTCCCCTTGGCGAACTTGATCGTCGGGAAGGTATATGGATCGATGAAACTTTCACTCAAGTTAAAGATCACGGTCTGCTTGGACAAATCGTTAGTCCGGGTCTTGTTGATCTGGTCAGCCACCTTTTGGTACTTCTCATAGAGCTTCTGAATCTGGCTCTTGGAATAGTTGCTTGGCTTGTCCATGATCTGCAAGTCGATGTAGTTGAGGAAGTTCAAAATTGGCCCGTTAACCTGGATATCTCTTTCCGGGTTCCGGAAGGACTGCTTGTTGTCAAAGGCCCGATTCAAGCGGTAAATAGCTGAGCCTTGGTGGTTAAACCACTTCGGCGTCATGAAGAGGGCCAGGCTGGCCAGGGCCCACATCCCCCGCTGCTTCCAGTTGCCGCGCTTCTTGACCTTGAACTTGACTTCGCAGAAGACCATCAAGGCAATAACGGCAGCCAAAGCCAGCAGGATCATGCTCAATGTCTTCTGCCCCCCGATCATGCTCAGCAAACTGTCAGCGTTGGTTACTTCAGACAGTTCACTTGGGTAAATTGGCTCGCCCCGGAGGTCAAGCTTGATCTTGTTGGCAACCGCCCAAGCGATCACGACCGTGGAAGTCGTGATGAGGGAAACCCAGTATCTGGTCGTGACGAAGTAAAGGATGGTGAAGAAGGCGTCAATAAAGATTGTCGTCAAAATCAAGGCCCCCAGCTTGGTCCCAACCAGCCAGACTACGGCGTTGACGTTGGAAGCAGTCGTGATCTGGATCCGAATATTGTCGGATTCAACCAGGAAGGAAGCAAAGGACAGGATAAAGAAGAAGGTCCAAGTCAAAAGGTTGATCCGGTGGTACTTCATCCAGCCCCAAAGGCGGTTAAAGGCCTCTTCAGCCGCTGCCCCGAAGCTCTTGCTTTCATACAAGAAGCGGTTGATCCGCTTAACTGGCTTGAAGCGCCACAAGTAGCGTTCAATCAGCCAGTGCCAGGCAATAGCAATGACCAGCATGATCAAAATCGTGATCATCCGGTTCAATTGCCGGCTGCCGGTACCGTACTTAAAGGAAGACATAAAGGAGTTGGCATCTGGTGCCTGCATGAAGATGATCAGCAGAACCAGGAAGTCCAGGTCCTTTGCTTCCAAAGCCTTGATGGCCGGCCGGGCAAAAGTAAAAGCAGCCAAGGCAATAATAAAGATGAAGGGTGAGGTCACGTTGAGCAGGAACTGGTAGTTCCATGATGACGGGTTGGCCCGCCAGGACATGATCTGTGACCAGTAAACGGCGTTAAAGCCGGCTACCCCGACGATTACCAGGCCAAGGGAAAGGATACCGGCAACAATAAAGATGACCGTTTGCTTGACGGAAAAGTCAACCTTCCCTAAGAACATCCCCCAGGCAAATGGCAGAGCCAGGTAGAGACCATAGATGGAGTAATTCATCTCGAAAGTCCCGGCCGACAGGGTAAAGCCCAGCAAGGTCAAGGCGATCAAAATGATCAAGCTCTGCTTCTTGCTGAACTTCTCCTGCCAGTCATAAATGACCGGCTGCACCAGCAGGCCGAAGACCAGGCCCGTCATCAAGACGGAAATCGAGGTCAGAATCGGGAAGAGGATACCCCAGAAGCGCCAGGCATTTAAGTGCCATGGCTTGGAGATAAAGAAGGCAAGATAGTAGGCCAAGAGGGTTACTTCCATGATAGCCCAGGCCCTAAAGCCTTCGTTAAAGCGCAGCTTGCGCTTGCTGTAAACGGCCCCGAAGACCATTGGAATAAACCAATAGGTCGCGCTTTCCACGATTAGTGGCAGGTGGCGCAGGTAGGTAATTGAGCTTTTCAGCATGCTGCTCTTGAAATTAAACATTTGCAGCAAAAGCACCAGAGCTGCCAACAGCAGGAAGCCGTACTTCAGCAGGTTATGAATTTTTCTGGATTGTGTTTGTTCACTCATCAATATCGGAATTATTCTTTTCTTTTGCAAATTCATTATCCATTATACTCAGTTTTTCTTTAAAAAACCAAGAAATTATTTCAATATTCCTAACTTCTTCTTGATCGTATATAAAATATCGACCCGCTTGCCATGGCCCGTGAAAAAGTCCCGTATATCGTAGCGGAACTTGAAGGCCATGACCGCCGTCATGATCAAGAAGGCCAGGCCAGGTTCAAGAGACTTGGTCAGCTGGTAAATACTGAAAGACAGCATGAAAACCAAAGGCGGGATAGTCAGGTTCTGCATGATTGCGGTCAAGACCAAGGCTATTAAAAGAGTAATAAGCCCCGCCCGCCAGTCGTAGAGAACCGTAACCATGGCCGTCACGGCCACCGCCTTGCCCCCTTTAAAGTGGTTAAAGACCGGGAAGCAGTGGCCTAAGACCACGCCCAGGCCCGTATAAGCCGTGAGCAAGTGCTGGTGGTAGATGGCATAGACCAGACAAATGGCCAGCAGGGTCTTAAGCAAGTCGCCGATGCAGGTCAGAATCCCCGCCTTCTTGCCGAAAACCGCCCCCATGTTGGCCGTTCCCGGGTTGCCTGACCCGTACTTGGTCGGATCCTTGTGCAGGTAGTACTTGCCCACGAACATGGCGCTGATGAAGTTGCCAAACAAATAGCCGATAATTACTGCCAAAAATTTGCTAAGCACCTTTAATAGCCCCCTGAAAACGGATTGATATTGTAGTTGTAATTATAACTGTAGCTATAAGTCGTATCGTAATTTGTGCTACCAGAATAAGCAGTATTGCCAGAGTAATCTGTACTGCTGGAACTACTGCTGGAAGCCTGGCTGCTGGATTTAGAGCTGGAGCTGGACTTTGAACTTTTCTTGCCGCTCTTGACGCTGTCAGCCGTCGTGCCCGGATCATAGATCGTGTAGTTCTGGGTCTCACCGCTGCCAAACTTAAAGCCGGCGGTCTCGTTTAAGGTATTCAGCTCGGTTTCCCGGTTGGAGACGGTCGCCGTCTTCAAGCCCAGCAGTTTTCTGATCTTGTTGGAAATCCGCTGCAGTTCACTGGTTGGCGCGATTTGGTAGGCCGCGTCGTTAACATAAGTACTGTAGCCGTGCAGGTAGTCGCTGTCGCTGGAAGAAGTGCAGTCTGAGTAGTTGGCCAAGATCGACTTCAAAGCCTGGAAGCTTAAGTTGGTCTTCACGTTTGATGACAGGTTATTGGCGATCTTGCTGAAGTTCGTCAGTGAGTCTGCCGTGGCCAGCTTCTGGACCAGCTTGGTGATGACTTCTCTTTGCCGCTTTTGCCGGCCGTAGTCACCCTGCGGGTCATCATAGCGCATCCGGCTGTAAGCCAGAGCCGCCTGCCCGTTTAAGTGCTGGCGGACCCGCTTCTTGAAAGGAAAGCCGCTGTAGGTAAAGGTCAGAGGCGGCGTCACGTAAATCCCGCCGACATAATCGACCAGCTTCATCAGCCCGCCCATGTTGACTAAGGCGTAGTACTTGACCGGAATGTTCAAGAGGTTAGAGACAGTCTTCATGGCCATCTTGGCTCCGCCGATCGAATAGGCCGCGTTGATCTTCTGCACGTCGTTTGAATCATCGCCAACCATGTCAGCCATGGTATCCCGCGGAATCGAGATCATCGTGTAGTTCTTCTTCTTCGGATTGACCACGACGACGATGATCGTGTCAGTATTGCCGCTTTTTTCCGTTCTGTCCAAGGCCCCGGTGTCGGTCCCTAAGAGCATGACGGCAAAAGGCTTCTTGCCGTTGAATTCGCCATAGGTCGTCTTAACCGCGTTTTCTGAGTCATAAGCCTTGTTGGCCGCCTGCTCAGCCGTCTTGTACAAATGGGCGGCATACAGGCCCACTCCGGCCGCAATGGCGCAGACAACCGCCAAAATGCCGATGATCCAGTTGCGGATCTGCTTCTGCTTACGCTTCCTGGCATGCTGCCTGGTCTCCGGAATGCCCAGCTTGTCTTCTTTCTTCATAAATTGATACCTACTTAAAAAATGACATTAGTCCGTATTATAGCAAAAAAGCACCGCCAACTTTTGCCTGCGGCCTTTTCTTATTGAAATTGTAAAAAACAGTCAAAGCGGGCGCGCGATATTTTCCCGTAAGTATCCCTGTGCACAACTTTCCTATCTAAGCTATCATCTTAGCAAGCCATCTGTCAATCCTTAATCAGTCCAACAAAAAAAGCGAAGCCGGAGCTTCGCTTTAATTAGGGAAAGAGGACTTAGTCCAGCTTTTCCTTGCTTACAACGTTCAACTTGTCGTCGAAAGTGTAAACGACTGGTTCACCAGTCTTCATTTCAACATCCATGATGTCTTCGTCAGAGATGTTTTCGATGTACTTAGTCAAGGCACGCAGTGAGTTACCATGAGCAGCGATGATCACGTTCTTGCCAGCCAAAAGGTCTGGAGCAATGTGGTCTTCCCAGAATGGCATAACTCTGTCCAGAGTAACCTTCAAGTTTTCTGCCTTAGGAACGATGTGTGGGTCCAAGTTTGCGTAACGACGGTCGTTAGCTTGGCTGAATTCTGAGTCGTCAGCCAAAACTGGTGGCAAAACGTCGTATGAACGACGCCAAATGTGAACTTGTTCGTCGCCGTACTTTTCAGCAGTTTCAGCCTTGTTCAAGCCTTGCAAAGCGCCGTAGTGACGTTCGTTCAGTCTCCAGGACTTAGTTTCTGGAACCCAGAGTTGGCCGCTTTCTTCCAAAGCAAAGTGCAAAGTCTTGATCGCACGGGTCAAAACTGAAGTGTAAGCTTGGTCAAATTCCAAGCCGGCTTCCTTGATCAAACGACCAGCCTTCTTAGCTTCTTCAACACCCTTGTCTGACAAGTTAACGTCAACCCAACCAGTGAATTGGTTTGAAAGGTTCCATTCACTTTGACCGTGACGGATTAAAACTAATTTAGACATTAAAAAATCTCCTTTAGCAAATTAAACGTTTCACTAATTATTATACGGCCTCTCGCGGCCTTTTCAAAGTCCTAAAGGGAAAAAAAACACTTTTTCTGACTGGAATCGCTAACAATTAGTCAGTGATTTGTTAGAATTGAAGAATAAGGATGTGATTCATACTATGCCGTCAAAGAAAAAGAAAATTCACCTGCTCACCCTTCTAGCCCTGGCCAGCCTCTTTTTAACAGCCTGCGCCAAGCCCAGCCCCCAGAGCCTGGTCAAAAAGGCCCAGCAGAGCAAGATTGCTAACTTCCAGCTGAAGACCGACGAACATTATTACACGGGAAATAAACCAGTCCGTTTTTACGGCCAGATCAACTACCAGCGGTCTCCCTTCGTCATGCAGGCGAACTTAACCCAGAGCGGGGACCAGAACGTCAAGATGTGGGTGGGCCAGCGCTATGCCTACGTCAAATACTATAAAGACCAGCAGGAAGCCTGGTACAAGGCCAAGCTCAACCAGTTCACGACCATCTCCCACTTCCAGCAGCTGGTCAAGGACATGGACACCCTGACCCTCAGCCAAAAGAGCGCCAAGCTTTTTTCCGTCAGCCGGACAAAAAATGGCTGGCGGCTCAACTACACGGGCAAGAGCCAGCGCCTCTGGCAAGAGATCACGGAAACCAACGGCCTGGCCAGCCTGTCTAGCGACAGCCAAATGGCCAAAGCTAAGCTCCAGCAGATCAAGATGACCATAGACTTTAGCCAGAAAAAGCAGCTGACCGGCCTGGCCATCTATGCCAAGTACAAGGTCAAGGGGCAAACCAGCTCAACCAAGCTGTCCATGCTCAAGGTCAACCAGCAGAAAAAGCTGGCCATCCCCAAGACGGTCAGCAAAAATTCCGTCGACGTCAGCCGGCTGAATAAATAGAAAACAGAAAATACAAAATATGAGGTGCAAGTACAAAATATGAGGTGCAAGTAAGGAAGCAAAAAAATGCAACTCGGTATTATCGGCAGCGGCAAGATCGTTAGAGACTTCCTCACTGCCCTTCCCCTGCCCGGCTTAAAATTAGTGCTATCGCCACGACCAAGCGGTCAGCAGCCACCTGCCAAGAACTGGCTGACCAATACGGCATCAGCCGGGTCTACGACGACTACCTGGAAATGCTCAAAGACGACCAAGTTGACACGGTTTACGTGGCTACCCCTTCCTCCATGCACTACCAAATGTGCCTGGACTCTTTGGCAGCCGGCAAGAACGTGATCTGTGAAAAGCCCTTCGTCTTCACGACTGAAGAAGCCTTAGAGCTCAAGCAGCTGGCCGACCAGAAGGGCTGCCTCATTACCGAGGCCATCACCAACCGCTACCTGCCAGCCTTTAAGTCCTTGGCCAGTGACTTGCAGCTTTTAGGCCCGGTTCACGTGGTCAGCCTCAACTACACCCAGTACTCTTCCCGCTACGACCGCTTCCTGGCCGGTGACATCTCCCCAGCCTTCAACCCCCGTCTGGGCGGCGGAGCCCTCTTGGACTTGAACGTCTACAACATCCACTTAGCCGTCAGCCTATTTGGGGCGCCTTTGGACGTCCACTACTTCCCTAACCTGCAAAAGGGCGTCGACACTTCCGGCGTTTTAGTCCTGGCTTATGACGACAAACAGGCCAGCTTGACCGCGGCCATAGGACTCCCAGGCCTTTGCCCACAGCCTGCGTGTCATCGCCGTCCTGGAAGCAGCCAGGGACTGCATGCCTTAAGGAAAAAGCAGAAAAAGCAAAACAGAAAAATAAAGAATTAAAGAACTAGGGAAATAAACAAGAAAAATCGCTTTGCCGGCTGGCAGAGCGATTTTTTGATATAGTCGTTTTCTATTCCCGGCTCAAAAGCTGGTGAATCCGGTCGGCTTCCCGCCAAGGGCCGCTGTAGATCAGTTCGTCGCCCGGCTCGATCACGGTTGACCCGTGCGGGGAAATCCACTTGTCCCCCCGCCGGATCCGGGAAACGGTGATCTGGTCGACGAAGTCCCAGTCCATCAGCTGGCGGCCGGTGTAGGCCGAGTTTCTGACCACCACGTCGTACAGGGCATTGTTGGTGTCCGTGATGATCCGGTAGACGGCTGGTGATTCAATCAAGGCCCGGAGCATGGCCCCATGCAGGTTGTTGAAGGCAAAAAGCTCGATGCCTTCCTCTCTGAGCTGGTCGACCGTATCAGCCACGATCTTGCCCTGGCTGACGATGACCCGCTTGACTCCGGCCTGCTTGGCTGCCCGGCCCACTTCCAAATTGGCCTGGTCGTCAATGAAGGTGGCCACGAAGATATCGGTGTCAAAGGCCCCGGCTGATTCTAAAGTATCCAGCTTCCGGTCAGGCAAAAGCTTCAAATTCTTGACCTTGCTCTTGTAGGTGTCGTATTTTTCCTTCCGGCAGGTCAGAACCTGAACTGAATACCAGGAGTCGTGCAGGTCCTGGTAGACGGTCATGGTCACGGCATTGAGGCCGAAGATCACGACCTTTTCCTTGATCTTGTCTTCCGGCGTCAAGGCAAAAGTTGAGTTGAAGACGATCGGGCAGGCGATGCAGACGATGACCGCCGCCAAAATGAAGGCACTGGACTGAGTCGCCGTGATGGCGTTCAGCTTCCGGGCTACCTGCAAGGTCGGCAGAACGATCGTGATCGTCGTTGCCGTTAAGAAGCCCCCAGCAAAAGCATTCCGCTTGTTAAAGGCCCGCATGTAGGTCAAAGTAACCGGCAGCTTGGCTAAGAAGAAGCAGATGACCAAAACCGGCAGTAGCATCAAGGCTTGCGGGTTGGCGAAGAGCAGCTTCAAGTTGAGGTTGACCCCGGTCCGGATGAAGAAGATCGGGATAAAGAAGCCGTAGCCGATGGAAGTCAGCTTGTCCTTGGTCGCCTGGGTTGGCTCCAGCAGCTTCATGACCATCCCGGCCAAAAAGGCACCCAGGATGTTTTCCGCCCCAACCTGCTCTGCCACCGTCACCAGGGCAAAAGTCAGGAAGAAGGCCAGGCGGACGTCCAACTGGGTTGTGGCCTTGGTCACCTTGGCAAACCACAGGTAAGGCCGCTTAAAGCGGCGCAGAAGAATAATCGCGGCTACAAACAAGAGGATGATCAGCCAGAGCTTGCGGGCATCCCCGCCGTTAACTGTGGAATAGATGGTCAAAAGCAGCAAGGGAATAACTTCCCCCATGACCGCCGTCAGCAAGATCGTCTGCCCGATCGGCCGGCCCAGGATTTCTTTTTCCTTTAAAGTCGCGATGACAACGCCTAAGGCCACGGTCATAAAGATGATCGAAGCCAGGGCCACGTCGTTAAAGAGACCCAGGGCCTTCATCCCCAAAGCCAGCAAAACTGAGGCCACCGCTACCCCGCCAAAGGCGAAGGCAGCCACGACCATGGGCTTGACCTGCTTGCCGCTCTCTGACTTCCGGGCTCGGGTGTGCTTTTTCGGGCTCAGCAAGTCAAAATCGATTTCCATCCCTGACAAAAACATCAAGACGATGACCCCCAGGTCGGACAAAAAAGTCAGCTGGGAAGTCTGAGTAATCAGGTTCAAACAGCTCTTGCCCATCAAGATCCCGACGATGATCTCGGCCACGGCGGTCGGCACCGTGGTCACCCGCAAGCGGGCCATGACGATCGGAATCACCAGGGCCAAGAAGACCGTTAAAAACAGTGATAGTCCTTCCATGCTAAAAAGTATCTCCTCAC
>SKEJ01001972.1_pt1 | contig 10474 bp, 8 predicted proteins | sample 4826721 | NCBI WGS metagenome assembly SKEJ01 (sample SAMN11008812, study PRJNA524170) | human gut metagenome | biome: Human fecal sample; material: Feces; isolation source: fecal sample from pouch patient p31 | host: Homo sapiens | place: Israel: Tel-Aviv | collected 2015-06-02 | reverse complement strand
TGACCCCAGTGCATGGGCGCCCACCGCACATCGTAGGGGTTATACTGATAGAACTGGTGATACTTCCCTTTATAATAAGAGAAACCGTTGGGGTCGTTGAGCCAGCCCACATAAGGAGTCATGTGGTAGGCAGGGCGTTCCGCCGGGGAAATGGCAGCGCCGTGCTCGGCCTCGTAGGCACGGGCTTTTTGTAAAGTCAGATCGTTCATGGAATCCTCCAAAGGAAAGAATTCTTATGCGTAGTAAGCATCCAGATATTTCTGCATAATGCCCAGATAGTCAGACAGGCCGTAGGCTTCCAGCTTGCTCAGATATTCGTTCCACTCTGCATCCGTAGTGCCGTTCATGATCCAGTTGGCCTTCTGCGTATTCATGTAGGTCTGCAGATCTGCCTGCAGGTTAGAGACCTGCTCGGTGTCCTCGTTGCTCATAAAGACATTGGGATAGACATAATCGTTGTTCATATCCGGGGTGTAGATCTCCTTGATCCAGTCCAGACGGTACTGTGCATCGTCCGGGCAGGTAACGTATACACCATAGTAATCATCCAGAACCGCCAGAGGCCCACTGACACACTGCGCTTCACGGACTTCCACGGGAGAAGCATCGCCCAGAGGAGCGTGCTTCAGCATGGGTTCGCCCTTATCGTTGGTGGACAGTTCAAAAATGTTAAAGCCTTCCGCATCGCCGTAGGTACCCCAGTTGTTCTGCGGAGACTGGAGGGGTGCGTACATCTGATCCAGCCATGCACAAACCAGTGCAGGATTAGCCGCCTTTGCGGTGACAACGCATCTGCCGCGGGCAAAGCCGCCGGTGAAAGAGCCGTTCTGCGGAGTGATATTGCGGGTATCGGCGGTCAGAGCAGGCAGCGGCTCCCAGTCGGTCAGGTTGTCGATGTTGGCAACATCCCAGCTGAAGCAGACACCATAGCGGCCAGCCTTGCCCTTGGAAACATAGGTGGACCACTCCTGCGTGAAGCACTCCGGGTCGATGAGCTTCTCGGCATACAGCTTGTGCAGCCAGTCCAGACCATCACGGTAGCCCTGCTGGGTGGCGGCACAGATGACTTTCCGGTCGTTGGTAACGGCAATATGGCGGTCCTTGTCAGCGTCGCCGTAGCCTTCGCCAAAGCCATTGATGAGGATGCTGGGGTCCTGATCGCCGTTGTTGACGATGCAGGACATGGGGATGATGTCGCCGTCAATGCCATACTCTGCCTTGATAGAAGCGGCGTTATCACGGAATGCCATCAGCACCTGCTCAAACTCGTCCACCGTGGTGGGCATCGACAGACCGAGGAAGTTCAGCCACTTGGTATTGATGAAGCTCATGTTGCCAATGGTCTGGATGGCGGTCTTTTCTGCGCCGAGCTGCTCGATCCAGGGCAGTGCCCAGATGTGGCCATCGCTGTCGGTGCACATGGTGCGGTACTCCGGGTACTGCTCAAAGACCTTCTGGAGATAAGGCATATTGTTGTCAATGTAGTCTTCCAGACTGAGGATGACACCCTGATCTGCGTAGCGCAGCAGATTGCTGTCGGTAAAATCAGCAGTAAAAACGAAATCCGTCAGGGTGTTGGGGTTGGACATATTCAGGGTGATCTTATCGGTCCACTGGTCGGACTGGATAGCGGTCCAGTCGATGTGCACATTGGTCTGCTCTTCCAGACGCTTGAAGATGGTGCGGTTGTTCGGCTCGGGTTCGCTGCCCACAGGGAAGCTGGTCATACCGGTAAAGGTGACCTTTTCGGACAGCGGAAATGTAACGGCACCAGTCACATCCACAGCTGCGGCAGCAGAATTGCTGCCGCCGGTGGATTTGCCGCCGCCACAGGCAGACAGCGCAGCGGCAGAGCCCGCCAGAGCGCAGACCTTGAGGAAGTTGCGGCGAGAGATCAGCTTTTTCATGGTATTTTCTCCTTTTTCATGTTTCTTTTTTCGTGTAACAGATGAGCGTACCGGCTCATAAAATTCTGGAATATCCTCAGCCTTTAATGGAACCCGCCATGATGCCGGCATCAAAATACTTCTGGAAGAAGGGATACATCACCAGCAGCGGCAGACTGGAAATAATAATGGTTGCATATTTGAGCAGCTCTGCCATCTTCGCACGTTCGGCAGTACTTTGGATATCTGCGATCATGCCGGATTCCGGCTGGCTCTGGATCAGGATGGAACGCAGCACCAGCTGCAGCGGCTGCTTCGATGCGCTGTTCAGGTAGATCATGGCGTCAAAGTAGCTGTTCCACATTGCCACGAACTGCCACAGAGCCAGAACTGCCACCACCGGCATACAGACGGGCAGCAGGATCTTGAAGAAGTAAAGCATCTCGCTGGCTCCATCCACATCCGCAGCTTCGCGCAGCTCACGCGGGATGCCTTGATAATAGGTACGGGCAATGATCATGTTCCACACGCTGAATGCTCCCGGCAGAATGACCGCCCACATGGAATCCAGCAGACCCAGATTGTTGATGAGCAGGTAGGTGGGGATCAGACCGCCGCTGAAAAACATCGTGATCACAAACAAGGCGTTGAAGATCTTTTTGCCTTTGAAGTCCGGCAGCGACATGGGATAAGCGGCAAGCATCGTCACAGCTACCGAGATGATGGTGAAGATGATCGAGTAAAGCACTGCGTTCCTGAAGCCGACCCAGATCTGCTTGTCCGAAACGACACGCTGGTAAGCATCCAGACTCCACTTGCTGAAATCAAAGGAGATGCCCTTGTTTTGCAGAGTGACCGGGTCCATAAAGGACGCGATGACGATGTAGATCATCGGAACGATGATTGCCAGCAGGAACAAGCCCAGAAGTGCGTAGCCGCAGTACAGGATGATCTTATCTTGTCTGGTGTAGAGGGCCATTTTTGATTTTTTCTGTTTTGCCATGGTAAACCCCTCCTTACAAGCCCTTGCCATCGTTCATTTTGGCAACGACCTTGTTCACTGCGATCAGCAGGATGACGTTGACAATGGTGTTGAATAGACCGACTGCCGTGGAAAAACTATAATCGCCGTCCAACAGGCCCTTTTTATAAACGTACGTTGCAATGATCTCGGCAGTGTTCAGGTTCAGGTCAGTTTGCAGGGCATAGGCCTTTTCAAAACCGATGCTCATGATGTTGCCTGCCTGCAGGATAAACTGAATAACGACCATATCCTTAATGGCGGGCCACTCCACCGTCATGATCTGCTGGATCAGGTTTGCGCCGTCGATCATCGCAGCTTCCTTCAGATCTTTGCTGGCATTAGAAAGGGATGCGGTGTACATAATGGATGCCCAGCCGGCACCCTGCCAGATGCCGCTGATGATGTAGATGGGGCGGAACGCTTCCGGCAGCGTCATGAAGTTGATGCTGGTGTGAAGCAGGCCGTTCACCGGACCGGTGACACTCAGCAGCACCCGGACGATGCCGCACAGCACGATGACCGAGATGAAGTTGGGCATATACAGCACCAGCTGCACCTTCTGCTTGATCTTCTTGCTCTCGATACGGTTGAGCAGGAATGCCAGCAGGATGGGGATCGGGAAGCCCCACAGCAGACCGTAGACGCTCAGCTTCAGGGTGTTGATCAGATAACGCTGGAAGTCCGGCGAGGACATGAAGCGGGTAAAGTTTTTGAAGCCTACCCACTCGCTGCCCCAGATGCCCTTGAAGGGATTGTACTTCTGGAATGCGATCAGCACACCGCCCATGGGAGCGTACTTGAACACCAGCGTCAGCACCACGGCAGGCAGCAGGAACAACAGGTAAAGCTGCCAATGCCGTTTGATGTAGACCCATGTGTTGTGCAGCTTGCGTTCTGCTGTCAGCACAGCCGTTTCCGGAGAGGCCGTCTTTGCTTTCATGAATCATTCTCCTCCTTTTTGATTTGCTTGCCGCTTGATTTGTGTTTTACATTTGCACCTTTGAATTTTACGTTTTTCACTTTGATTGTGCAAATGTAAAACTCTGTAATTCATTTATACCACTCAGGCAAGCGAATGTCAACGATAATTCATGGTATATATCAATAAATACTGTGGATTTGTACAGGTGCACAAATTCGAACGTGCGTAAATATGCAAAATGATGATTTGCATTTTTGCATTTGACTAATTTGTGCATTTGCACTATACTGGAGTCGCAAAGAATAAGATCCGTCACCAGACTTTATCTATAAAAGAAAGAACATCCGCTCCTATATTATAAAGAAAGAGGATGACTTATGGCAACCAAGGTCACCATTCAGGATATTGCAAACGAACTGCAGCTTTCCCGCAACACAGTTTCAAAGGCCATCAACAACACCGGTGTGCTGGCAGATGCCACACGGGAGAAGATCCTGCGCAAAGCCGCCGAAATGGGCTATAAGCAGTTTGCCTATCTGCCGCTGTTTCAGGAAGACGCTGCAAAAACAGCAGGGCCTTTCATTCTGCCGAGTGACAAACGGGAGATCGCCATGCTGACGACCCAGTTTTTGAGCAGCTCTCACTTTTCCTCCATGATGCTGGATCGTTTCCAGTCGGAAATCGATCATCTGCACAGCGGCATGACCATTCATCGCATTTCTCCCATAGAGCTGAAAGAGAAAAAACTTCCATCTTCTCTCGACATCCAGCGCACAGCCGGCATCATCTGCTTTGAAGTATTCGACTATGACTACGCACAGATGCTGTGCGATCTGGATGTTCCGCTGCTGTTTGTAGACACCCCTGTGATGGATATGCGTCCTCCTCTTAAAGCCGACCGCCTTTATATGGAAAACCGCATTGAGATCCAGAATGCGGTGGCCCACATGGTCCAGCGCGGCAAAAAACGCATCAGCTTTGCGGGGGATAAAAACCACTGTCAGTCCTTCTTTGAGCGTTATATGGCTTATAAGGATGCAGTGGAGTACTTTGGTCTGACAGAAGGCCTGAGCACCTGTGCGATGCCATCTGGACAGCAGAACTATCCGGTATCCCTGTACGAAACCATCCGTCGGTTCAAAACGATGCCGGATGCCTTTGTCTGCGCCAATGACTTTGTTGCCATGGATCTGGTCAAGGCATTGAATGAGCTGGGGTATTCGGTTCCCGATGATATCTGGGTCTGCGGCTTCGATGACAGTCAGGAGGCTTCCTACTTTGCCCCCCGTCTGACTTCGATCCATATCCATGGACAGATCATGGGCTACACCGCTGCCAATCTGCTTATGACCCGCATCGAAGAGCCATCGCTGAACTATCGCACCGTCTATACGGAAACCAACCTGATCCTGCGCGAATCCACAGGAGATTGAGCGAAAGGAGAACCCCCATGCGTGACCTGTGCAATACGGACAAGCCGCTGTTTGCTGTGCTGACGAAATTGACTTACAGTGCTTACCTGAACATCTTATGGCTCGTGTGCAGCCTGCCCATCGTTACCATAGGGGCTTCTACGACCGCATTGTTCTATGTCACGCTCAAAATGGCGGAAGATCGGGACGATGGTCTGACCCGGATGTTTTTTAAGGCGTTCCGGGAAAATTTTAAGCCTGCCACAAAACTCTGGCTCATCCTGCTGGCAGTCGGCAGTTTCCTGGCTGCGGATGGCTTTGTGCTGTGCCGAATGTGGAGCGAAAACATTTTCTGGACGCTGCTCACTGCAGTGCTTATTGGTGCGGCAGTTCTGTACGGCATCGTTCTGCTGTATGCCTTTCCTCTGCTGGCACGGTTTGAAAACACCACCTTCGGCATCCTGAAAACGGCGTTTCTCGTGGGTGTCCGGTATCTGTTTTGCACCCTGCTGATGGCGGCGGTCTATGGCATCATGGGGTACGTCATCGTGTTTGTGTTCACGCCTGCATTCCTGCTGGGCATGGGCTTCTGCGCCATGCTCTGCTCCTTTCTGATGCTTCGGATCCTCTATCTGATCGGTGGAGACCCTGATGCAGTACACGAGGAATACGACCATGACAAAAACTGACCGGGATACGCTCCGCTCCCTCCATGGGCGCAAAAAGTGGGAGCACATCTGGGCATATTACAAGCTGCCCATTGCGATCGTGCTCATCGTCGTCTATATCCTTGGCTATGCAGCCTACCGTCATGTGACGAAAAAAGAGGATGTGCTTTACCTTGGTCTGGTAAATATCACTGCCGGGTCTGATCTGACGGAACAGCTTACCACCGGCTTTGCCGAGGCGCAGGGTTTGACCAAAAAGCAACAGGTCGATCTGCTGTCCGGCTTGCTGCTCAGCGAGAGCGAACGCGCAGAGGAGCAGTATGTATATGCTTCGGAGATGAAGCTGCTGGGTGCAGTCAGTGCCCAGCGGTTAGATGTTGTTCTGATGGACGAATATGCACGGGATCGACTGCTGGCAGATGATTATTTTCTCGATCTGCGGACACTGGATGCGTCTTTCCGTGCACTGTCGGGTTTGAACGCCGGTGGGACCGTGCTGGATATTTCGGACACGCCGCTTGTCAGGCAGGCAGGTTTTTCTGGCAAGGTCTATCTTGGGGTAGTGCAGAATGCACCGCACCCGGAGCGTGCAGCCGCTTACATTCATTATCTGTTCCAGCGGTGATCGTTGGGTTTTAGCTTATAGGATAAAAATAAGGAGAAAACGTATGGACATTTTAACGATTGGCGAAGTTTTGATCGACCTGACCCAGACCGGCAAGGATGCCCGCGGCATCCCTCAATTTGCCGCAAACCCCGGCGGTGCCCCGGCAAATCTAGCTGTGGCTGCTTCCAGACTGGGCGCACAGACCGCCTTTATCGGCAAGGTGGGTACAGATGCCTTTGGCCGCTACCTGAAAGAGGTTCTGGCAGAGAACAAGGTGGACGTTTCCGGCATGGCGGTGGATGCAGACCACCCCACCACCATGGCGGTGGTCTCGGTAGATGCCACCGGTGAGCGGGATTTCAGCTTCTACCGCAGTGCCAACGCGGACGTGATGCTGTGCAAAGAGGACATTTCGGACGAGGCTCTGAAAGCCGCGAAAATCGTCCACTTCGGCTCTGTCAGCCTCACCGCTGACCCCTCCCGCACCGCTACGCTGGATGCTGCCGCCCGCGCCAAAAAGCTGGGTGCTACCATCACCTACGACCCCAATTACCGTGCCAACCTCTGGAAGAACAAAGAGGATGCCATTGCCCAGATGAAAGCGCCCCTGCCGCTGGTGGATATTCTGAAAGTTTCCGATGAGGAGCTGCCCCTGCTCACCGGCACCACCGACTGCGAAAGCGGCACGGCACAGCTGGCACAGAACGGAATCCGGCTGATTTTTGTCACCTTAGGTGCAAACGGCGTATTCTACCGCTTTGGGGAGAAGACCGGCCATGTGGCTGGCGTTCCCTGCAAGGTGGGCGACACCAACGGCGCAGGGGATACTTTCTTTGGGGCTGCCCTGTCCAAGCTCTGCAAGGAGGAGCTGGACACCCTGACCGTGGACAAACTGGAAGGCATTCTGGCTTTTGCCAACAAAGCGGCCAGCATCACCACCAGCCGGCATGGTGCTATCCCTGCCATGCCCACCCTTGCAGAAGTGGAGGGCTGAACTATGGCAGCAAAACAGGAATTTGAGTCCCGGTTTGCCAAGCACAAGGACGAGCTGGAATGGCTGTTCATGGAACTGTACCACAACCGGGAAGGGCTGGAGGTTCTGGAACGGGAGATGGCAGAAGCCTACAACGCCCGCAGCGCCGAGCTGAAAGCGCTGGACAAGGCACGCTCTGCCGACCCGGAGTGGTACAAGCGTGGCAATATGTTCGGCATGACCATGTACACCGACCTCTTTGCCGGCAATCTGAAAGAACTGGCAAAGAAGCTGCCCTACCTGAAGGAGCAGAAGCTGACTTATCTGCACCTGATGCCCCTGCTGCAGATGCCCCACCCTCACAACGATGGCGGCTATGCGGTGGAGGACTTCGATACCGTAGACCCTGCCCTTGGCACCAACAAAGATCTGGAAAACCTGACCCGGGAGCTGCGCAAGGCCAGCATCAGCCTGTGTCTGGATTTTGTGATGAACCACACCGCCAGCACCCACCGCTGGGCGATGGCGGCAAAGGCGGGCGACCCGTGGTTTCAGGCCTATTACCACCTCTACGAGGACCGCACCATCCCCGACCAGTACGAACAGACCGTTCCGCAAGTGTTCCCCAACACCGCCCCCGGCAACTTTACATGGTGTGAGGAGATGCACAAGTGGGTGCTGACCACCTTCCACGACTACCAGTGGGACCTGAATTATGCAAACCCGGCGGTGTTCGTGGACATGACCAAGAGCATTCTGCACCTTGCAAATCTGGGCGTAGAGGTGTTCCGCATTGATGCCGTGCCTTATATCTGGAAGCAGCTGGGCACCACCTGCCGCAATCTGCCGCAGGTGCACACCATCGTGCGGATGCTCCGTATCGTGCTGGAATGCGTCTGCCCGGCGGTCATCCTCAAGGGCGAGGTGGTCATGGCTCCCAAGGAGCTGGCAGCGTATTTCGGCACCCCGGAAAAGCCGGAATGCCATATGCTCTACAACGTGTCCACCATGGTCAACCTGTGGGGTGCCCTTGCCAGCCGGGACACCCGGCTGCTGAAGGCGCAGCTGGATGCCCTGCACGCCCTGCCGGATAACTGCTGGTTCGTGAACTATCTGCGCTGCCACGATGACATCGGCTGGGGTCTGGACGAGGCGGTGGAAAACCGGCTGGGCATTGACCCCCAGAAACATAAAGAATATCTGTATCACTTCTATGAGGGCAACTTCCCCGGAAGCTGGGCAAAGGGTGAGCTGTACAACTACGACCCTGCTACCGGCGATGCCCGCAGCTGCGGCACCACTGCCAGCCTGTGCGGCGTGGAGCAGGCACTGGAAAAGGGCGATAAAATTGCACTGGACTACGCGGTAAAGCGTGACCTGCTGCTGCATACTGCAATGGCATTCTTGCAGGGCTTCCCCATGCTGAACTGCGGCGATGAGATCGCACAGCTCAATGGCTGGGATTACAAAAACGACCCCGACCGTGTGGAGGACAGCCGCAATTTGCATCGCACAAAATTCAACTGGGAGAACGCAAAGCAGCGCACCCGGAAGGGCACGCTGCAAAACGCCTTGTGGCAGGGCATGGAGCAGCTGCGCCAAATGCGTGCAGACCCCTGCTTTGCCCCGGATGCGTGGGTGACCACTTGGGACAGCCACAACCCCGGCGTGCTGGCGCTGGTGCGCAAGCGCGGCGAGGAAACGCTGGTGGGACTGTTCAACTTTACCGAGTACCCGGCAGGGGCCAGTCTGGACGCTCTGGGCGGCGAGTATCACACCCCGGAGGGCACTTCCGTCTGGCTGGCGGATGTGGAACTGGAGCCGTATCAGGCACTGCTGGTAAAAACAAATAAGTAAAGCGGAATACTCCGGTAACTTTCTCTTGGTTGGAAAGTTGCCGGAGTATTTTTGTTTCGCGCAAACTGCAAGGTCACTGGATCATTGAAATGTCGGAGATGATTGCCACCGCCAATGCCACGCGTGCCTGCGCAAAAGATCCCCCCGATACCGGGTATCCGGTATCGGGGGGATCTGTCATTCTGAGGCTTTACGGAGGAAGCGCTCAGAGGTTACTTCTTGGGGAACGCCTTATTCCACACTTCGATCACCTTGAACTTCGGGGTCCAGCCTTCGGGCTCAAAGCGGTCGCCCTTGGCATCCATAGTGCCCTGCTCGGTGCACCACTGTGCGGCCTTTGCCATGTCAGCGTCGGCCACATCCGCAAACGCGGGCTGTGCGGCGGGTTCGGGCTTGCCCTTCTCAGTCCAGATGAGCAGTGCCAGCTGGCCGCGGTTTGCCGGGATGGCTGCGCCTGCAGGCAGCAGGTCGTTCAGGATGACGCGGGTGGTGATCTCGTAGCCGCCCCAGACGGCTGCACCGCCCAGCGCTGCACCGACCACGATCGCACCAGCTGCGCCTGCGCCGCCGTCGCTGGACTCAGGCTCAACGCCGAAGCCGGGGTCGAGATCTTCGTCCGGATCTACGATCGGATTCATGCCAGAAGCCTTCCAGTGAGCAACAAGCTTCACTTCGCACTCAGGCACCTCGAAGGAGATGGTCGGGCTGTGGATGTCACCGATATCGAGGTCTGTCGGGATGACCTCCCAGTAATCGAACTCCATGCCGGGGAAAGTCTCTTCGTCGATCTTGGCCGTGATGGTCGCGGTCTTGCCGACCTTTTCCCATGTCTCATCCGAATGCTCGCCGATACCCTCTTCAAACTTTGCGGGAACACTGAAGACGGTAACTCTTGCTTTGTAGTGGGCGGTCAGCTCCACAGCGCCGTTCACCATCTCGAAGGTGGTCTTTTCGTCGTATTCATCGGCCAGGATCACGTTATCGGTGTCCACCGCCCAGTGATCGAAGACCAGACCGTCAGCATAACGATCTTCTGCCTTGATTGTGATGGTCTGTTTTGCCTTGGCGATGTCGGTCTCGCTGAAGTCTTCGTCATAAGCAGTACCGTGGTTCATGGTGATGCTC
>SKEJ01001940.1_pt1 | contig 10569 bp, 8 predicted proteins | sample 4826721 | NCBI WGS metagenome assembly SKEJ01 (sample SAMN11008812, study PRJNA524170) | human gut metagenome | biome: Human fecal sample; material: Feces; isolation source: fecal sample from pouch patient p31 | host: Homo sapiens | place: Israel: Tel-Aviv | collected 2015-06-02 | reverse complement strand
ATTAAAGCAAGAATTATAAAACTTTGCCGCATAATAAAAATTATAGTGAAAAAGGAGAGAAAGCCATGATTCATTTCGTAGGAGCAGGTTCCGGAGCACCGGATCTGATCACCGTAAGAGGAAAGAAATATCTGGAAGAAGCAGACGTAGTTATTTATGCAGGATCTCTGGTAAATCCCAAACTTTTAGAGTACACAAAGGATATTTGTACCATTTATAACAGCGCAAAGATGACACTGGAAGAGGTGCTTTCTGTTATGGAAAAGGCAGAAGCAGCAGGCAAGACAACAGTAAGACTCCACACAGGTGATCCCTGTATTTATGGTGCCATCCGTGAGCAGATGGATGTGCTGGATGAGAAGGGAATTGCTTATGATTACTGTCCTGGTGTCAGCGCATTTTGCGGTGCGGCAAGTGCTTTAAATCTGGAATATACGCTGCCGGATATTTCCCAGAGCGTGATCATCACCCGTATGGAAGGCAGAACTCCGGTTCCGCCAAAGGAAAGCATTCAGTCCTTTGCCGCTCATCAGGCAACTATGGTTGTTTTTCTCAGCACAGGAATGCTGGAAGAACTGAGCAGAAGACTGATCGAAGGCGGTTATACGGCAGATACTCCTGCTGCGATTGTGTATAAGGCAACCTGGGAGGATGAGAAGAAATTTGTGTGCACAGTAGGAACCCTGGCGCAGACTGCGAAGGAGAATCATATTACGAAGACTGCACTTATGATCATTGGAGACTGCGTAAATGCCGCTCATTATGACCGTTCCAAGTTATACGATCCAGGATTTACAACAGAGTTCCGTGAAGCAACGAAATAAGAATAAGGTTATTTGATATGGCAGCTTAGGTTAGAGCCTGTTCCAGATGAAAGGAAAACGGATGAAAATTTCCATGATATGCTACACCCTGACAGGGCAGCAGACAGGAGAGAAACTAAAAAAGGGACTGGAAAAAGAAGGAAATATAGTTTCTTTTTTCACAAAGAGCAAATACATTCCAGATTCTATAAAGGGAAGCTGCGGGAAATGGACGGGAGAACAGTTCGAAACTGCAGACAGTATCATTTTCATTGGAGCAGCCGGAATCGCAGTGCGCAGCATTGCTCCCTTTATACAAAGCAAAAAGAAAGACCCGGCTGTGCTGGTAGTAGATGAATTGGGCAAATTTGTGATATCCCTGCTGTCTGGACATCTTGGCGGGGCAAATGAACTTGCCTGTCTGGCTGCAGACATTTTACAGGCAATCCCTGTAGTCACAACTGCCACAGACCTTGAGGGAAAATTTGCTGTGGATGTGTTTGCAAAGAAAAATAACTGTCACATTTTTCGAATGAAAGAGGCGAAAGAGGTTTCTGCCGCGCTGCTGGCAGGTGAGAAGGTTGGATTTTACAGCGAATTCCCCTGGGAGGGAGAACTGCCAAAGGGACTGATCTGGTGTCAAAAAACTGGCATATCACTTTCTGAAATACAGTATGAAACTGTGGACGGCACACCACTTCCAGAGGTGGGAATTGCCGTGACCGTACATAAAAGCTGTCATCCCTTTGCTGCAACAACGCACGTAGTTCCACCAGCTGCGGCGCTTGGAATGGGCTGCCGGAAAAATAAAGAATCAGAAGCCGTGGAAAAAGCAGCATTCAGCTGCCTGAAAGAAAATGACATTTATCCGGAGGCAGTTGCAGCTCTTGCAAGCATTGATGTAAAAAAAGAAGAACCCGGGCTTCTGGCTCTGTCGGAAAAGCTGGGAGTTCCCTTCAAAACATTTTCCAGTGAGGAACTTCTGTCTGTGCCGGGTGAATTCACCCCATCCTCTTTTGTGAGTAAGACAGTGGGTGTGGATAATGTGTGTGAGCGAAGCGCGGTGAAAGCCGCAGAGAAGAATTATACTGGCATTCATTTTATACAGAGAAAACGGGGCGCAGAGGGCGTGACAACGGCTCTTGTCCTTGGAGATTGGAGGATACGTTTTGAGTAAAGAAAAGAAAATCTATGTGGTAGGAATCGGACCAGGTTCTTATGAAGGAATGACAGGAGCTGCAGCTACAGCTCTTGAAAAAAGTGATGTGATCGTTGGATACACTGTTTATATTGATCTTGTAAAAGACCATTTTCCGGGAAAATCTTTTCTCACTACACCTATGAGAAAGGAAGTAGACCGCTGTGTAATGGCTTTTGATGAGGCTATGAAAGACCAGACAGTTTCCATGATCTGCAGTGGTGATGCGGGAGTTTACGGAATGGCTGGTCTTATGTATGAAATCGGCGCAAACTATCCGGAGGTGGAGCTGGAAGTAGTTGCAGGTGTTACAGCAGCAACCGGAGGAGCAGCAGTTCTTGGTGCTCCATTGATCCATGATTTCTGTCTGATCAGTCTCAGTGATCTGCTCACACCATGGGAAAAGATCGAGAAGCGTCTTCTTCTGGCTTCGGAAGCTGATTTTGTGATTGTTCTTTACAATCCGTCCAGTCACAAGAGACACGATTATCTGAAAAAAGCCTGCGAACTTATGCTTCAACACAAATCTCCGGAAACAGTATGCGGTACCGTGCAGAACATTAACCGCGAGGGTGAAACTGCCAGGGTTATGACTCTGGCTGAATTGAAAGAAACACAGGTAGATATGTTTACCACTGTATTTATCGGAAATTCACAGACCAGAAATATTGATGGAAAAATGGTAACACCAAGAGGATATAAAAATGTCTGATGTTGTTGTTTTTGCAGGCACCACAGAAGGCTGTGAAATCTGCAGCTTTCTGGCAAAAAATAAAGTAAGTGTGTTTGCATGTGTCGCTACCGATTACGGCAGCAAATCATTAAAAGAGGGCGAATATCTGAAAATCCACGCTGGCCGCCTGAATGGGGCGGAGATGGAAAATCTTCTGAAAGAACTCAGCCCCGGATTGGTGCTGGATGCTACCCATCCGTATGCTGCCGAGGTAACGGAGAATATTCGTGCTGCCTGCCAAAATACAGGTTTTTCTTACCAGCGAGTATTAAGAGAGGCCGGTGCTTATCAGGATAAGGCTGTTTATGTGGAGAATACAGAGGCAGCAGTGGAATTTCTGGAAGGTACAAAAGGAAATATCCTGCTTACCACAGGCAGCAAGGAGCTTGGAAAATTTACAGCTTTATCTGATGCAGGAGAACGCATTTATGCCCGTGTTCTGTCTTTGCCATCTGTGATGGAAACCTGCAAAGGTTACGGCTTTGAGGGCAAGCATCTGATCGGTATGCAGGGACCCTTTTCCATGGAATTAAACGCAGCCATGCTTCGTCAGTATGACTGCAGATATCTTGTGACAAAGGATACAGGAAAAGCAGGTGGTTTTCAGGAGAAAATTGATGCTGCACTTATGTGCGATGTGATTCCTGTTATAATTGGAAGACCGTTGCAGGAAGAGGGCCTTTCTGTGGCAGAATGTAAACATATGCTTACGGAACATTTTGGACTCACCCTGAAACCTCACGTTACACTCCTGGGAATTGGGATGGGAAGTGAGAAAACCCTCACAATTCAGGGAAAAAGGGCAGTTCAAAGAGCTGATCTGATCATTGGGGCCAGGCGTATGGCAGATTCCATCCGGGAGCCGGGACAGCCGGTGGTGTATGAATACCGCAGCGATGTGATTGGAGCTTATATTAAGAGCCATCCGGAATATGAGAATATTGTGATAGCTTTGTCCGGGGATGTGGGATTCTACAGCGGAGCGAAGAAGCTGCTGGATGTGTTGAATGGAAGGAAACCAGAGGGTGTTTTAGCAGATGATTTTGAAGGGCAGGAGGACAGTGAAAAAGAGAATGGCTGTGTCTCCATTGAGATTATCTGCGGAATTTCTTCTGTGGTTTATTTTATGTCCCAGATCGGTTTATCCTGGGATGATGCGAAGATCACTAGCGCCCACGGCAAAAATTGCAATTTGGTTTCCATGATCAAGCAGAATCAGAAGGTTTTTTCCATTCTGGGAACAAAAAGTGCGGTTGCAGAACTTGCACAGAAACTGGTGGAATATGAGATGGGAGATGTGGTTCTTTATGTTGGAGAAAACCTTTCCTATCCAGATGAAAAAATATTCCAGGCGAACGCCAGTGAACTGACTTCCTATGAGGGTCAGGCATTGAGCGTTGTCTGTGCTTTTAATGAAAAAGCCAGACCGGCATTTTCCACTCATGGAATTCCAGATGAGAAATTTATCCGTGGAAAAGCACCTATGACAAAAGAAGAGGTGAGATGTGTTTCCCTTTCCAAGCTTCGTCTTCAGGAAGATTCCATCTGTTATGATGTAGGTGCCGGAACAGGTTCTGTTTCTGTGGAAATGGCTCTTCGCGCAGATCAGGGACAGGTTTTCGCTGTTGAGAAAAAGGATGACGCGGTGGCTCTTCTTTACGAAAACAAACAGCGGTTTGCAACGGATAATCTGGAAATTATAAAGGGCGAGGCACCGGAAGCACTAAAAGAACTGCCGGTTCCTACACATGCGTTTATCGGTGGTTCATCAGGAAATCTGAAAGAAATCGTTGCCCTGCTTTTAGAAAAGAACCGGGATGTGCGGATCGTGATCAACTGCATTACGCTGGAGACTATCAGTGAGGCACTGGAGGTATTGAAAAAATACGATTTCGCAGATCAGGAAGCAGTGCAGCTTACAGCCTCCAGATCAAAAGAGATTGGAAGATACCACCTAATGATGGGAGAGAATCCTATTTATATTATCACCTGCCAGAGCCCCCGGGCGTGGATATGACAGGTGTGGTTTTCTTAAGAGTGCAGAAAAAGGCTGTTGGCGCAGAAAGAAGAGGAGGACTATCATGAAAAAAAGAATACCCAGGATCTTGCTTGCAGCAGGAGCCAGCGGAAGCGGAAAAACACTTCTCACCTGTGGTCTGCTGCAGGTACTGGTAAACAGAGGAATAAAGACAGTCTCCTTTAAATGCGGACCGGATTATATTGATCCCATGTTCCATACCCAGGTAATTGGTACAAAATCCCGAAATCTGGACACTTTTTTTACAGGAGAGGAGATTACCCGATCTCTTCTTGCAAAAAACAGTGCTGACTGTGAAATTGCAGTGATGGAAGGCGTTATGGGTTTTTACGATGGAGTGGCAGGAACCACTACTTTGGCAAGTGCTTATGATCTGGCGCGAGTTACGGATACGCCGGTTATTCTGATCGTGAACAGCAAGGGAATGAGTGTCTCTCTTGCTGCCTACATAAAAGGCTTTCTGGAATACAAAAAAGACAGCCGCATAAAAGGCGTGATTTTTAACCAGATGTCCCCTATGCTCTATCCCAGAATGAAGAAACTGGTGGAAGAGGAGCTTGGCATCAAAGTACTGGGCTATGTGCCAAGGGTGGAAGATTGTGTGATCGAGAGCCGACACCTGGGACTGATTTTGCCAGAAGAAATCCCGGAACTGAAGGGACGGCTTTTGAAGCTGGCAGAAGTGCTGGAGAACAGTCTGGAAATAGAAGAGATATTAAAACTGGCCAATGAGGCACCAGTGTTGGAATATCCATTGTTGGAAAAGACAGATGAGAGATCCCTATGTCAGCCAGCTGGAACCAGTGCAATAGCTGAAAAGGTGAAAAGAGAAGTGGATGCATTGACTGAAATGAGTCAGGTGTATACCTGGAAAAGCACAAAGAAGCTTCGGATCGGTCTTGCGAAAGATGAGGCATTCTGCTTCTTTTATGAGGATAATCTGGATCTTCTTCGTTCCATGGGTGCCGAGTTGGTGGCTTTTTCGCCTGTACATGACGGACATTTACCAGAAAATCTGGACGGACTTCTTCTCTATGGTGGATATCCGGAATTAAATGGAAAAGCATTGGAGGAGAATCTTTCTATGCGACAGGAAATTGCGGCAGCCATAAAGGATGGAATGCCCTGTCTTGCAGAATGCGGTGGGTTCATGTATCTCCACGAAAAGATGGAGGGAATGGATGGGAAATGCTATGAAATGGCAGGCGTTATTCCGGGTAAGGTATGGCGCACACCCAGACTGACCCGATTTGGCTATATTACTTTGAAGCAGAATCTGGGGATTTCCCATGGAAAACAGGAAACAGCGATTCTTGGGGAGTCAGATCTTGGAGTAAGTCCAGCCCATGAATTTCATTATTTTGATTCGGATAATTGTGGAACTGCATTTCATGCTTCCAAATCGGAAAGCAAACGCGGGTGGGACTGCATGCACGGCTCTGATCATTTGTTAGCTGGCTTTCCTCATTTATACTATTACGCAAATCCGAAAATCCCGCAGGCATTTTTAAAAAAGTGTCTGGAGTATAAGGAGTTACAAAAATGATACGATTATTAACTCTTCCGGCAGGTTTTATTCTTGACCTGCTTATGGGAGATCCAAGATGGCTATATCATCCGGTATGTCTTATAGGAAATCTGATCAGCATACTGGAAAAAGGAATACGAAGGGTGTTTCCGAAAACAGATAAGGGTGAGCGGGCAGGAGGCATTCTGGAAGTTGTTCTTGTCTGTTTTATTACCTTTTTTATTCCTTACGTTGTAATCCATCTGCTTTATAAATGGAATTTCTGGCTGGGCTTTGTACTGGAGACTTTCTGGTGCGGACAGCTGCTTGCAACAAAATCATTGAAAGTGGAAAGTATGAAAGTATATGACCGCCTGAAAAACGGAACCATTGAGGAAGCGCGTTATGCCGTTTCCATGATCGTGGGACGTGATACACAGGCACTTTCAGAAATCGGAGTGACGAAGGCAGCTGTGGAAACGGTTGCGGAAAATTCCTCTGACGGAATTATTGCCCCTATGTTTTATATGGCAATCGGTGGAATTCCCCTGATGTTTTTGTACAAGGGCATCAACACTATGGATTCTATGCTTGGATATAAAAACGATAAATATCTGTATTTTGGAAGATGTGCAGCCAGACTTGACGATGTGGCGAATTATATTCCAGCCAGAATTTCCGGTTGGTTGATGGCATTGTCCACAGTATTTGTTGGAATGGATACCAAAAATGCAGTGAAAATATACAGAAGAGACCGCCGCAATCATGCAAGCCCCAATTCTGCCCAGACAGAAGCGGCTATGGCAGGAGCACTGGATGTTCAGCTGGCAGGAAATGCTTATTATTTTGGTAAGCTATATGAAAAACCGATGATCGGGGATCCGATCCGCCCGGTTGAAATCGAGGATATTCCAAGAGCGAATAAACTGCTTTATGCAACCTGTATTGTGGGAGCAATTTTATTCTTCGGGCTGAGTGTTCTTCTGAAAACTGTGTTATAGCGGATTTTGCTGAAAAAACAGCAACAAATAAAAGATTAAAGTATGTTTTAAAATTGTGACGCACATCTTACAGAAAGCCTTTTTCAAACACGCTTTAGATCATGTAATTACTTGAATGGAGACAACAATGGAAAAACACATACATGGCGGTGATGTGTATCATCATCAGGGGTGCATTGACTTTTCAGCAAACTGCAATCCTCTTGGTACCCCAGAGGGAATCAAAAAAGCAATCATTAAAAGTCTGGAGCATATAAACGACTACCCCCAGGTAGGCTGCACTCCCTTAAAAAAAGCCATTGCAGAATATGAGAATACGAAGCCGGATCAGGTGATCTGCGGAAACGGCGCTGCAGAGGTGATCTTTTCCCTTTGCCGGGCGGTGAATCCAAGACGGGCTCTGGTGCCGGCTCCGACTTTTGCAGAATACCAGCAGGCATTATATAGTGTGGATTGCCAGGTAGAGTTTTTTCCCCTGAATGGGAAAAAGGGGTTTGTGCTGGAGGAAGACTTCTTACAGGCATTGACAAAAGAGATTGACATTATTTTCCTGTGTAATCCCAATAATCCAACCGGGCTTCTGGTGGAAAAACCGTTGCTGGAAAAAATTCTGAAGCGTTGTCAGGAGCTTGATATTCTTATGGCTGTGGACGAATGCTTCCTGGATTTCGTTCCATCACCAGAAAAATATACGCTAAAAGAATATCTGGAAACCTATGACAATCTGTTTCTTCTGAAAGCTTTTACAAAGCGCTATGCTATGGCAGGCGTGAGACTTGGCTATGGCCTTTGCGGAAATAAAGGACTTCTGAGGAAAATGGAAGGTGTATGTCAGCCCTGGAATGTCTCTTCCATGGCACAGGCGGCTGGTCTGGCGGCTTTGCAGGAAAGAGAATATGTAGAAAAGGGAAGACAGGTGACCTTTCAGGAACTGGCATATCTGAAAGAAGAACTGGCGGCACTTGGCTATCCGGTTTATCCTTCTCAGGCGAATTACGTGTTTTTTACAGGTCCGGCGGATTTGTATGAGAAGCTGGAGCAGAAGAAGATCCTGATCCGCGATTGCAGTAATTATACCGGGCTTTCCAAAGGATATTACAGGGTGGCGGTGAAGAAACATGAAGAAAATCAGCAGCTTGTCAGGGCATTGAAAGAAATAGATAGAACCAAAGTTGAAAATGTGATTTTATAAAAGGAGGAACACATTTTGGCAAAAGCAATCATGGTGCAGGGGACAATGTCCAATGCCGGAAAAAGCCTTCTGGCAGCAGGCCTTTGCAGAATTTTTAAACAGGACGGGTACCGTGTGGCACCTTTTAAGTCCCAGAATATGGCGTTGAATTCTTTTATCACAAAAGAAGGTCTGGAAATGGGACGTGCCCAGGTGATGCAGGCAGAAGCAGCCGGAATTGCTCCTTCTGTTCTGATGAATCCTGTTCTTTTAAAGCCTACAAACGATGTAGGCTCCCAGGTGATCGTAAACGGTGAGGTTCTGGGAAACATGAGTGCCAGGGATTATTTCAAATATAAGAAAAAACTGGTGCCGGATATTATGAAGGCTTACAATGCTCTTGCAGCAGAAAATGATATTATTGTTATAGAAGGAGCAGGAAGTCCGGCGGAAATCAATCTGAAAAGTGATGATATCGTAAATATGGGTATGGCGAAAATGGCAAAGGCTCCGGTTCTTCTGGTGGGAGATATTGACCGTGGCGGTGTTTTTGCCCAGCTGATCGGAACTGTCATGCTTCTGGAAGAAGATGAGAAGGAGATGGTAAAAGGTCTGATCATCAATAAATTCCGTGGAGACAAAACCATTCTGGATCCTGGGGTGGAAATGCTGGAGGAGAGAAGCGGCATTCCGGTTGTAGGCGTAGCTCCTTATCTGAATATTCAGGTGGAGGATGAGGACAGCCTGACGGAACGTTTTGAGACAAAACGGACAGTAGACATGATTGACATTGCGGTGATCCGAGTGCCCAGAATTTCTAATTTCACAGATTTTAATCCGCTGGAGAGTATTCAGGGAGTTTCCCTTCGCTATGTAAAAAATCCATCAGAGCTTGGCAATCCGGATATGATCATTCTGCCGGGAACCAAAAATACAATGGAAGATCTTCTGTGGATGAGAGAAAATGGCCTGGAAGCGTTGATTCTGAAGGAGGCTGCAAAAGGAAAGCTGATTTTTGGAATCTGCGGTGGCTATCAGATGATGGGCGAGACTTTAAGCGATCCTCATGGAGTGGAAGCTGGCGGAACGATCAAAGGCATGGGCCTTCTTCCAATGGATACCGTTTTTGCTGAGAAAAAGACCAGAACCAGAGTGGAAGGCTCTTTCGGCCAGCTGACTGGTGCGTTTGCAAAGCTTAGTGATACTGCTCTGGAAGGATATGAGATCCATATGGGTGAGACTGCCCTGAAAGGAGATGCAAAGCCATCTACAAATATTCAGGATAGCGTAACCGGAGAGAGAAAGACGGATGGTGCTTATCTTGACAATGTGTGCGGAACCTATGTACATGGTGTTTTTGATAAAGAGGCAGTAGCTGATGCAATTGTACAGATCATTGGAGAAAAGAAAGGGCTGGACGTATCCGGAATGACTGGTATGGATTTCCAGGCGTTTAAGGAAACCCAGTATGATATCCTGGCAGCAGAGCTCCGGAAACATCTGGATATGAAGAAAATATATGAAATCCTGGAAGAGGGGGTATAAATATGAAGGTAGAACTGGAAAATGTAAAACCAATGGACATAGAGAAAAGAAGCTTTGAGATCATCACAGAGGAGCTTGGTGATACCCCTCTGATTCCGGGAACAGAGCTGGTGGTAAAGAGATGTATTCACACAAGCGCTGATTTCGATTATGCGAAAAATCTTTGTTTTTCCGAAAACGCAGTGGAAAAAGCGATTCAGGCAATTAAAGATGGCGCCTGTATTGTAACCGACACCCAGATGGCAAAAGCAGGAATCAATAAACGCGCCCTTGCAAGGTATGGCGGTGAGGTTTACTGTTTTATGTCAGATGAGGATGTGGCGAAGATTGCGAAAGAAAATGGTTCCACCCGTGCCACAGCCAGCATGGACAAGGCGGCCGGGTTGGATAAAAAGCTGATCTTTGCCATTGGAAATGCACCTACAGCACTGGTTCGCCTTTATGAGCTGATCGAGGAGAAAAAGCTGGATCCGGAGCTGATCATCGGTGTGCCTGTGGGGTTTGTGAATGTGGTGCAGTCCAAGGAACTGATCATGCATACAGATGTACCGTACATTGTAGCCCGTGGACGTA
>SKEJ01001939.1_pt1 | contig 10576 bp, 8 predicted proteins | sample 4826721 | NCBI WGS metagenome assembly SKEJ01 (sample SAMN11008812, study PRJNA524170) | human gut metagenome | biome: Human fecal sample; material: Feces; isolation source: fecal sample from pouch patient p31 | host: Homo sapiens | place: Israel: Tel-Aviv | collected 2015-06-02 | reverse complement strand
CTACTCAACTGTGCGGAGGTGGGACGACGAAATCGAATTCTAACGAATTACCGATTTCTGTCCCACTCTCTTCTTTTTCCTTATATCTGCACAATCTTACGATAGCTCCGAGAGGTGATCCAAAAGACGATCAGGTAGGTGATGAGAAAGACAGCACAGACACTGAGGGTCACGACGAGGACTTGGCCACTATTAATCACGCCAAGCGCTTTGAGGATGAGGCGGATCATATGGTAGGCAAAGGCCAGATGGATAAAGGCAAAGATGAGGGGGAGGAAGAAGACGGTCCGCACTTGACGGTTGATGGTCCGTTTGACCTCATGTTCATCAAGCCCCACCTGTTGGAGGATGACAAAGCGATCACGGTCTTCATAGCCTTCTGAGATTTGCTTGTAGTAGATAACGATGACTGTTCCGACCATAAAGATCAATGACAAGAAAATACCGATAAAGAAGATGCCACCAAAGAGGCTATTCATTTCTCTCACATTATATGCTCGATTGCCTCCATAGATAAATGTTCCTTGACCCTGTTGGCTGCTCAATTCATCGATCATCTTGTCATAACTAGCTGCTAGCTTGAGCTGCTGGTCTTCATCGACATTGACATTGAAACCACCATAGATTTGGGTAACGACAGCAAGGTTCGGAAACTTGGCAACAAAGGCTGAAAGGTCAGGTACGATCAGGTAGTTGAAATCCTCCGTCAGCATATTAAACATGATTGGGACGTGATCGGTGATAAAATCCTTGCTCACTTCTTCCTTGACTTGGAAGTCATGCCCGTTGATGGTGAACTGTTTCTGCCCTGTCAGAGCCTGGTTATGGGCAAAGAGAACGACTTGGTTGCCGGCCAGATCAACGTGTTCTCCGGTCATTTGCTCATAGCTAGCTGCATCAAAGACCAGAAAGACTGTTCTCGGTCTGACATCGCGTTCATCATCAGGATAGACCGTGAAGTCTGTGCCCTTTTGTGATTCGACCCCAAAGGTGGCATAGTTCACCAGGTCACGATTTTTGATCTCAAGATGATGCTCAGAAGCAAATTCATCAAACTTCTGGTTGATTTGCTCCAGGTCCACCCCTTTTCCTTGAATGGAGAAATCATGTGGATTCATGATTTTCTTGATCATTTCGCCACCGACATAGATGTTGGTGGCAGCAGAGATCGTCACCAGCACCATGGTCGAGAGGATGGCAATGGTCGCAAGGCCCACCGCATTTTTCTTCATGCGATAGATAAGGTTAGAGACCGAGATCATGTTGTTGGGTTGGTAATAATAGTTCTTCTTTTTCTTAAGAAGATGCAAGAAGACGGTGATCCCAGCATTAAAGAGTAAGTAGGTCCCGATCATAACCAGGACAACGGCTAGAAAGAAGATCAAAATCGCAGACATGGGGTCTTTGACTGACAAAGCCAGGTAGTAGCCAAAACCGAGAGAGGCTAAGCCCAGGATGGTTTGGGGCCACAAGAAGCGGGCTTTCTTTTCACCACTAGCCTTCTCACGCGTCAATTGCAGGGCATTCAAACGGAGAATGCGCCAAGCATTGAGAAAAACTAAGAGGCCAAAGATGAGACCAAAGGTGACAAAGACCAAGACCACAATCCCAGGTTGGAAGGTGGATACTAGCTGAACCTTCATCTTCATGAGTTTCAAGAGAAAGGCAAAGATCAGCTTGTCAAAGAGAGCCCCGATCAATACACCGGCTGAGATAGTCACAAAGCCAAAGATCAAGAGTTCCTTGAAGATCATGCTGATGAGATGGCGTTTCTCAAGGCCTAGCATACTGTAAATTCCCAACTCCTTGGAGCGGTTTTTCATGACAAAGCTATTGGCATAGAGCACGATAATAGCCCCCGCAACATTTACCACGAACAGTCCCAATCCAAGGGTGAAGAGTATGGGAGATCCCCCTCGAAGCTTAGAAATGTTGGGATTAAAGGTCAAGGAGTCAAAGAGATAGGAGATGGTCACTGCGAGAATGACCGCAATCGCAAAGGGATAATAGAGCTTGCGGTTCTTGATCAAATTGGAGCAAGCTAATTTAGTGGTTAATCGAAACATCTACCCCACCTCGCTTGCCATGACTGTCAGAGTATCTGAGATTTCTTGGAACATCTGACGCTCTGTCTTTTCCCCGCGGAAGATCTGGTTGTAGAGAATTCCGTCCTTGATAAAGAGCACGCGCTTAGCCCGAGCAGCCGCTGCGGTTGAGTGGGTCACCATGAGGATGGTTTGCCCCATGGTGTTGATATCTTCAAAGACATCTAGCAAAGCAGCCGAGGACTTGGAATCCAGCGCCCCTGTTGGCTCATCCGCAAGGAGAATTTCAGGTGAGGTGATGATGGCCCGTGCTACAGCCACCCGTTGTTTTTGCCCACCAGAGATTTCGTAAGGGTATTTTTCAAGCAGTTGATGAATGCCCAACTCCCGACTGACGCTATCGACCTTACTCATCATTTCCTTGACCGGTCTGCGAGAAAGGACCAGAGGTAGGAGGATATTGTCCTTGACGGACAAGGTATCGAGCAGATTAAAGTCTTGAAAGACAAAGCCTAGTTTTTCCCGACGAAAGCTCGAGGCATCCTTGTTCTTGATAGTTGAAGTATCGGTACTGTTGAGGTAGACCCGCCCTTCCGTTGGCTGGTCCAGCATGGCTAGGATATTGAGGAGGGTCGATTTCCCGGATCCCGATTCCCCCATGATAGCGACGTATTCGCCATTTTCCACGGTGAAGTGAATATCCTTTAAGGCTTCAACTTGCGTTCCTTGGAAGCGGGTTTTGTAGATTTTTTTGATGTGTTGAACGTCTAACAATGACATACTTTTCTCCTTTTACTAGTAGATCAAGAAAAATTCTTGGGTTTGTTGCAAGACTTGGAGACCAAATTCCGTCTTTTCCAGATCGGTTTGGTTATTTGGTTTCTTAATCTTTTTGGGTTGTTTCATCCATTTCAAGAGTTTCATTTTCTTGACCTCCTTCATTTGATGAGACTATTGTATAAAAAATAAAAGGCGGCTACCATAACCTAACCTTTCATTTTACCGTTTATTTCTTACATTTTTGTAAGATGGGGAAATCCTAATCCATGACCAATTTCTTTTCTTCAAAGTGAATAGCGACGGTTGTGCCTTGGCCAACCTCTGAGTGGAGGCTAATCTTGTGGCCCAATTGCTCTGCAATTTTCTTAGTCAGATAAAGCCCCAGACCTGAGGATTGCTGGGTCATGTGGCCATTGTAACCCGAGAAGCCACGCTCAAATACACGGAGGACATCGCTATTTTTGATCCCAATCCCGCTGTCTTTTATATAGAGGGTCTGGTCTTTGAAATAGATCTCAATTCCACCTGTACTGGTATACTTGAGGCTATTGGACAAGAGTTGCTCGATGATGACCAAAAGCCACTTGCGATCGGTAATGACGGCGACATCCAAATCATGCAGGTTCACTGTCAAGTTCTTTTGGATAAAAAAGAGGGCATATTTGCGGACCACTTCTTTGACCAAGTCCTCTAGCGACACGCGCTTTAAGACCAGATCGTCATGAAAACTCTCCAGTCGCAGGTACTGCAGAACCAGATTGGCATAGGAATCAATCTTGAAAAGTTCTTGCTCCATCTGCTGCTTGACAATAGGTGTCTCGACATCTTGGACCAAGAGCTGGCTAGCTGCAATGGGCGTCTTAATCTGGTGAACCCAGAGGGTGTAGTAATCCATCAGGTCATTGAACTTGGCCTGGGCTACTTTGCCTTGCTCCAGGCGCGCCTGCTGTTCTTCTGTATATTTTTCATAAAGGAGATGTTCCAGTGGTGAGGCAAGCTCTATTTCCTCATACAGCAAGGCTTTGCGGTACTCCTGAAAGGTCATAGCGAAATCCCAGATCAAGACACAGAAGGCAAAAAAGCCTAGCACTAGGGTCGCATAGAGGAAAACCGTCCCTGTCTCTGGAAAGAGATAGGCAAAGACCAAATCAATGATCAAAAAGATGACCAATAGATAGAGTAGGCGCCTGCGGGATACCACATACTGCCAGAAGATCGTTCCAAATTTATTCATGGGTCAACCCGTAACCGATGCCTTTCTTGGTTTCGATGAAGTTTGACAAGCCAGCCTCTTCTAGTTTCTTACGAAGGCGGGCTACATTGACAGACAAGGTATTGTCATCAATAAAGAAGTCGCTATTCCAGAGCTCCTTCATCATGTCATCGCGTGCTACGATACTGCCTGCATGCTCAAACAGGACGCGCAGGATCTGAAATTCATTCTTGGTCAGCTTGATGACTTCCCCTTCATACATCAAGTCCGTAGACTTGAGATTGAGGATGGCTCCCCGGTGCTCCAGCAGATTTTGATCCGTCCCAAATTCGTAAGAGCGGCGCAAGAGCCCTTGGACCTTGGCAAGGAGCACATTTTGATCAAAAGGCTTGGTGACGAAGTCGTCTCCACCCATATTGATGGCCATGACAATATCCATGGCTTGATCCCGTGAAGAAAGAAACATGATCGGAACCTTTGAAACCTTGCGAATCTCTTGGCACCAGTGGTAACCATTGTAGAGAGGCAGACCAATATCCATGAGGATCAAGTGGGGGTCACTTTCGACAAAGATCCCAAGGACATCCATAAAATCCTCTACTGCGACCACTTCATAGCCCCATTGTTCCAATAATTGTTTGACCTGTTGGCGGATAATTTCATCGTCTTCCACTAAGAGAATTTTATGCATGGCTTTCTTTCCTTCTTTTTTTCTTCTTCCTATTATAACAGATTAAGCAGCAGAGAAAAAGGCTGTTTCAGAGGGAAAGAAGAACTGGCTCCTCCTTTCTTAATGGGAGGCGCTTTTTCTCCATCCATTTTTGTGCTATACTGAAAGAAATAAGACACGGGAGGCACAGATGTCGACGATTTTTGATTACCTAAAAGAAGTGACTTACGATTCCATATATGACCGCCCCTTCAAGGAGCTGGATGTCCTCGCATTGACAGAGCTGACCTATCTGCCCTTTGGACACATTGTGCCTCAAGGAGATACAACAGGGATCCAAGTGCGCCTGTCTGATGCGATGGAACTGATCGATCGGACTACCGATTTTATCGTGAGTAACCAGCACCTGCAATTAGTCGATGAGTTGGCTACTTCAAAGCGCTTTAAGAACATCAAACTCCTCAACTATGTCGATGAATACGATCCCGATGTGCAAAAACAGTTTGCGGCCATGACCTATCGGCTTAGTCTGGATACGTATTTGGTCGTTTTCAGAGGGACAGATGACACCTTGATCGGCTGGAAGGAAGACTTCCACATGACCTATATGGACCATGTACCAGCTCAGAAGCGCGCAGCCAGCTACCTGCAACATGTCATGAAGGAATTTCCGAAAGGACGTTTCTTAGTAGCCGGTCACTCCAAAGGGGGCAACCTTGCGACCTATGCCTGCTCGTATCTACCTGATTCCTTATTTGAGCGGGTCGACGCGATCTACAGCTACGATGCTCCTGGCCTCAACAAGGCCATCATCGAAACCGAAGGCTACCAGCGCACGTCCCCAAACATTCGGCGCTTTGTCCCTCAAGGATCCATCGTTGGCATGATGCTGGAAGTACCAGAACCGACGACCATTGTCAAAAGTCACGCCTTTGGTGGTTTTGCCCAGCATGATGCCTTTACTTGGGAAATCAAGGACTACAGCTTTGTGACCGTTTCAGAAACCAGTCCAGATAGCCAGCAGACCGATCTGACCTTGAAGCAATGGGTTCGCGAAACATCGGCAGCGGAGCGCAAGAAGTTTTTTGACACCTTTTTTGGCATTTTTCTGGATGCCGGTATCACTTCCATCAATGACCTAACGGATCTCAAACAGCTAGCTAAGGCCAAGGAAATCCTCCAAAATGCCCAGGATTTGGATCCAACCGAGCGGGAAATGCTAGAACGCTTAGCCAAGCAGCTCATCGATACCCGCTTTCAAGCGTGGAAAAAATGGCAGACTGTCCCCCGCATCCTGGTTCAAATGGCCGCATTTTTTAAGCAGAAAAAAGTAGTCGAGTCTTCCTCGCCACTGCTCTTAGAACACAAGGTGTGAGGCTCAACAACTGACCTCTTCTATTCACTAGAACGCAAAATGAGGCTGGGACATAAGTCCTAGCCTCTTAATTATCTTTGGATTGTCGAGCAAGACGCAGTGGTTGAGTGGGCTCTACTACGCTGATTTCATCAGCTTTTACAGCCCTACTCAACTGTGCGGAGGTGGGACGACGAAATCGAATTCTAACGAATTACCGATTTCTGTCCCACTCTCTTTTCTATTTTCTATTGGTTCTGAGGAGATGGAGCATCTGGCGTGCTTGCTTCTATTACAGCTGAGCTTGCAGGCTCTGTTTCTTTCTCAGTTGTGGCAGGCTTGCTTCCTTCTGAAGCTGCTGCTTCTTTTTCCACCGGAGTCTCTGTAGCGACAGGCGTTTCAGCTGTGGTAGCTGGTTTGCCCGCTTCGCTTGCAGATGGCGTTGCTGCCAACTCTGCCTGGAAGGCTTGGATGGCCTGTAGTAAGGCTGCTTTATCACTCTTTGGATTAGCCAATTGGTCAAACAGAGCTTCTAAGCGATCAAATACAGCATCACTAGCTCCCTTGTCCTGCAATTGTTGGTGAAGAGCCATCAATTGGTTATAGAGCTGTTGATAAAGAGCGACATCCCCAATTTGAGGTTCTTCCGTTTGCTTTTGTTTTTGCTTTTCAATGGTCTCACTGATTTCGCGTAGAAGTGCTTCGCCACTTGTAATAGCCTTGTCTGGATTAGATTCTTTTCCAAGCTGAGCCAAGCCCGCTTCAAAAGCAGTTCGTTTGCCTTGGTCTTCGACTTGTGGCAAGAGCGACTGGATTTGCTCTAAGAGAGCTGTCAAAATCTTGTTCTGTTGACGGGCTTCTGTTGCCTTATCCAACTCTCCATACAAGCCTTTGAGGAAATCATAAACCGCTACATTGTAGGATGAGGTTTGACTTCCTTTTTGATCCAAAACTGTTTTTTCAATAGGATAGGTTTGGCCTTTATCTTGGGAGAAAAGCTGGTCAATAGCTTGCTTGGTATGGTAGAGCTCCATAAAGTGAGACTTGGAATCCCAAGCTTCTTCAAAGGCTTGAGCTCGGTAGAGCTTCAAGGCTAGATCTGCTGCCTTAGTGCGGAGTTCTGGTGTCAAGCGCGCATCGCTCAAGCTTTGGTAGAAATACTTGAGGTAGTCGACCGATGTCACACCCGTCCGATCTTGCATCTCCTGAACAGCTTCTAATAGCTTCCCTTCCTGTTCTAAACGCTTGCTGTCCTTGGCAGTATAGGCTTCCTGCAATTGAGAGACCAACTCTTCCTTCTTCAATTGGAAGGCTTCTGTGTCTAGCAAGCGCACTTGTTCCAGCAATTCTTGGTAACGACGATCCAAGGCTGTCTCTTCTTTTGGTTTGACCACTTGGGTCGCATGAATGTACTGCGCATCAACCTGTTTGAGACTTGCAAGATAGCCCTCTGTTGAGTTACTTGGGAAACTCTTGACATTTTCCAAGAAGTGGCCCAAGATGAGCTCAATCCGTCTTTGTTGCAATGGATCAGAAGCATAGAGGCTGCGGCTTTCTGCTAAGAGCTGGTTGACCTTGTCCTCTACTGCTTTTTTGTCCAAGTCACCTTTTTTATAAGACGATTGGATGGTAGGAAGACGGTGAGCTAAGTAATCTGCTAGTCCTGCTGAGCGCACCTTGATGTAGTGGTTGTGATCGCCATGCGGGATGACAAACTGACCATTTTCAATCTGGAGGCTATAAGGTGAAATCCCTGAACGAAGCGCTGTTGCATAGAGTTCATTGATAAAATCTAGTTCAGGATTGCCAGTTTCAAGTGGGATACGGACATGTTCCTTACGAACAGCATAAGGATGGATGTGGGTCGGATCGTATTCTTGGTCTGGATTGTTAAAGACAAAGAAACCATTGGAAATCTTAATGGCCTCACGAGGGACACCGTAGGTCTTACTGATGTACTGGATCTTTTCCTCATCTGAGGCATCGCGAGAATAGCTGGCAACGTCATCTGTCAGTGGCTGTCCCTTGTCCTCTTCTTTCTTACCAGCTAGAGTTGCCTCTGCTGCCATAATCTCTTGAGGAGATAGGTCCTTTTTATAGAAATAATGGGCATGGTTGCCATGAGCGACCATATAGCCTTCCTCATCCTTGCTGATGACCTTGTCTGCGTGGAAGCCATGATCGTGCTCCTCTGCGTGATCGTGACTATCTCCATGCTCATGATCAGGATCAACTGGTTTTGTGCTTGGATTTGAAGGCAAGCTTGGACTTACTTCTGTTGGACTACTAGTTCCTTGAGCACGAAGCAATTGGAATTGCCGCGCCAACTCACGCTCCAAAGGCGATAGAGAGCTGTATGGGATAAAGTGGAAATGATCCCCATGAGGGTAGACAATCCCTTGATCGGTCCACTTGGTAATCTTGCTTGGATCAAAGACAGAACCATCAGACTCCACATGACGAGAAGACAACGGAGCTTTCTGCAATTCTTCGATCAGATTGCTGAGAGTTGGACTCGGTTTGGAAGTAGCTGGTTTAGAAGTCGTTGGTGTCACATGGGAATTGGTTGGACTTGGTGACACCTGGTTGCTAGCTTGTTTCCCTAGACTTGGAGAGACCTGATCTGGAGTCCCTTGATTTTTGCTTGCTTCTGCACTTGGGCTAGCTAAGTGTGAGCTTCCTGCCTGATGGCCAGCTTGACCACCTAAGACAGAGAGAGCTGCTGCTAACTCGCCAGCAGATAAGGCACTCTTTGGAATATAATGGTAATGGCCGCCATGGGGCACAATAAAGCCGTCCCCTGTATCTGAAATGACATCTCCAGGGCTAAAGACATAACCATCGTCCGTACGGTAGCCACCAGCTGTATGGTTCTTAGCCGTCAGCATCTCTAGAGTCTTTCCTTCTTTCAGCGCTTGACTCGGTTGACGGAAGTCACGGGTCTTGCCTGCCTTGTGCGAGGAGCTCGCTTGCACCGATCCTGTCTCCCCTTCTTCTTTTACGCCCCCTTTTTGCTGTTGAGCGATCTCTTCGATCGAGCGCACATTGACCGTATGTTGGGCATCCTTTAAGTAGAGATAGTATTTCCCAGCGCGTTTAATAATATAGCCATCCTTGACCTTGCTCACGATATCCGCTTCTTGCAGCTGATAAGTTGGATCCCGCAAAATCAACTCTTCACTAAAGATGGCATCAAATGGGACCTTCCCGCTGTAGTAATGAAAATGATCCCCATGAGAAGTGACAAAGCCTTCATCTGTAATCTTGATGACAATCTGCTCCGCCTGGGTCTTTTCCTTGGCATTGACCGCTTCGATGCTATCTTCCTTTTTGCTGGTGTCAGTCGATGACGCTTTCTTTTCTGCCTGCAGGTACTGAATCTGATTCTTTTTTTCTTCCTTGACTTGTGGTTGCTGACTGAGCGCATAGGCACAGAGTCCTAGCCCCAAGGTCGCTACCAATCCAATCGTTCCCTTTTTCTTCATTCTTTATTTACTCCTCTAATTCCTTGGCTAAAGTCGCCATATTTTCTTCTAAATTTTCTAATAGATCCTTATCATTTTTCGGATCAGCTTCCAGTGGATCCAAGACCTTGACACGCGCCCCTGTTGCCTTGGCAATACTATCTGCCACTTTTGACGACGTGTGCTTTTCCACAAAGATCATTTTTACCTTGTAGTCTTTGACAAACTGCTGGATCTCCGCCAATTGCCGAGCGGTCGGTTCTTGCTCTGGGGAAATCCCTGCAATCCCTAACTGCTTAAGACCAAAGCGTTTAGCCAGGTAAGAAAAGGCCGTATGCTGGGTCACAAAAGTCTTTTGCTTGGCCTTGTCAAAGAGAGGCTGGTAGCGGGCTACCAGTTCCTCACAGCGCTTTTCAAGCTTTTGAGCATTGGCCTGATAGAGTTCCTTGTTCTTTGGATCGATCTCTCCCAAACGTTGGGCGATGATCTTTCCTTCCTCTGCGATTTTTACAGGATCCAACCAAGTATGCGGATCATACAAGTGCTTTGCTTCTTTTCCCTGACCAGCTTCGACATCCTCTAATCCAGCCACCTTATCAAGGGTCATTCCTTGGCTGCCTTCGATCACTCGCAACTTGGAACCTTGTAGGTTAGGATCTAAGCGGCCGGCCCAAGATTCCAGGGTCTGAGAATGATAGACAAATACATCCGCATCATAGATCTGGGCCACTTCCTTGGTTGAGGGTTCATAATCATGGATCCCTGCACCTGACTGAACCATCCAGATGTCATTTTGATCGCCAGAGATTTCCTTGACCAGGGCATAGATAGGATAAAAACTCGTGACAATTTTAAGACCTTTTTTAGAAGGGGGCTTGCCCGCATTTCCTTGACTTCCACAAGCTGTCAGCAGAAAGAATCCAAGAAACAAGAGTCCCAGAACCTTCATTTTTCTCCTATTCATCCTTCACCTCTTTTTCATTTTCGTTAACTAGTTTATTAATCAGTTAATTAACTAGTTAATAATACTGCTAATCATTTGCTTTGTCA
>SKEJ01001929.1_pt1 | contig 10604 bp, 6 predicted proteins | sample 4826721 | NCBI WGS metagenome assembly SKEJ01 (sample SAMN11008812, study PRJNA524170) | human gut metagenome | biome: Human fecal sample; material: Feces; isolation source: fecal sample from pouch patient p31 | host: Homo sapiens | place: Israel: Tel-Aviv | collected 2015-06-02 | reverse complement strand
ATGTAATACACCATAAAAAGACTGAGTTCTGATCGCGTCCTTCCATCCAGCTTACCACGTCTGTTACCACATTTTTTCTCTGCCGCATGCATCAGACGGATACCAACCGCCTCTGCCGCCGCTTCATGATTCTTTGTTTCCTTCATATAAGCACTCATTTCCTCAAAATAGTATCCGTATTCTGCCTGAAATGTTTCAAACTTTTCCTGATATGTCGTCCGTTTTAATCCCGTAATCATCTCTGTAATATTATCAAATATCTGTTCAATTCCCTGAAGCATCTGTCGTCCTCCTGTCATTTTACTGCAAACACATACTTGTCCAGTCTGTCAAATGCTTCCTGCACTCTGCTCATTGGAAGTGCCAGATTCATCCGGATCGCACATGGACCATGAAACGGTCTTCCATCCTGCCATGCCACGCCCACATCCCAGCCGGCTTTCATCACTTCATCCAGTGTCTGCCCATTCGTCTCACACCATTCACTCAAATCCAGAAACAGCATATAAGTTCCTTCCGGTCGGTTCACTCTCACACCTGGATAATTCTGCCAGATATGTTCACACGCATACTCCGTATTCTCTGTGAGTACCTTCCTGAGTTCCTCCACCCACTCTGCTCCTTCCGGCTGATAAGCTCCGATCAAAGCATGCATAGACAATACGTTCATCTCATTATACTGCGACTTGCTGGCTTTGTTCTGTACCAGATCCCTCAGAAATGGATTATAAATAATATGATAACTTCCGATCAGTCCTGCAAGATTGAACGTCTTGCTCGGCGCATAAAATGCGATCGTTCGATTTTTTGCATCCTCGCTCACAGATTGTGTCGGCGTATGCTTATGACCATTCAATGTCAGATCAGACCAAATCTCATCGGATATTACAATACACTGATTCTTCCGATATACTTCCATCGCTTTTTCAATCTCTTCTCGCTCCCACACGCGTCCACATGGATTGTGCGGACTGCAGAAGACCGCCACATGAATATGGTATCTGCGAAGCTTATCATCCATATCTTCATAATCCATCCGCATTACTCCATTTTCATCCTGCTTCAGCGGACTATGTATGATATGAAAACCATTCTCGGTAATACATCTGGTAAATCCCATATATGTCGGGCTATGCAGCAGAATGTTGTCTCCCGGTGATGCAAATGCTGAGATCGCTGAGATCACACCACCAAGCACTCCATTTTCATAGCCGATATCCCGTACCTGCAGATCCTTCACACCGTTGCGTGTTCTCTGCCAGTCAATAATTGCCCGGTAATATTCTTTTGTCGGGCGATAATATCCAAACATCGGATGCTTTGCCCGTTCTATGATCGCTTCCTGAATCGTCGGTACAGTCGGAAAATTCATATCCGCTACCCACATCGGGATTACATCAAATCCTTCTTTCGGCCAATCAGGCGAAAAATGGTCTCCTCCTCCCAGTCCATCTAATGCCAGCGAATCCTTTCCATGCCGGTCGATCACTGTTGTAAAATCATATTTCAAAGCCTTTCCTCCTGCGATCTGTCTTTCACAAAACTCTACATTTACACATTTATGCTAACATTATACCAGTTTCCCCTGTTTACGCAAGCATATCACCGCAAGAGAATATATTTTTCTGACAATTCGCGCAGCACTTCCACAAACATTTGCCAAAATCATCATTTCTGAAGATTTCCTTATGTCTTCATGAAAATTCTGTGACATCTATTGTGTCTTGCGCATACACATTTTAAAATAGATTGGAATAAGGGGGATTTATATAATGGCAAAGATAAAAGACAGACGTAAAACTCTAAAAAACGATACGCAGGATTTTTTTGATGATGATTTTGAAGTAATCTATGAAGATGATTTGGATGATCTTCTGAAAAACAGTTTTATAGAAGACGATAATGAGCCGGATGATTATTACTATGATGATGAATTTGATGACGACGATGACTACGATATTGACGATTATGATGAAGATGACTACGACAACAGACGCAACAATTCCAAGTCGTCCAAACGAAAGGATTCTAACAAGTCCAAGAAAAAGCACAGCCTTCCAAATGTCGTATCACCGGCTGCCAAAGCAGCCAAGACCGGTACTCGACTAATCTTTAAGATACTGAATATGATATTAAAAGCAGCTACCTTGATCCTGATTGCAGGGATCATCTGTCTACTGGCATCTACTTTTGGTAAAAATTGCAGTACATATGGTAATCCTCTGTTGATTACGGAAGAGAAGAATTATATATTAATGGCATATCTCGGCACCGCCGGAGTCCTCATTTTTTACGAAGTCATTACCTTCTTCTGGGTACTGATGGGACGAGGCAAGCAAGGACATAAAGGGCAGAACCAGGATACCGGACGAGGCTTATTCTCTTTCCTCTTCATTGGTGTTACTTCTTTCCTGTCCTATATTCTATACAGCATGATCCCGGTATCTCCGGAAGCACTGGAAGGATTACAGGGCGGCCTGATGGTGTATGGAAGTCTCTGCCAGAAGCTGCTTCCGATCTGCATCACAGGAGCAATCAGTTGCCTGATAAGAAGATTTGTAATACGATAGCACATAAAAAACGCAGTATGGAAAATCACTTCTCATACTGCGTTTTCTAGTGCGGATAACAGGACTTGAACCTGCACGTCGGTGACACCAGATCCTAAGTCTGGCGCGGCTGCCAATTACGCCACATCCGCGGAATAATTCCGATTAGCGGGAGCAAAGATAGAAAGAATTTTCGTTTTGGCAAATTGTTTTGTAGATAAAGTCGTTTTAGAAAGTCACTTTCAGTATTTTTCTTGCTTCCTCAATGATGGTGTCCAAGTCATTGTTCTCATCTTCTTTGCTCATATCCACTTTCTTGTCCGGGTCGATGCCGAACTCGATATGCTGTTTTTGGGCATCGAGGTGCGGGCTGGCAGAAAAGCGTACCCCCCATCCGTTGGGCAGTTCCGAAGAGAATGGCAGGCCCGACCCGCCGCCGGTTTTGTCACCAACCAGGGTGACATTGGGAAAACAGCGCATGGAGTTGACAAAATCATTGGTTGCACTATAGGAATGACGGTTGGTCAGGACAATTACCTTTTTTTGCCAGCGGATACTGTTGGAAGGTTCCACATAAATGGGAGTCGGATCTGAAAAATCGCTATGGCCTTTGCCGGTCTTGTGCTGAATATATCCCGTCAGTACTTTTTCATTCGTGAAGCGTTGTGCCATTCGGGTGGCGTTTGTCAGGTTGCCGCCACCATTGTTGCGCACGTCGATAATCAGGCCGTTACAAGCGGAAAGGTATAACAGAATCTCATCCAGGTTGCCGTTTCCGATGCCGCTGGAGAAATCACCGTAATAGATATATCCTATGTTGTCCTCCAATATGGTATATTTGGCGCCTCCAGCAATGCGGTAGTCTCTTCCCAGGTACTTTTCAATGATACTTTCGTTGAAGTTACGAGGATAATCCAGATACCAGTCCCAGTAGCGCGCCATGTTGGAAGAAGAGTACAAGTTGACATGTCCGTCTTTTAACTCGGCAAGCATGTTACCTAATATTTCAAATAGACCGTCGTAACTCATTCCCGGGGTAATGAGTGGCTGGTACTTGTCATGGATGGCATCCCAGTCTATTTGCTTGTAGTCCAGGAAGCAGTACTGTTCGTTTATTATTTTCCACAAGGCTTCGAAATTGCCTTGTGGGGTATTGTCGAACTCTTCCTCACGAATACATCCGTTCAATAGGGGCAATAACGTGAGTAGGATACTCCAAATTATTAAAATATATCTTCTTTTCATGCACATTATCCTTATCATCTTATCGTTTATCACCTTGTCACTTTTTACTTTCTCTTGTTAGGAAACAGATAGAGTTCCTTTACGAACCCCACCATGAATACGTGCGAGTAAGTATGTGTCTTTATTTCATTTACTTTGGACTGTTGTGCGTCCCATATGTAAGCGAAACGCATCCGGGCACGTCCCACCGGAAAGTCTGCGGTCAGCATTTGTCTCAGAGAGGGCTGGTTGTGCAGGGAGGTGAAGTTCACTACTCCGTCCCAATGTCCTAACGTAAATATCTCGTAGTAGGACTGTCCATAGTTGGGCATGAACATGATACCTGCCAAGGGAAGATTTACCTGATAGCGTAGTGTGATGGGACGGTTCTTGATGCGCAAGTCCCAAATAGCCATTCCCGATGCGGCAAGGTTGATATAGGCACGTGCTTGGGCGGGGTTGTTTCCGTTGCGCAGATTATAGACAAAGCCACCGTTGAAGTCGCCGACTCCTCCGGCAAGCAGTTTGAAATTGCCCGTGATTGGAAAATTATAATGCAGGCCGTAGTTCCAGTTGGCCAGTCCGGAGAATGTATTGTTATTGTCTACTTTGTTGTGTGTATATCCCAAGTCTGCCTGGAAGAAAGTTTGCAGAGACATGTTGCCGTCCATCAACCGTGTCATCCGCATGCTTTCGCGGGAGATACGGAAATCGATTCCCTTATACTCCTGAGGTGAAAGATAAGTGTCGAACACGTTGGTGAAGCCGACACCATACATGGTGGCACGGGTGATAATACGGTTACGGTTGGTGGAGTCAGCCCGTAGCTTCCGGTCGATGCTGCATTGTGCTTCTTGTGCTTTCAGTCCGACACTTCCCAAGAGCAGTCCGCATAGGATTATTATCTTGTATATGTACATATTAAATTATCAATTACAAATTAGTAATCGTTAGCCACTAATACTTCATTTCCGTCCTTCATCAAAAGAGTTTCATCTGTCCTGTCATCTCGTCCAGTATGTCCCCTTCGCTTTTACCGTGGTCGGGGTCCAGAATTTCCGGTTCTTCATCCGTTTCCTGCTCTTCGGTTTTCTGCGAGGGTTCAGGTTGGCGGGTAGGCTCTAATTCGTTGATGGTTTCTATAGTATAGGTGGTCAGGCGCTTACCTTTTGCTTTGAAGCCTTTCACGGCGATGAATTCGTCGGCTTCCACCACCATCGGCTCTCGGAAATTGTCGTGGCCGCCAAACACCACCTCTAAACGCGGGTAGCACTCGTCTGTCAGCAGAATGAGGCTGCTGTTCTTGTTTTCTCCCAAGTAGTTTTGCTTGCGGGCGGTTGCCTCGAAGCAGAAACGCTTGATGTAAGGATAGTTCTGCTGGTCGGCATCGTAGAGTACGGCGGTCCATACTTTGTTCGGATCGTATTTCTCCAATACGCGTATGCCATCGTCATAGTGATTGTTCAAGTCGAAGTTGGTGGCATAGAACTCTCCGCTGTTCTGTACGACAAGGATGGTGTCTTCGCTCTGGAATTCTCCGAGATATTCTCCGCGCCCGTCGTAGTTGAGACGTAGCACATCACGGTCGAACCAGACTTTCCGTCCACCCAGCGTGGAGCCTCCACGTTGTTTCAAGGCTATCTTGTGTACGGGGAGTTTCGTGAGTATATTTCCCATGGCCTGCCGTCCCTTGATATTGATGTTGCTGAAATCCTCCTCGAAGATAATACGGCGTACACGGGGATTGGGTTTCAGGGTTACCTTGATGATTTCAGCTTCTCCATTGGGATTGGCGGTGAAGTAGGTGATACGGGAGTCGGGAGTACCTTGCGTCACATCGTATTCGCGGTCACGCACCACGGAAGTGACGGCAAAACGCTTGATATAGCTTGTCCCCTCCTTGCCGTCACGGTAGCAGACATTGTAGATGGTACGTTTGTCGTTCTTCTTAAAAATGTTGGCATAAAGTATATTCTTGCCCACGAACTTCTTGTCGGCCACCGGTGTGATGATATATTTTCCATCGCGGAAGAAGATAATCACGTCATCTATGGGCGAGCAGTTGCCTATGAATTCGTCTTTCTTCAATCCAGTTCCGATGAAACCCTCTTCGCGGTTGATGTACAGCTTTTCGTTGGCTTCGATGACTTTGGTTGCTTCGATGGTGTCGAAGTTACGCAGTTCCGTGCGGCGGGGGAAGGCTTTGCCGTACTTGTCCTTCAACATACGGAACCAGTCGACGGTATATTCCACGATGTTTGCCAGATGGCAGTCTATCTCCTCTATGTCCTTTCGCATGCGTGCTATCAGTTCCTCTGCCTTGTCGGAGTTGAATTTGAGGATACGTGCCATCTTTATCTCCATCAGCCGGAGGATGTCTTCCTTGGTCACTTCGCGGATAAAAGTCGGGTAGTAGGGAGTCAGGCGCTCATCGATATGTTCGCAGGCGGCATCCATGTTTTTGGCTTGTTCAAACTCCTTATCCTTGTAAATACGTTCTTCAATGAATATCTTTTCGAGTGAAGCGAAATGCAGGCTTTCCAGTATCTCTCCCTTACGGATTTCCAGTTCCTGGCGTAGCAGTGCCAATGTGTTGTCGACTGATTTGCGCAATACATCACTCACGGTGAGGAAGTGGGGCTTTTGGTCGTCGATGACACAGCAGTTGGGAGAGATGCTCACTTCACAGTCGGTGAAGGCATAGAGGGCATCGATGGTCTTGTCGGATGATACACCCGGGGCTAGATGCACTAATATTTCCACACTGCCGGATGTTAGGTCCTCTACCTTACGTATCTTGATTTTTCCTTTTTCGCTGGCCTTTACGATGGAGTCGCATACACTGGCCACCGTTTTCCCGTAAGGAATTTCCTTAATGGCAAGTGTCTTGTTGTCTATCTTTTCTATTTTGGAGCGCACGCGTATCGCACCGCCACGTTCACCGTCGTTGTATTTGGATACATCGATACTGCCTCCCGTCTGGAAGTCGGGGTACAGCTTGAATTCTTCGTTGTGCAGATAGCTGATGGAAGCATCGCACAGCTCATTGAAGTTATGTGGTAATATTTTGGATGACAGGCCTACGGCAATACCTTCCACACCTTGTGCAAGCAGCAGTGGGAATTTTACCGGTAGTGTAACCGGTTCTTTGTTTCGCCCGTCATAAGAGAGTTTCCATTCGGTGGTCTTGGGGTTGAATACCACGTCCAGTGCGAACTTGGAGAGACGTGCTTCGATATAACGGGGGGCAGCGGCGCTGTCACCCGTCAGAATGTTACCCCAGTTTCCCTGGCAATCCACGAGCAAGTCCTTTTGTCCCAGCTGTACCAGAGCATCGCCGATAGAAGCATCACCGTGCGGATGGAACTGCATGGTATGTCCTACGATGTTCGCCACCTTGTTGTAGCGCCCGTCTTCCATGCGGCGCATGGAGTGGAGGATACGCCGCTGTACGGGTTTCAGACCATCCATGATATGGGGTACGGCACGTTCCAATATAACGTATGAGGCGTAGTCCAGAAACCAATTCTGGTACATGCCGCTCAGTTGGTGCTTTATATTGGCATCCTTTGCGTCCGCAGGTTTGTAATCCGAGTGTTCTTCGCTCCCGGCCGGGAGTTCCTTGTCCAAATCATCTTTCGGTGCTTCAAAATCTTCGCTCATATTTGTTCGGGAATTGTCTATTCTATGATATTACTGATTTTTCAGTCGCAGGCAAAAATACAATTTTTGTTCGATAAATGAGAATTTGCGCGGAACTATTGTGCCAAATCCTTCCCATTTTTTAAAACTTCTGCCCGTTAATGGAACCAATCTGTCTCTTTCCCGTTAGCGGAATTATATTGAGGACGTGCTTCCGCCTCTTTGCGGACAGCGATGTTGCTTTTGTCTTTCTTGCCGACAAGTTGGCAAGGTTTTGCCACCACATTGGCAAAGCTTTGCCAAAGGCATGGCAAAACTTTGCCAATATGGTGGCAAAACGCTGGCAAAGTAACTTGCTAGCTTGTTGTGTGTTGGCTCGAATTGTGCAGCGATATCATCACAAGGGTGAAGAGATACTGGGCAGATTCTGCCGACGGATTCATTATTTTGTGAATTTCCATTCGTCAAATAAGAACTTTCCGTTCCCGAATACGAAGTAAATGTCGTGTTTGCCTTTTATCTGTTTGTCCAACGGCTTTGTCAATGTTTGCCACGTATCGGTATCAAAGGTCAAGGTGGATAGGAGCGGACCGTCTGGACTGTCCATGTGTATTTCGATGGAGCCTTTCCCTTTTATCTTCATCTGTATGGCTTGAGGTGATTGCGGGAATTCCGCACCGCGGACACAGATGGCCTGTCCGCTCTTGTTTCCTACGGCAGACATGTTGCCTGTCTGTCCGGTCGGTTCAAAGGCAACGCCGCGTGTGGCGGCTGTGGTCTCGGCCTGTTGCTGCGCAAACGGGTCGAGAGGCTTGATTTGTGAAACGCCCTTGGCTGTGGCTGTGCCCATGTGGATAGTGAGGTCCTTTTCGTCCACCTCTATTTCTTCCACGCAGATACTGCGGACACCCACTTTGAGGTCGCGGCTGTCCTGCAAGCCCAGTGAGTGGTAGAAGAGATAGTACTTCCCTTGAAATTTCACCAGATGTGTATGGTTGTTGCTGTCGGACATGCCATAGTCGCCGGGATTTTTGAAGTAGTTGTCCCGATAGGTCCAGCTGTCTGTCTCAAGTGGCGTGCGACTCGTCATGTAGCTCATGCAGCACCGGCTCGGCTTGTCTATATCCTTGTGGGGCCATGCATCCCGGTTCTTCCAGTTGGTGTTGTAGGTGTAAATCCAAGTGCCGTTCAGATAGTTCAGTTCGTTTGCTTCAAAGTGGTATGGCGCTTTTATTTCAACTATTTCGCTGTCCAGCGTCTTCATGTCATTTGCCAGCCGCACGATGCGTGCGTCTCCGGGAATGTAGTCGTCGCTGTCGCCCCCGCCAAAGGAGAGCCAGCCGATGCCCTTGTCGTCGATGACTACTCCCGGATCGAAGGGAGCTTTACACTTGCCGAGTCCTGGAGTATTACCGTCTACCACACATTTGCCCAATGGGTCTGTCCAGGGCCCCACGGGGGAAGTGGCAGTCAGCATACCTACACCGGAACCGCTGTTGGAGTAGTACAGATAGAAGTGGGTTTTGCCGTCGGCCTCCTTGCGCGAAGCGATGGAAGGTGCCCACGAAGCCATTCCCCAGGGAGCCAGAGCCTTTACATTGATTACTCCGTGATAAGTCCAGTTCACCATGTCGTCAGAAGAGACCATCGTCAGCGAATGGATGTGCTGATAGGTGTTTTTCCCGTTACGGCCCACTACATCATATTGCTGGTGGTCGTTAGTGCCGTACACATAAATGCGGCCGTCGTGCACCACTGCTGTGGGGTCGGCCATGTATTGGAAGTCGAGAAGGGGATTGGCATTGCCGGTAGAGAACTTGGGCGAGAATTCAAAAGATTCTTCCAAAGCGCTGTCTGTAGAAACCGGAATGTTTTCAGAAGAGGCAATGCTGTCTGCCCGGAAGGGGGCTAAGGGGATGCCTTCCGTTGAAAAAAGGTTGCCTTGAGCAGCGTCACTGAAGCAGTAGCGAATGGAAACCGGGCTTTCGATTCCTTTTACCGGGACAATCAGCTTTCCCCCGTCTATCCTGGCCCGGGCCTCTTGCCATTCCTGGCCGGCTGCGGCCATCATCAGCCCCTCTATCCTTTTCCCGTGTACGGCCAGTCCGTTCTTTATGTCTTTGAAAGAGATTGTCACATGGTTGCCTTTGCGGCAGGCGCTTTCAAAGACCGGGCTTTTATAGGGGCCTGCATATATATGGTATGTATCGTCCAGTGCAAGATTGGCGAGACGTTTGCCTACGCTTCTTTTGTCACGTGGATGGATGTCCTGCACATTGTCCACCAAATCTGACACGGTAATCATCTTGACCTTGTCCAGCATTTCGGGCAACATGGCCTGCTGCTCGCGTAGCAGTGCCGGTCCGTTGTCTTTGGAGTGGTATTGGAAGGGGGCTATCTGGACCAGATAGAATGGGAATTCCTTGTTAAATCCGGTACGCCACGAGCCTATCAGCCGCTGCATCACCCGGGCGTAGGAGCTGGCACGGCCTTGGTTGGCTTCTCCCTGATACCAGATGCATCCGGCAATGCCGTAGGGCATCACGGGATAAATCATGCTGTTGTACAACGTGCCTGTTTCAGCCGGAAACCAAGGATTGGATTCATACGGATAGTCGCACAAGACCGGGTCGCTCATTACGCATTCGCGGGGCGTCCATGTCTCGGCGGTGGTTCCGCCCCATGCGGCTACGATGATTCCTACCGGCACGTCCAGCTCTTCCTGGATGTTGCGGCCGAAGAAGTAGGCCAGGGCACTCGTGTTGCGCATCGTTTCGGGCGTGCACTGTGTCCATTGCGAGAAACAGTTTTCTTGAGGGAACGGGGCGGCTATTCTGGCCACGTGAAAAATTCGGAGATTGGGACAATGGGCATTTGCCGTTTCCTCGTCTCCGTTCTTTATGCCGTGGTTGGCGCTCCATTCCATATTGGATTGTCCGCTGCACAGCCAAACTTCGCCTAGCATGACATCGGTCAAGGTTACTTCTGACGAGCCGCTGAAACGAATCTCATAAGGTCCGCCGGCTTCGCCGGAAGGTACACGGGCTGACCATTTCCCCGTATTATTGACTTGGGTTTTGATTATTTCTCCTTTCATCCATTCGGGGGCGATGGAAATTGTTTCTCCCGGAATACCCCATCCCCAGAAAGTAAGTTCTGAGTTACGTTGTAGCACCATATGGTTGGAAA
>SKEJ01001025.1_pt1 | contig 10633 bp, 11 predicted proteins | sample 4826721 | NCBI WGS metagenome assembly SKEJ01 (sample SAMN11008812, study PRJNA524170) | human gut metagenome | biome: Human fecal sample; material: Feces; isolation source: fecal sample from pouch patient p31 | host: Homo sapiens | place: Israel: Tel-Aviv | collected 2015-06-02 | reverse complement strand
ATTTGGTCCTTCTGATCAAGAAGAAAAAGAAGCCAAATTTGTGAATTTGGATTTAAACAAAACTTATTACGTTTATGAACTAGATGATGCAAATAAACCGATTGTTGATTCTTCAAAAGAAGTAACAATAAATAAATTGCAGTATACAGTAGATTATAAAGGAGAAGGTGAATCTACAAATGCTGCGATAAACGGGCAAACGGTGACTGTTACAAATAGAAGCCGTACTAAAATACTGCCTTCCACAGGTGGGTATGGATCCCTGCTTTACAGAATATCAGGCGCAATGTTGGTTTTAGCTAGCTTGATAGTTCTGACAAATATAAATAAAAAGAATCATTTAAAAGACAAATCAAAGAATAGGAGAAAGAAATAAAATGAAACTAATTAAAAAAATTGCTGCCATTATGTTTGCGTTCATGATGGTAGTATCTATGAGTTGTAACGTAAAAGCGGAAGATACAGAAGGAGTTTATGATCAAAACGATGGATCAATAACAATTACTGGTGCCCTTCAAGGTCAAACTTATACAATTTATGAGATGTTGAAATTGGAAAGCTTTAGTGGAACCAATTATTCTTATAAAATTGCTGACGGTTGGGAAGATTTCTTTAAAGAAGGTGCAGAAGGTGCTAAATACATGCAAAAGGATGCAAATGGTTATGTATCTTATAAAACCGGAAAGGATACAGATGCTGATAGACGTGAATTTGCTCAAAAGGCATTAGCGTACGCAACAAAAACTTCAGGAATTAATACAAAAAACGAAAGCACAAAAGAGAATGAAAATTCTGTCACATTTAAAGATTTACCCCTTGGTTATTATTTAGTTGGTTCAACTACAGGAGCTTTGTGTGGTTTAGATACAACACATAAGAGTGTAAGTATTGAAGAAAAAAATGGTGTACCATCAGTAGAGAAGACTATTACATCTGGTGGAGATCTTGCAGCTGATTTTAAGTCTAACTCTGTAAATATAGGGGATACAATTTCATTCCAAATAAAAATTGATGTAAAAAAAGGTGCAAAAAATTATGTTTTACACGATGAATTATCCTCTGGTTTAACATTAATTCAAAATAATGTCACAAAAGAATATGTGCATGTACAAGCTAATGATAATATTACAGATACAATGTCTACCAGTGATTACACTTTTGGACAATCTCAAAATGGATTTACTGTGACATTTAAACCGGAATTTTTGAAAAAACATGAAAATGAAGAATATACTATACTAGTTAATTACTATGCAATTCTAAATGACCAAGCAACGATTGGAAGTAGTGGAAATGTCAATAAAACAATTTTAGATTATGGTGAAAGTAATAAAACTACACCATCAACTACAACAACTTACACATTTGGTATTCCAGTATTCAAATATACAGGAACAGAAACAGAAAAAAAAGGTCTTGCTGGAGCCAAGTTTAAATTATATACAGATGCTCAATGCAAAGATAAAAATGTAGTAAAAGTAAAAGTAAAAGAAAATGGAACTGATTACATTGTTGGTGAAACTGATACTAACGACAATGTAATAACTTCTGGTACTGAAGTGTTTAATATCAACGGTTTAAAAGCTGGTACATATTATCTAAAAGAGATTGAAGCTCCTAAAGGTTATAATAAATTAGCTAATCCTATAGAGGTTCAAATTGATGACAACGGAAATGTAAAAGTCATGAAAGATGGAAAATTAACTGACGCTACTCAAGTTGAAGTATTAAATAAATCAGGAACAGTGCTTCCATCTACTGGTGGAGCTGGTACTACAATGATTTATTTAGTAGGTGCTGTACTTGTATTGGGTTCAGGTGTTGTATTAGCTACTAAGAGAAGAGTGAAAAATAAATAGTAATTAATTTAATGTTCAACAATAGGGAGAGGGTTGTAAGATGAGAAAACATATAACGACAATTATTGCAGTGCTTGTTTTTATTACGGGACTTTCCTTATTGTTGTATCCAACGGTGAGTAATTATTGGAATTCTAAACATCAAACGGCTGTTGTTGCGAATTATTCTGAGAAGATAGAAAAGATGGATGATCAGGATAAGCAGGCAGCGATAGATTCAGCTATTTCCTATAATTCTGGGTTGGTTTCTAATAGTGGTCGTTTTACTCCAAGTGATTCAGATCTTAGCTTATATAAGAGTCTATTAAATGCGGATGGTATGGGTATGATGGGATATATCACGATACCTGAGATTCGTTGTAAGCTAGCTATTTATCATAGTGTGGATGATTCTGTATTACAGGTGGGTGTTGGTCATTTAGAGGGGTCTTCACTTCCTGTTGGTGGTAGTAGTACGCATTGTGTTATTTCTGGTCATAGAGGGCTTCCGAGTGCTCGTTTGTTTACGGATATTGATCGTCTTGAAAAGGGGGATTTATTTTATCTGCATGTGTATGGCAAGGTTTTGGCGTATGAGGTGGATAAGATTTCGGTTGTAGAGCCTGAAGATTATGGTCCTTTAGAGATTGAAGAAGGTAAAGATCTTTGTACGTTACTTACGTGTACGCCGTATGGTATTAATACGCAGCGTTTGATGGTTCGTGGTCATCGTGTGGTGGATAGTTTGTATGATGAATCGAATATTACTTCAGATGCAGCTAGGGTGGATACTTTAGTGGTGGCTTCTTGTGTTGGTGTTGTATTATTGTTGGTTGGTATTATTGTTTCGAAGATATGGAGGTTAAAAGGACATGAAAAAAATAATTCGTAGTGTATTGTGTATATTTCTTTTTGTTCTTGTATGTACTCCTGTTTTCGCAAGTGATTATTCGAGTTTAACAGTGACTTGTCCTGCTTCAGATATCGATGTTCGCTTATATCGTGTGGCGGATGCGGATTATAATTTGATGGGTGCTTTTAAATCCTATTCGGTTTCACAGGATTGGAATATTCTTGGTGATTATATTGATCGCGATAAGATTGGATATGATGATCAAGTTCAATCGGATGTGGATGGCAAGGCTTTATTTTCTCATTTAACTAAAGGTGTTTATTTAGTGAAGGCTTTAGATAATGCGGATTATACAATGTCGGTTTCTGTTGTTTATGTGGATAAAGATTGTGATGTTGAATTAAAGTATGAGCCTAGAGTTGAAACGACTTCTTTGCGTGTTCAAAAAGTATGGAAGGATGACGACAAGAAGAATCGTCCAAGTTTTATTGGTGTCGATTTACTTGGGGATGGCAAGGTCGTAGATCATCAGGTATTAAGTGAAGAAAATCATTGGACATATGTTTGGAATGATTTGTCGGGTGATATGAGGTGGAGTTGTGTTGAGACAAGTGTTCCTTCTGGATATAGTGTAAGTTCTTATCGAGAAGGGGATCATATTGTGTTAAAGAATAGTTTGAATAAGGTCGTGGATTCTAAAAAATCGGAATCAAATCTTCCTTTGACGGGTCAATTGTGGTGGCCTGTACCCGTATTATTGTTTGTGGGACTTGGATGTATATGCGTAAGCAAGTTCTAAAGCATATTGGCTGTATCTGTGTTGTACTGGCCCTGGGACTCACTTTGTTTAATGTGTATGATACGTTTCGGGCTAGAAAGAGTGAAGAAGAAATATTGGCTGCCTATAATTTAAAGAATGATTTGGATTCAGATGTATTAATAGATCCAGATATGGATATGCCGGAAGTAGAACTAGATGGTTTATCTTGTATTGGAACGATTGAGATTCCTTCTTTGGATATTAAACTTCCGGTTACGAGTGAATTTACGTATGATTTGATGAAGCTTGCGCCTTGTCGATATTCGGGTAGTGTATATAAGGGGAATATGGTGATTGCGGCACATAATTCTTGGTTTCATTTTGGAAGAATTCATAGTTTAGATCCGGGTAGTAAGGTCGTATTTACGGATGCACTTGGAAATCAGTTTGAATATCGTGTTGTTTTAATTGAAACTTTAACGCCGGATAGTGTTGAGGATATGACTTCTTCGGATTATCCTTTGACTTTATTTACGTGTACGTTGGATGCGAAAAATAGAGTAACCGTTCGATGTAAATAAAAAAGAGAAATCGATTTTGATTTCTCTTTTAGTTTAATTTATCTTGTACGATTTTCTTTACCATTGGATATGCGATTAATGCGATCACAATACCTGCAACTCCTTGAACTACGTTAGCTGGAATTTCACTTGCGGCAACGATCCAGCTTCCTTTTAATATGTATTTAGCAATGAAGTATCCAAATACCATAATGACAGATCCTAATACGTAGCTTGAGATTTGTTTCGGCTTAGAGTAGTTTTTCATAAGTAGGGATACTACGATTCCTTCTAGTCCTTTGATGATGAGGGTAAAGAAGAAGTAGTGGCCGTATCCTCCGGCTACATCGGCTAGTGCGCTTCCTAAGCCTCCAATCAAGAAGCTTTCAAATGGATTTAAAAAGCTTGCGAATAATAGGATGAATCCGTCTCCTAGATTGAAGTATCCGTCTAATGCGTTTGGTACTTTGATGAACATGGTTGCGACAAATACAAGTGCCATACCGAGTCCTGTTAGTACGATTTCGTATGTTTGTTTATTTTTCATAATCTTTCCTTCTTTCTGTAACTTAGTGACTATTATACTTGTTTCTGTATATAAAAAAATATACAATTATAAAAAATCATTAGGGGACAGTTGCATGAAGAAATATCAAGTAATTTATGATTTGTATAAGGAGTCGATTCTTTCTGGAATCTTAAAGTATGGGGATCGTGTGGATTCGATTCGTGAATGTGTAAAGAAGATGAATGTGTCTAAGACCACGGTGGAAAATGCATATAATAAGTTGGTGTTGGATGGATTTATTTCAAGTCAAGAAAAAGTGGGGTATGTGGTGAGTATGAATCCGGAGCGTATCTTACTGCATCAGGAAATCTTGGATTATTCTTCAAGTCACAAAGAAAAATCGTATGATTATGATTTTCGGATTCAGTCGGTTTCTTTTGATTCGTTTGAAACGACGATTTGGAAACGATATATGAAGGGTGTTTTGAATGATAAGCGTTTGATGTCAAGTTATGGTTTAGCACAGGGTGAGTATGGATTAAGACAGGCTCTATGTAAGTATGTGTATCAGAATCGGAATATTTTGTGCTTTCCTGAACAGATGGTGATTGGTTCAAACTATCAGTCTTTGTTGTATATATTTTGTGGGATGTTGGATAAGTCAAAGGTGATTGGTTTAAGTACTTTAGTGGATGATCAGGCTAAGCAGGTGTTTTTGTCGTATGGTTTTCATGTTGAATATTTGAATCCAAATTCTTTTGTGAAGGATATTCAAAGATTGAATGTGGATGTTGTCTATGTGAATACAACTTGTTTTACGTCTGATAGGCAATCTATGAGTGAAAGGGTTCGTGAGGAATTGGTTTCTTTAGAGAATGTTTTGATTCTTGAGGATGATTATAATGGGGAGCTTGTGTATGCTTCTAAGATCAAGACTTCGTTGTGTTCGAAAAGTAAGAATGTGATTTATTTTTCGTCGTTTTCAAGACTATTATTACCGAGTCTTCGTATTGGGTATATGATTTTAAATGAGGAGTATATGCGTAAGTATAGTGCTTCTTATTTTGGTCCAACGACAAGTAAAATTGAGCAGGTGGCTTTTACGCAGTATATTGTGGATGGGTATTTGCAGAAGCATTTAAGAAAGCTTGTTCGTGAGTATAAGGAGAAGCATTTGTATTTAAAGAAGTTGGTTGATACGTATATGGGTTGTTCGTATATTTTGGATGAGACGTATATGGCGTATTGGTTAAATTTAGATGTGGATGTCTCTCATTTTAAGAATTTGTGTGAATCGAATGGTGTTGCCATTAGTATTTCTAATGGGCGTGTGGGATTGTCTTTTGCGAGTATGAGTAAAGAATTGATGTTAGATGGTGTGATTCGTCTTGCAGAAATATGGAAAGAGTGTTAAAATCTTATCGATTCGACAGTGAAGAAGATAAGTAGGATTAAAAGTTCTTGTGTATAGAGAGAGGGCGTTTGGTGAAAGCTCTTCGAGTCTTTTAGTTTGAAGCTACTTTGGAGTTGAAACGTAGTCGGCGTTAACGAGTGAATTGAGGGCATTTTTCGATTTTGAAAAATGAACTAGGATGGTACCGCGTAATTATACGTTCCTAGAAATAGGAGCGCTTTTTTTATTGGAGGAAAGAAAAGATGAAACAATTAACTGGTAATCAGATTCGTCAGATGTTCTTGGATTATTTTAAATCTAAAGGGCATATGATTGAGCCGGGCGCAAGTTTGATTCCGCACAATGACCCAACATTATTGTGGATCAATGCGGGTGTTGCGGCTTTGAAGAAATATTTTGATGGTAGTGAAAAACCTGCTTCAAATCGTATTGCGAATGCGCAGAAGTCAATTCGTACAAATGATATTGAAAATGTAGGTCGTACGGCTCGTCACCACACTTTCTTTGAAATGTTAGGAAACTTCTCAATTGGAGATTATTTCAAGGATGAAGCTATCCAGTTCGCATGGGAATTTTTAACAAGCGAAGAATGGATGGGTATTGATAAGGACAGATTGTATGTGTCTGTATATACAGATGATGCGCGTGCTTATGAAGTATGGATTACAATTTGTGGTGTAGACCCTAGTCATATTTTAAAGACAGATGATAACTTCTGGGAAATTGGTAAGGGACCTGGTGGACCTGACAGTGAAATTTTCTTTGATCGTGGAGAAAAATATGATCCTGAGGGATTGGGAGAAAAATTATTCTTTGATGAAATGGAAAATGATCGTTATGTAGAAGTATGGAATGTTGTATTCTCTCAATATGATTGTGATCCAAGTATTGATCGTAAAGACTATAAGGAACTTCCTCAGAAGAACATTGATACAGGTATGGGTCTTGAGCGTTTGGTTGCCTTAGTTCAGGATGGAGAAACAAACTTCGATACAGATTTGTTCTTGCCTATTATTCGTGCGACAGAAGCTATGGCTAAACATCCTTATGAAGGTGAATATAAGATGGCTTACCGTGTTATCGCGGACCACGTTCGTACAGTGACTTTTGCGTTGAGTGATGGTGCTAACTTCTCAAATAGTGGTCGTGGATATGTACTTCGTCGTGTACTTCGTCGTGCAGTTCGTTATGGTTTAAAATTAGGATTGGATGAACCATTCTTATATAAATTAGTTCCTGTTGTTGCGGATTTAATGCAGGATTTCTATCCATACTTACAGGAGCATGTTGCGTTCAACCAGAAGTTGATTAAGGTGGAAGAAGAAACTTTCAAGAAGACTTTAAAGGTTGGTCAGGCATTACTAGATGAAGAAATCAGCAAGGCTAAGGATGGAAAGCTTAGTGGTGAAGTTGTCTTCAAATTGTATGATACGTATGGATTCCCATTTGAATTAACACAAGAAATTGCCGAGGAAAGTGGTATCAGTGTAAGTCGTGATGAATTTGATGCAGAAATGAATAAACAAAAAGAGCGTGCTCGTAATGCGCGTAATGTAAAGGATTCTTTTGCGTCTCAAAATGAAGAGTTGATGAACTTCAATGAGCCTAGTGAATTTATTGGTTATGATCACTTATCTTGTGATGGTAAGATCATTGCGTTATTTAATGCTGAGGGTAAAATGGTTGATTCTTTAGAAGATGAAGGTATGATCATTTTAGATGAAACTTGTTTCTATGCCGAAAGTGGTGGACAGGTTGCTGATAAGGGAATGTTTACGGCTGATGGTGTAGAAGTAGAAGTATTGGATGTTCAAAAGACTCGTAATAAACAGCATATTCACACAGTAAAAATTAATAGTGGTGTATTAGAAAAGGGTATGTCTTTACATGGTGAAGTCAATGTCAAAGATCGTTTGGCAACTACAGCGAACCACTCTTGTACACACTTGTTGCAGTCGGCTTTAGTTAAGGTATTGGGTGATCATATTCACCAGGCTGGTTCTTACAACTGTCCTGAATACTTGCGTTTTGACTTCAATCATTATGAAAAGGTTACGGCTGAACAATTGGCTGAAGTAGAACGTATTGTGAATGAATATATTAGTGCGGCATATCCAGTAACGAAAGAAGTAATGCCTATTGAAGAGGCTAAGAAGTCTGGTGCCACTGCATTATTTGATGAGAAGTATGGAGATACAGTTCGTGTTGTAACAATGGGTGATGTATCTAAGGAATTCTGTGCTGGATGTCATGTAGAAAATACAGCTCAGATTGGTCTATGTAAGATCATTAGTGAGGAAAGTATTGGTTCAGATTCTCGTCGTATTACAGCGAAGACGAAGTTTGCGGCTTACCAAGATTTTGCGCAAGAACACAATATGTTAGAGAATATTGCGGATAGTGCTAAACAAAAGGGTATTAAGAATATTGATACTAAGGTTGAGGCTGCTTATAAGACTATGCACGATATGCAGAAAGAAATCGATAACTTGAAGAACCAGATCTTCACATTGAAATCTAAAGAGTGGGCTACAGAAGCTAAAGACTTTGGAAAAGTAAATGTATTGATCAAGTCTGTTTCTGGAATGGATGCAGGTGCATTGAAGGATATTGTTTCTAACTTAAAGGCTAGTGATGACAAGATGGTTGTATTCTTCGTTAACACAAATGGAGAAAAGGTTGTCTTTGTATCTGGTGCAGGTAAAGAGGCTGTTAAGGCTGGTGTACATGCGGGTCAATTGGTTAAGAAAGCGGCTCGAATCTGTTCTGGTAATGGTGGTGGAAAGCCAGATATGGCTCAAGCCGGTGGTAAGGATGCTTCTAAGGTTGATGAAGCTATCAATGCGATTACAGAAGAATTGAAAAGTTTATAGTAGATATTAGGGTATGCGTATGTATACCCTTATTTTTGTGTATGAAAAAGAAGAGTAAATATAGAATCCGTATGGATGAATTGAAGAGATTTAAAAAAAAGCATAAGCTCACAAAGAAAGAGAAAGAAAGACTTCATATGTGGGTAGATGCAGGTCATAGTGCGTATGATACGCGTTGGTGGGATGAGTTGGAGCAGGAAGAAGCGCTTGATGAGCTACTTAGTGGTTTGACGGACGCACAAGTAAATTATGTATATAGTCATTGTATGAATTGGGATCCATTCATGGAAGAACCATTTTTTGATTTTAATCGATTGGATGATTTGGATTTAACGAATTTACCGACTTTTGAAGAAGAGGAAGAGCCAGAGATTGATTTACCGTTTTAATAGATTTGACACAAATAAATAACCACCTTATACTTTTAGTATATGCGATGAAAGGGTTTTATATATGAATTTGGATGAACATTGGTATGTATTATTGACCATACGTTCTAAGGAAGAGGAAGTATGTAAATACTTGAATGAAAACGAGGGTATTTTTGCGTTTAGTCCTAAGATGGAATTTTATCATAGGGTTTCTAAACAGATTCAACAAAGAACATTATTTGGTGGCTATGTATTTGTGGTGAGTAAATTGTCACAGGTAGAAGTGGATCGTATTTTTAGAAAGTTTCCTTTGGAGAGTGTTTTTATTCATGAATTAAAATATAAAGAGGATATTTCTGCATTAACTGATGAAGAGATTCGTATTCTTACGATGTTGATGGATGAAAAGAAGATTCTTCGTATGTCTTATGGTGTATTACTCAACAACAAGATTCATGTGACAAGAGGTCCACTTGTAAATATGGATGATTATATTATTAAGTATGATAAGCATAATCGTTTGGCTACATTGAATCTGAATTTCTTGAATCAGATCTGGAAAGTGGGAGTCACCTTAATTGAATAGTGTGATAGAATGGATGTGTTTAAGGACATGTCCATTTTTTATGAGAGGGGTAAAGGGTAATGAGAAATGCGATTGTTTTAGCGTGTGATAATAGTTATATGGATAAGTTGGAAACAACAATTAAATCTATTTGTGCACACAATAAAAATATTAAGTTTTATATTTTAAATGAGGATCTACCAATTGAGTGGTTTCAATTGATGACAAAGAGGTTGTCTTATTTTAATTCGGAAATATTAAATATTAAGGTTTCGGGTGATAGTTTTAAGAAGTTTAATTGTCCGTCGACGCATATTAAATACCAAACTTACTTTAGATATTTAATTCCTGAATATGTAGAAGAAGATAGAGTGTTATATCTTGATTGCGACATGATTGTGACGGATTCACTGGATGAATTATTTAATATGGAATTAAATGGATGTCCTGTTGGTGCTGTGGCGGATTTACCGACAACAGATTCAGGCTTTAATGCAGGTTTATTGTTGATTGATAATGCGTATTGGAAAGAGAACCATATATTAAATCAATTAATGGATTTAACTGTTCAATATCATAATCAAGTTTATGCGGATCAAGGTATATTAAATATGTTGTTTAAGGATAGATGGTATAGATTATCATTAACATATAATTTACAGGTGGGTTCGGATAGTCAGGAGTTTAAACTTGGAAATGATAGTTGGTATACATTGTTTGATGGAATGCCAAAAGTAATACATTATACATATACACACAAGCCTTGGTTTATGCATAATATCGTCTTCCTTTCAACATATGGAGTTGACACAGCACATACTTTCCCCCTTTCGTATTGGAGATTGGCATTTGGAAACAATAAAAGCGCCTAAAATCAATAATCTTCTTGAT
>SKEJ01001921.1_pt1 | contig 10641 bp, 9 predicted proteins | sample 4826721 | NCBI WGS metagenome assembly SKEJ01 (sample SAMN11008812, study PRJNA524170) | human gut metagenome | biome: Human fecal sample; material: Feces; isolation source: fecal sample from pouch patient p31 | host: Homo sapiens | place: Israel: Tel-Aviv | collected 2015-06-02 | reverse complement strand
GATATTTCCAAAACTGCAAAGCCACAGACCTTTGAAGAAAACAAGCAGGTTGCCAAACGTGGCGGCAAGGTGGCCGGCATTGCACGGCAGGCTCTTGAAGCGGAAACCGGCAAGCCCGTTATCACAGAAAAGAATGCGTTTGACTTCCAGCAGCTTGTGACCGACATTGTAGAAGATGCCGCCGAACTGCCGGAAAATCCCACCGAGAAAAAAGATAAAGACTGATACATGAAAAATAGCCGGACACAGCAACTCCAAGGCCACCGTGTCCGGCTATTTCTGTGTTGACAACGACACATTACTTTGATTGAAAATAATGTGTGGTTGTCAAGCTGGCGGTATTATTCACCCGTAAAATCAAACCTCTGTCCGTCAAAGTCTGCATCGGTCATGCGCTCCAACTTCGCAATGGTGCCTTTTGTCAGTTGCCGCATTTCAGTGTCCATATCCGGCCGGGCGGCCAGCATCCGCGCCATCGTCCGGCGGCGGTCAGAAGTGTGGTACATACAAATCAAATTTTCTTCTTCTACGCTGAAATTCATGCGTCATACCTCCATTTCGTGTTGCTTGCTGCGGGCCGCTGCTTTTTTCGGGCTGGCGGCCTGCTTTGTTTCGGAAAGCTGCTTGCGGACGGAAGTGCGGGGCTTGCAGATGCCCTTGTCCGATTTTCGTTTTTGCCAACCAGCGCGTAGATGCCGAAACGGTCTTTCACGCTGGACAGGTGCAGGGACTTGTACGGCAACATGGCAAGCAGCTGGTCCGTATCCCGACTGGATGCCAGTTTGGTGAAGTAGGGCGATACCTCCACCATAAAATGATTTTTGTCCGGGCTGTTGGGAGCAGCCAGCCGCTTCATATTTGCCGCGATACGCTGCGCCTCGGCCTCGATCAGCCCAGTGTGCAGTGCCGCAAGATGTTCTTTGAAATCACCGGGCCGTGCCGGTTCTCGACTGCGCTGCTCCTGCCGGATGGCCGCTTGTAGAAGTTCCGGGTCACGGGGCTGCATTTCATACCGCACGAACTCTCCAAAATATTTGTCCGAGCGGCTGTTGAAATGCTCTTTGGGGCCAATTTCCCGCATCCCACTTTCGTAGATCAGGCGATTGGCACCCACAGGCAGAGCGGCATCCCGGATATGCTGGAAATGCTGCTGGTAGTCCAGTTCATACAGATTGCCTTGCACGGTTCCATTGGCCGCACCGGTCAACTCCACCGCATAGGCAAGAATCCTGTCATGGGTCTGTTCACCGCAAAATTTCCATGTATTGTAGGCTTGGGTATCTTTGAGCAACACATCCCGTTCCCGGAAGCAGAATGTTCCAGAGGGCCGGGACAGCCACAACAGCAGCTTATCTTCCGGCTGGTCGCTGCGGGCGGCCTCCCGCAGCATCTTGATGTCATAGGCAAAATCGCTCTGGTAGTATGCGGTGTTCTGGTGCATGATAGCTTCCAGCGCAGCGATCACATCCATATTTTCAAATTTCTGCACGGTTTACACCTCCAATTCCTTTGCCTTTTCCCGTGGCTGTGTTTGCTTGCTCTGCTCCTTTTTTGCGGCATCCAGCTGTGCCCGGATGGACGGCTTTTTCGGTTTGGCTGTGCGGGACTTCTTGGCTTTTGGCGCCTTTTCCTCGGCCTTGACTGCGGCGGCAAGGTCCGTCAGAGAAATTTGTTCTCCGGCCTTTGCTTTGGCCTCCAATTCGCCCAGAGAGGGCGCATTGTTCAGCACACCGTCAATCATGTTTTCGTTTTGTTCCGTGGAAAGCTCTGCGGTGCGCAGAGGATTTTCCCGCAAGAACTCCGGCACCTGCTGGAAGCCCACACTGTCGCAGTAGTGGGCGGTGTCCTGCCCATTCTGGTGCAGCACCACCACATCCGAAACAGACAACGAATGTCCCTTGAAATCTGCCGGATGGTCCACATTGAATGTGCGGTAGATGTCCTCCAACGTGGTGCCAGCAGCCAGCGGCGCGGCGTAAACTTCCGTATAGTTGGCCTTGTCCACAGTCCAGCCAGCGGCCTGCAGGCGGTCGTAAGGCTCAAAACGGTAATCGCAGGTGGAATCCTCATTGCGCAGCTGGTAGATGGAAAAGCTGTCCTGCTGCGGTGCTTCAAATCCTGCCGCTGCGTATTCCTCTACCGTTATTCCGGCAGCCGCCGCTTCCTGCGCGATCTCGGCCTGCACCTGCGCCTTGTAGTCCTGCAAGCTCTGGTCGAAGTCGGCCAGCTTGGGCGGTTCCGGCAAGTTGTATTGGCCTTGGTTGAGCAGCGGGCGGCAGTCCTGCACATAGGCCACAACCGCAGTGTAATAGGAAGTCTGTTCCGGCAAAATATTCTGTCCTTCCCGCAAAGCGGTGGTGGCCGTCTGCTCCATAGCCGAAAGATTGCAATGTTGTTTGAGGTACGGGATAAACTCGGTCAGCACCATTTCCCGCTCTGCCTTGTCTTGTTCCCACGCTTCCGGGCCTTTGTTGTGCAGAACAAAATTTTTCCAGTTCTCGTCCTTGGCATAGTATTCGTGGTAGCTCTGGATATGCTGAACCAAAGAACCCTCTCCGTCACCAAAATCCTGCCGTCCCTCGTAGTTGTCGGGCTGGCCGTTCAGGGTAAAATCAATACGGAATGCAGTCTTATCGTACCAGCCGCCCGTGTAGCCGTCCTTTTCCCGGTCCGTGTGCTGGGCGGTGTCCAGTTCTTCAAAAACACGATTCGCCACGGACAGCGGCATGGTTTCGCCGTCCTGCAGCTTGTCGCTTTCGCTCCACAGAATCGTGACCGTAGGCTCTGCGGCGGGGTCTGGAATTTTAACGGGTGCGGGAATTTCGTTGGCCTTTTCCGCCGCCTCTTGGAACGCCGCCAGCTTGTCGCCCAACAGGACTTCTGACACTGCGGCTGTCTGCCCCAGCAGATTAAGTGCTTCCTGCCCGGCATCTGGCAGGGTCAGACCGGGCGCGTCCAGCTGGCCTCCGTCCAGAGCCTTTTTGTCCGCATCATACAGTGTATAGTCATAGCCGGAATCACAGGTCTGGATGAACAGGGTGTTGCCGTTATCCAATGCAAATGCGACCTCCTGTGCAGCGGAAAGGTCTGTTTCCCGCTGCTGGCGAAGTTCTGCCAGATGTTCGTCCAGCGCGGAGATCAGTTCATGGGCCGCATTGCGGATAATTTCCAGAGAGGCTTTCAACTCGGCCAGTTCCCGGCCCGAACTCCACCCGGCCACATAACCAAAGGAATACTCGGATGTGTCCAGCCCGTAGTGCTGGCAGACTGCATAAGCTACGCTTTCGGCCTGCACCTCGCGGGTGCGGCTGTCCGGGCGGTTGGTATGTTCCGGGTCGGTGGGGTCGATGGCGTGAAGTTTGGCGTGGGCAATTTCATGGATAGCCGTCTTGATGGTCTGTAACTGGCTCATGCCCTCTTGGATGGCAATGCGGTTGTCAAGCAGGTGGAAATAACCGTGCGCCCCGCCCTCGATGTCCTCAAACCCGATGGGCACCGGGGAAGCTTGCTCCAACGCTTTGAAAAAATCTTGATAGTCCTGCACGCTGCCGGACAGTTCATTCACTGCAATAGAGGGCAGCGGTTCGCCCTCGGTCTGGCTGACATCGAACACGGAAACCACCTTAAAGGCCGGAATCTGCACCGTTTTTTCTTCCGTCAGCGGCTTTCCATCCTTATCCAGAATCGGCTTGCCCTGTTCGTCCAGCTTTTCCATCTTCTGCTTGACCTTGTACGGCGCAGGGGCCAGAATTTTGATACCCTTTTCACCTTTCTTCACGGTGCGGTGGAACGTGTCCTTCCACTTGTTGAAGCCCGCCACCAGCTGCCCGCCTTGCATGGCAATCAGCAAGGTATTGTTGAAGCTGTAATTATGAAATTTTGCCATCGTGGTGAGGTAAGCTTTGTAGCGGTCACTGTCGAACAACTGCTGAATGCCTGTTTCCAGCCGGTCCGTGATTTCTTTCATCCGTTCTGCGCTGTCCTTACCGTTCAGGATAATGGGAATAACTTTCTGCGGTTCTGTTTCAGGTTGAACAGGCGGCGGGATATTGGCTGCATCCCGCATGACTTCCGGCACAGGAAAGGACAGTACCCGGTATTCCTCCGGCACAGGCTGGCCTTCGTGGACTTTCTGCCACTCGTCCCCGCTTTTGATAAGGTAGCCGTACTGGGTAAATGCGCCCTGCTCTTGCTGGGCCACATAGCGGCCAAACTGGGCCGTGTCGATGCCTCCTTTCCATTCGTCCGGCATATCCACCATGCCGGAACGGTTCAAGTAGTAGTCTCCCAGCTGGGCAGGGCCGCGCACATCCGGCAGATGCACATAATATTCCACGTTTTCGGGAAAGTCGGTGATTCTCCCGATGCTGAAAAGCTCACTCTGCGGGGCTTGCAGGGCGGCGTTCAGCTCTGCGCGTTCCCCGGTAGAGAGTGTTTCCAGTCGTGATGCCAGAAAGTTCAGTTCGTCCACATTGGATGCCAGCACCATGTTATAAGGAATTGCAAAGCGTTTTTCTTCCTCGGCAAAGTAGCCGGAAATGAAAAGGCCCTGCGGATTATCGGACGAAATGCCGATTTGCCGCAGGGCTGCTTGTACCTGTTCGGTTGTGGTAGGCAGGTCCAGCCAGACGCCATCCCTGCCTTGCTGCTGCCGATTTTGCAGCTGGATGGAAAATAGTTCGCTCATTATCGCACGCTCCTTTCAAAGAACTGTCCCTATCCTACGGATAGAGAGAGCCGGTTATGGCAAAATGAATGCTTCACCTTACCATAACCGGCCCTCGTTTTCTTTATTCCTTACGCTCTACCCGGTAATTGACGTACTTGCCTCCCGTATCTGCCAGAAGCACTGTTGCATCATAGGTTTTGCCTGTCTTTTCAGAGTAGAGGCCCTTTACCTTTGCCTTGCCGTTTTTGAGCAGAGCGGCGGCGATCTTCGGGGTGAACGCCTTTTTCCGCTGCTCAAAGAAGCGGTCATTCTTCCACATCACGAACTGACAGCTACGATTCCCGCAGTAGAAGTTTTTCTTGCCCTCATAGACGTTTTCACTGCACCGGGGACACTTGCCGATGATGACCCGTTCCGACTGGAACAGGTTTTGTTTGTCCGCGCTGATGCAGGAATAGGTTCTGACCAACTGGCGCACCTGCGCTTCAATTTCGGCCATAAACTCGTCCGGGTCTGCCTTGCCCTTGGCAATCTCGGTCAGGCGATTTTCCCATTCAGCAGTCAGAGCGGGAGAGGTCAAACTTTCCGGCAGAACCACCGCCAGATTGATGCCGTCCTTGGTGGGCACCAGTTGCTTGCCCTTGCGCTGCACAAATCCCATTTGCACCAGCTTTTCCAGAATCGCGGCGCGGGTGGCGGGCGTACCCAGCCCCTTGCGTTCTGCGTTTTCCGGCATATCCTCGGCTCCGGCCCGCTCCATTGCTGACAAGAGTGTATCTTCCGTGTAGGCTTTCGGCGGGGACGTGAAATGTTCCGAAATATCAGATACAACAGAATAACTTTGTCCCTCGGTCAGTTCCGGCAGGGTGTTCAGGGTTTCCGTTTCTTCTTCGCCGTCTACTTTCAGGGTGGAGCGGAACCTCTGGTCGATCTCTTTCCAACCGGGGACAAGCACAGTCTTTCCTTTGGCGGCGAACTCGTTCCCTGCACAGGAGAACACAGCAGTCACAGTTTCGTACTCATGGGGTGCAGCCACGGCGCAGAGCAGCTTGGAGCAGACAAGGTTCATCAGCTTGCACTCACTTTCCGCAAGGCCGGTGAAGCCCTGTTTTACAAATTCGGCTGTGGGAAAGATGGCGTGGTGGTCCGATACCTTTTTGCTGTTCAGCACCCGGCCCACTTCCGGGGTCAAGTCACCCCCTTGGGCAAAGGGCAGCAGCCCCAGCAGGTCAGACACAAGATGTTGTGCTGTCTGGCCCATATCCTCGGTCAGATATTGGCTGTCCGTGCGGGGATAGGTCAGCAGTTTCTTTTCGTAAAGCTGCTGGGCGTAATCAAGGGTCTGTTTTGCGGTAAAACCGAACAGACGGTTTGCTTCCCGCTGCAAGGTGGTCAGGTCATAGAGCTTGGGCGGCTGTTCTGCCTTTCTCTCACGCTTGATAGAAGTACAGATGGCAGATGTTCCGGCACAAGTAGATTTCAAAGTGTTGGCCTCGTCTATGCTGGCAATGCGCCCACTGTCCGCTTTCAAGCTGCCGGACTGGATGCCGACCGTGTAATACTTTTCTTTTTGGAAGCGCAGAATTTTTGCATCCCGGTCCACCAGCATTTTCAGTGTCGGGGTCTGCACCCGGCCTACCGTCAGGGTCTTGTGGTACAGCACCGAAAACAGCCGCGTTGCATTGATGCCCACCAGCCAATCCGCCTTTGCACGGCAGAGGGCCGATTGATACAGAGCATCATAATCCGAATCCGGGCGCAGGTTTGCAAAGCCCTCCCGGATGGCGGCATCCTCCATGCTGGAAATCCAGAGCCGCTTCACAGGTTTTGTGCAACCGGCCATTTGGTAGACGAAACGGAAAATCAGTTCTCCCTCCCGGCCTGCATCGGTCGCGGCGGTCACACTATCCACATCCGGGCGGTTGAGCAGGGCGCGGACGATTTCAAACTGCTGTTTCTTTTCGTCCGGGACAATGAACTGCCACGGCTGGGGCAGGATGGGCAAATCTTCATACTTCCACTTGCAGTATTTTTCATCGTACTGGCCCGCTTCCGCAAAGGATACCAGATGCCCGATGCACCAGCTGACAAGATACCCGCCGCCCTGCCAATAGCCGTTTTGCTTTTCAGTGGCCCCGATCACGGCGGCAATGCTGCGGGCCACACTGGGCTTTTCGGCAATCACCAGCTGAACGCTCATGTTTCGTCCCCCTGTTCTTCCTCCGAATGAATCTCGATTTCGGCCGGTTCCTCGTCTGCATCCTCGTCCTCGCCAAAATCGTATTCGTCCAGATCATCGTGCCCGGTGGTATCGGCCTTGGGCTTGCGGAACTTGAAATAATAGAGTGCCGCACCACCGCCAGCCAAAGCCAGCACCAGCAGGATCATCAGACTGCCCATGTTGGACTTGGGTTTTTCCTGCGGCGTTTCGGTGTCGGTTTTCACCGCTTCCGGGGCCGTGCAGTTCCGCAGGCTCTTTTCACACAAGGGGCAGTTTTCGTTGACATCCCCGACATCACACTTCACGGTGCAGGTGCAGACTTCGGTTTCCTGCGGTTCTTCATCCAGCAGGGCCAGCAAGTCGGCATCGTCCACTTGGTTCAGGAAGTGAACGGACGTTTCCTTGTCCTCGTTGGCACGGTCAATGAGAATGTAAAAATAATTCCCGGCTTTGGTGGTCACGGTGATAAGCTGCTTGTCGCCGTAAAAGTCATCCACCAGTGTTGCGTTGCCTTTGGGCGTGATGGGCATACCCTCCGGCTCTATGCCGCCCGTGGTGGGTTCTTCTTCGATAATCTCCGGCAGAGGTTCCGGGGCAGGGTCAGAGCCGCTTGCAAAAGCGGGCATGGAAAAGGAGCAGAGGCAGAGCAGGATAGCCAGCAGCCCCGCTGCAAAACGGCGGTTCCAATCAGGTTTCATTGGCGGCATCCTCCTGTTTGTGGTACGGTGTGGCGGTGGGTGCAGCATTCAGCGCACCGCTGCGCAGGAAGGCCGCGAACTCGTCCGGCTTCATGTTCATGCTGCGCACCAGCTGAATGATCTGCAAGTTTTCCTGTTCAGTCTTTGCAGCTTCCAGTTCTTTCAACTGCTGCTGGTATTCAGAGATTTTTTCTTTGAGCCGTTCAATATCGCGCTCAATGCGGGAAAGTCTTTTTGCCATACAAAATCCTTTCTGGCGTCACGGTAAACGCCCATAGCTGTAAAAATGTTCCTGCCAATATTTTGAGTTGAGGTTTGTGTAAGAGATAGGGTCGCCGCAGTGCAGCATGATAGAATTGCCTACATAGATACCGCAATGGCTCACGCCGGGGGTATCGTAGGTTCCCTTGAAAAACACAAGGTCGCCCGGTTTGACCTGCGCCGTCAAAACAGGAGTACAGAGGTTGTAAAGGCCCTGTGCGGTCTGGCGGCCCACGTTCCAGCCGGAGTGATTCAGCACCCACGAAATGTAGCCGCTGCAATCAAAGCTGGTGCTGGGCGAACTGCCGCCCCACACATACGGGTAGCCGATGTACTTCGTGGCTTCCTCCATCATGGCGGCAAACCTATCATCCTTTAGTGCTTCCGGGGGAATATCGTAGTAGGTGGGCTGCTTGATGGTGGACGCATTGGGGTATTGCGCTTTGCCAAACAAATCCGGCCGGTTGCCCAGTGTGCGCATATAGAGCGAATAGGCACTAAGCTGTTCTTCGGTCAGTACTTCCACGGGCAGGTGGGATAAATTCTTGTTCTTCAGCTTGACTGTGCAGATGTAGTATTCATACGGTTCTTGGTAGGTGATAACTTGCGGCACACCATACGGGCCAATAATGACCATCATTTTTGTACGGTAACGTATCTGCATGGTCACAGTCTCGGTCAGGATGTACTGCTTTTCAAAGAGCATTTCAAGTTCGCCCTGCACCTCGGCCAATGTAAAAACGCCATCATGGAGCGCGGACAAAATCGAGATCAGCACATAGGGGTCATGCTCGATTTCGTCCAGATAAAAATGGTATTCATCGTAGTTGTGGGTGGCCTCGTAGGTGTCGAGATACCGTTGCAGTTTTTGTTCCAGCTTGGCGTAGGCTTTCTCTGCACCCAGCATATCCTTGTCCTTGGAAAAGTAAGAGGATGCCGTCACGCCGGTTCCAGCGGTGCCCGCCATCACGGTGCAGGACTGCAACCCCGTTATCAGGAGCAGAGCCAGCAGACCGAACACCGCCACGATCAGAATGGTTTTCCAGTTCCGGGCCGCAAATTCGGCTACCCGTTCGCCGCCCTCGGCCGCCAGCTTCGTTACCCGGAAACCGTTCTCTGCGGTGGTGGCCGCACCCTGCGCGGCGGCTTGGCCGGCCTGCCGTGCAGCTTTGGCATACTGCTGCTTTATACGCCGTTTCTGCCACATCCGGGAAATGGGGTTGCTGGCCGCCTGTGCAATTTGTGGATTGTCCCGCAAGGATTTCTGGTAAAAGTATTCTGCATTGGCAGACATGAGCTGACGCTCTGCCTTTTCCACGGCCTTGTAGGGCTTCATCTTGTGGTGCCGGATGCCGCTGCGGATGACCTTGGCGGTCTGATGCTCCACCAGTTCTTCACCCTTGTGGCCACCCTCCACACCCACATTTTCGTGTTCGACTTCATGGATTTTTCCGTGAGCGAACAGCAACGCTTCCGACAGCGGCCGACTGGCCGGGTTTGGTTTCAAGCTGGGCGGGCCTTTGTCCTGCTGTTCAAAGCGCAGGGTGGATTTCGCCTTGCCGCTGACAGCATCGTAGACTTTTCCCTTGACCGGGACACGCTTTTTGGGCAAAGCAGCGCGGGCCGCATCCAGCTTGTCGGCTTTCGCTTCCGCCTTTTGGATGTACGGCTGCAACGCCGGGTCTGCCCGTTCTTCCTCGGTCAGTTCCAGACGGGCGGCGGAACCGTGCAGGCCATCTTCGCTTTCGGCGGTGGCCGCGGTTTCTGCGGCTTTTTTCGCTTTCTTTTTATTTTTATGACCGTCCTTGATGTCCTCGGCCCGTTCCAGAATTTTTTCGGCCTTGCCCTCGGCATCCGTGGAATAATCCTGTTCCGCCTCCCGACTGGAAACATTCTCTACAGTGCCGTCCGCTTGATTTTCCACCACCAGACCATCACGGGTCATGGTCTGGGTGACTTTGGCTTTTGCCTGCAATTCTTTCAAGGTTCTTCACCTCCCATCGGACAGCGGCCTGTTTCAATGTCTGCAATGTATTTGAGAATCGGGAACACCTGCGGCGGTGAAACCGCATTGCCCAGTGTTTTCATCCGCTTGCTGCGGTTCGGCACATCTTCGGTCAGGCGCGGGATGTCGGCGGGCTCTTTGGCCCAAAGGGAATGTCCGTCCATTTGCGCGGGAAACCCATCAGCCACTCTACCCAGTCCGGGTTGAGGTAGGGCTTTTCCAGCGTGGTGGGGGTCATCCGGTAGACCACATGGGAAAGCCGCGCCGTCCACGCCTTGCCATCCTTGTTCATCTTGCGGTAACTGCCATTCGCAGAGATTTGGATGTCCAGCCCCTTGCCCACATCCCCGGTGTCGCTGGCAAGGGGTGTTGGCAGAAGAACCGATGATGAATACCCGTTTCCGTTCGTGCCACGCGCCAACGGCAGCAGCAGGTAATACGAAAACCCGAACATCGTAACCTGCCTGCTCCAAGTCAATGAGCGTTTTGTCGAGCCCCATACGGAGGAAGCCAGCAACATTTTCTCCAAGCACCCAACGGGGCTGCAATTCCCGGATGACCCGCAGCATTTCGGGCCACAGGTAGCGTTCATCGTGGAAGCCGCGCTGCCGCCCTGCGGTGGAGAACGTCTGGTTATCCTGAATTTCGGAATAACCAGACTTATCCCGAATAAAATAAGAATCCCGAAGCCCAGCCGGGAATCCTTGCAGCGCAAGGATTTCTGCATAAAAACTTCGGGATAATATTTTCACTTGTATTGTTGTTTGCCTCTTAATTTAAGCATCAT
>SKEJ01001920.1_pt1 | contig 10643 bp, 6 predicted proteins | sample 4826721 | NCBI WGS metagenome assembly SKEJ01 (sample SAMN11008812, study PRJNA524170) | human gut metagenome | biome: Human fecal sample; material: Feces; isolation source: fecal sample from pouch patient p31 | host: Homo sapiens | place: Israel: Tel-Aviv | collected 2015-06-02 | reverse complement strand
TCTTACTGTTGGTTCCGTATGATATTATGATGGTTATTTCTTATCCTGCTCTTTCTGGGCATCCTTGATCCGATAGTAGTCTTCCATCTTCAGATTCAGATGCACATATGAGTCAGGTTTTCGGTTGCTCAAGAGGCACACAGTCTCCACATGGCACGTCATCGGGAATTGGTCAACCCCTCGGACTTTCTTTACTTCATACCCCAGCTCCCCAAGCACCTTCACATCTCGTGCCAGCGTTGCGGAATCGCAGGAGACATACACGATGCGGTCCGGCTGCATGCTGGCCATGGTGTGGAGGAGGTTTTCTTCGCAGCCTTTTCTCGGCGGATCGACAACGATGACGTCCGCGTGGGCGTGTTCGCCCGGATGGTCTTTGGCGTACTGTTCGTAGTAGGCCGGAAGAATCTCTTCCGATTTTCCAACGAAAAATTCAGCGTTTTCGATCTCGTTAATTTTCGCATTGTTCTTCGCATCCGCGATTGCCTCCGGGACGATTTCGACGCCGTAGACTTTTTTGGCTTTCTGCGCGAGGAACAGGGAAATCGTTCCGATGCCGCAGTAGAGATCCCAGACCGTCTCATTTCCGGTGAGGCCTGCGTATTCCAGGGCAAGACCGTACAGCTTTTCCGTCTGCGCCGGGTTGACCTGGTAGAAGGACAGCGGGGAGATCCGATATTTTACGTTTCCAATATAGTCGGTGATATACCCCTGTCCCCACAGGCAGCGGATTTCTTTTCCCATGATCACATTGGTCCGCTCACGGTTTGCGCTTAGGGTAATGCTTGTCATGCCTTCGAGTTCTGTCAGCGATTTGATGAGTTTCTCCTCGGCCGGCAGTTTCTTTCCGTTCACAACGAGACAGACCATAATCTCTTTCGTCATAAATCCAAACCGGATCAGCACATGGCGCACCAGGCCTTTGCCGGTCTCCTCGTTGTATGCCGGAACGCCGTTCTCCTCCATCCAGGCAAGAATGCGGTTCAGAATCTCCTCGTTCTGCTCCACGCCGAGATAACAGTTCCGGTTTTCCATGATCTGATGCGTTCTTCCCGCATAAAATCCCGTAATCAGCTTTCCATTTCTATCCTGCCCGATCGGAAACTGGGCTTTGTTTCGATAGCGGAACGGATTTTCCATCCCCACGATCGGCTCCATCGGGATCTCCGTCATGCCGCCGATGCGCTGGAGATTTCCGGCGATTTTCTTCTCCTTAAAGCGAAGCTGCTCCGCATAGTCGAGCATCTGCAACTGGCATCCGCCGCACGGACGTGCAACCGGGCAGACCGGCTCGACGCGGTGTGCGGACGGCTCGATCAGGCGCATCAGGCGCGCGTAGCCGTAATTTTTCTTTGCTTTGATCACTTTTACCTCGGCAAGATCGCCGATGACGGTGTCCTTGACAAAGAGGGTATAGCCCTCGCATTTGCCTATACCCTCTCCGTCGTGTCCCATATCTTCAATTTTCACCGTCAGTACATCATTTTTCTGATAGCTCATGAAAAGTCTCCTGTTCTGCGGATGTTGGACTCAAAGAACCGGTTGTAGCCAAGCCACTCATTGCCGGCCGGCGCTGCGTCAAACAGCTCGGTCAGGGTTTCCATTTTGGCATCGGCATTGTCCGCCAGGTTCAGCGCTACCGCCTCTACCATTGCCGGTTTTTTCGGGGAACCGTATTCCAGCTCGCCGTGGTGCGCCAGAATGCAGTGCTTTAACTGATTCTCGAGTTCCTGTGGGAAACCGTCGATCTTCTGCGCCGCATCGTGTACCATCTCCGCACCGATCATGATGTGGCCGAGCAGCTGTCCGTCATTGGTGTAATCGTTCTGCGGGAATAAGGAGAGTTCTTTCGTCTTTCCGATATCGTGCAGAATCGCTGCCGTAATCAGCAGATCGCGGTTCAGAATCGGATACGATTTTACCATAAAATCGCAGAAACGGGTGACACTTAACGTATGCTCTAAAAGGCCGCCGACGAATCCGTGATGCACGCTTTTTGCTGCAGAGCTCATGCGGAACCGTTTTGCGGTCTCCTGATCCTGGATAAAATAATACGTCAGCAGTTCGGAGAGATACTGATTTTTCACCGTTCCGATCCAGGAGAGCAGCTCCTGATACATCGTATTGATGTCGTAACGGCTCGTTGGCAGATAGTCCGCCGGATTATATTCGCCCTCTTCCGCTTTTCTTGCATTTTTAATGGAAACCTGAAGTGCTCCATTAAAACTGGAAACATCTCCCATAATATCTACATAATCCAGTGCTTCAAATTCACGGATTCCCATAGAATTCGGATCCCAGATTTTCGCATCGATCGTACCGGTTTTATCCTGTAAGATCACGTTTTCGTACTGTTTTCCGTTTTTGGTAACAGCCGACTGTTTATGTTTGCAGAGATAAATTCCGGAAATGCGGTTTCCTTCCCGGAGTTCGTTGATATACTTCATAAAAATAAATCCTCTTTTTCTAAAATAAATGCGGACACAGTGTTCCGTTTTTGTTTCTATGATGCCGTTTTTATGATGCAAAGCCTGTGCTCCTGCATGCCTTACCAATTCTACCAGATTTTCCTGCAGAATGCACGTATTTTTTCATCCGCCAGTGGAAAACCATTCGAAAAGAAAAGCTTCCGGAAGCCCCACCGGCTAAAACCGGCTTTTTCTGCTCCCGAAAGCCTCTGTTTTTTATACTTCCCCCATCGTCACATCAAACGTCATCTCCGCATACCCTTCGGCGCCTTTCCGCATCGCCGTCACGGTAACCACGTCTCCTGTGCTGTATTTGCCAAGCTGTTCATGGTACTGTTTGATCGTCTCAACCTTGTGCTCCCCGAGCTTTACAATCACATCGTACTCTTTCATGCCCGCCATCATCGCCGGAGAATCGTCTGCGACGCGGCTGATGAGAACGCCTTTTGGAATGCCGGTTTTATCGGAAAGTTCTTCTGTGACATCCTGTCCGCGGATGCCGATATACGCGCGGCTCACGTTGTTGGAAAGATTTTCGATCAGCTTTTTGATCTGGGAAATCGCAATGCCCGTCACCACGTTGTTTCCTTTGGCGCTGTAACTCTGCGCAATAATGCCGACGATTTCGCCGTCAAGATTTACCAGAATGCCGCTGCCGTCCGTGCTGCCGAGGATGTCGGTGGTCAGCAGATTGTACTCATTGTCCAGCGCGGAAATCTTGTTCGTAACCGAAGTCACCACACCGTACGCAATCGAATTGCTGTAGCCGACCGGGCTTCCGACAGCCACGACCGGGTCACCCTGGCTGACGAGATACGAACTGCCGAGCGGCGCAACCGCAAGACCGTCCCGTGTTTCCTCATCCAGCTTCGATTCATCCACCTTCACAATCGTAAGGCCGGTGCTCGGATCGTGGCGCTGGTATGTGGCATCCACCATCGTCTCGTCCCAGAAGGTGACCTGAATCCGCTCCACATTTTCCACGATGCGGTATTCCGTCAGAATAAAGAGATCCTGCCCGTTGTCCGCAACAATCAGACCGGAAATCTGCTGCTGGTTTTCATAGTTCTGGTTAAAATAGTCCATCTGATTGGTAATGCCGATGACGGTAACCAGCGCTCGTTTTGGTTTTTCCGTTACTTCCAGCATATCCTGGTAGAGCGCTTCATAATTTTTCAGGCTGCTGTCCTTTTCCTCCGCATCCGTTTCCCCATCGACACTGGAAACCTCGCTGCCCCCCTCCGGCTCTTCGGAAGTGCTGCTTTCCGTTCCCTCTGCCGCTCCGTTCTCCTCTGTGCTTTCGGAAACCGTACTTTCGGATACACTGCTTTCTGAAGTACTGCTATCCACTGTAGAACTGCTGATTTCCGAACCGGAGCCGCTGCTGTCTACCGACGCACTCGCCGAAGATGCGGTAATTGTCTCATCCGGCTCCTGTCCGCTGTTTGGATCCTCATCTCCCGGGATATCCACTTTCGCCGGCGGCTCTTCCCTGGTAACTGCTTCTGCAATCTTTGGCTCTGTCACCGCAAATACCGCGGCCGCAACCAGACCGCCAAGCGCCGCAAGTGCCAGCCATCCGGCAATCAGAAGAACAATCTTTTTCCAGTCGGGCGGCTGCTTTTTGATGCTCTCTTTCATGAATTTGTAAGGTTTTGGGTCATTTTCCATACATTTCTTTCTCCATACATCTGTATTCCATACCGAACTGCTCTGCGCATATGCGCTTCCGCAATCTTCACATATACAAAAAACTTTACCAGATAGATATGAACATTTTATGAAGACTGTTACATTTTTTTCTCATTTGCGCAACATCCTGCATTTTCTCGTTCTTGGGGTTTCTTTCTTTTCTTTTTTAAGGTATAATTGGGGGAGTGGAAAAACCTGTGACCCACATTCCACTTCCGGTCTGTACTTCCCGTGCAGATATATGATCAGATCGCTACTGTTCACTCAGCAGTGAAACACTTGCTGTTTCGCTGCGTAAGAAAGTGATTCAGGTGTGAGCAGCCCTCCTTTTGCGAAGCAAAACTTTAAATGAGGGCTGCGAATGTTACAGTTCGCAGGGTACCTGTGAACTGTAACATCAGATCCGTGCGGTATTGCATCAAAAATACCGCGTTATCTGTAGACAATGACTGAATTATGAATTACGAAAAGGTAAGTATTATGAATCAGAAAGCATTAAAAACGCTCGAATACGACAAAATTATCGAACAACTGGCTTCGTATGCCAGTTCTCCGCTGGGCCGGAAGAAATGTCTGGAGCTCGTTCCTTCTTCTTCCCTCTCCCAGATTACGCGGATGCAGCACGAGACACACGACGCGCTCACCCGGCTCTTTAAAAAAGGCCACATTTCCTTTGGTGATGCCAAAGATATCCGCGGCGCATTAAAGCGTCTCGAAATCGGCAGCTCCATGAACATCACGGAGCTTCTGCAGACCGCCGCACTTCTGGAAAACACGGCACGCGTCAAAGCGTACGGCCGCCGCGAAAATGCGGACCAGACGCCGGACAGCCTCGAAGATCTCTTCGAAACACTGGAGCCTCTGACGCTGCTTTCCACGGAAATCCGCCGCTGTATTCTCTCCGAGGATGAAATCAGCGATGATGCAAGCCCGAATCTACGCCGCATCCGTCGTTCCATCAAATCGTGTGAGGAAAAAATCCACAGCCAGTTAATCTCGCTCGTCAACGGTTCCTACCGCACGTATCTGCAGGATGCCGTCATCACGATGCGCGACGGCCGCTACTGTATCCCGATCAAATCCGAGTACAAAGGCCAGGTTCCTGGCATGGTACATGACCAGTCCTCGACCGGTTCCACCTTCTTTGTCGAGCCGATGGCCGTTGTCAAACTGAACAACGATATCCGTGAGCTGGAAATTGAAGAAGCAAAAGAAATCGAGGTCATCCTCTCTACGTTGAGTGCCCAGGCAGACCTGCACCGCGATGAGATCCGTTACGACCTCGAAAACATGGTAGAGCTTGACTTCATCTTCGCGCGCGCCGCTCTTGCAATGGAGCAGAACGCCAATGAGCCGATCTTCAACACCGAAGGTAAAATCCACCTGCGCAAGGCACGCCACCCGCTGATCAATGCGAAAAAAGTCGTTCCGATTGATCTGTCGCTCGGCGAAGATTTCGACCTTCTGATCGTCACCGGACCGAATACCGGCGGTAAAACGGTTTCCTTAAAGACGGTCGGACTCTTAACACTGATGGGCCAGTCCGGACTTCACATTCCGGCACTCGACCGCTCCTCCCTTTCCGTTTTCGACGAGGTTTACGCCGATATCGGTGATGAGCAGAGCATCGAGCAGTCGTTGAGTACCTTCTCCTCCCACATGACGAATGTAGTTTCCTTCCTCGACAAGGCAGACCGCAATTCCCTCGTCCTGTTCGATGAGCTCGGCGCCGGTACCGACCCGACAGAGGGCGCGGCGCTTGCCATCGCGATCCTCTCTACGCTCCACGAGCGCGGCATCCGCACCATGGCAACGACACACTACAGTGAACTGAAAATCTATGCCTTATCCACACCGGGCGTGGAGAATGCCTGCTGTGAATTCGATGTCGAGACTTTAAGCCCGACATACCGCCTGCTCGTCGGCGTTCCTGGAAAGAGTAATGCGTTTGCGATTTCCAGCAAACTCGGCCTGCCGGACTACATCATCAACAAGGCAAAAGACGAAATCAGCGAGCAGGATGAATCGTTTGAGGACGTTCTGACCACTCTCGAGCAGAACCGGATCACGCTGGAACGCGAAAAAGAAGAGCTTGCCCGCACCCGCGCGGAAGTCGAATCCCTGAAGCAGAGCCTTGCCAAGAATCAGGAACAGATCGACGCAAGAAAAGAAAAGATGATCTCCAATGCAACCGAGGAGGCACAGAGAATTCTCCGCGAGGCGAAGGAATACGCCGACCAGACGATGCGCGATTTCCAGAAATTTGGAAAAGAGAATGTTTCCGTCCGCGAAATGGAGCAGAAACGTACCGCTCTGCGTGAAAAGATGAACAAGCTCGATAAGAAAAAGGCGAAGGAAGTGCCGAAGCGCACCGGAAATCTCCGCCCGCAGGATCTTCATCTCGGCGATGCCGTCAAAGTCTTAAGCATGAATGTCAAAGGTACTGTCAGCACCCGCCCGGATTCGAAGGGAAATCTCTTCGTCCAGATGGGTATCATGCGGACCAAAGTGCATATCTCCGACCTTGTGCTGATCGACGAGGCTGTCATCACCGGCCCGTCCATCTCCCGCACAAGCAGCGGAAAATCGAAGCTTTCCAAGGCTGCCACGATTTCTACCGAGATCAATCTGCTCGGAAAAACGGTGGATGAAGCGGTTGCCGAACTCGACAAATATCTCGATGACGCTTATCTCTCCCATCTGCCGAGTGTCCGCGTTGTCCACGGAAAAGGAACGGGCGCACTGCGGAAAGGCATTCACAATTATCTGCGCCGCCAGAAACACGTAGCGGACTTCCATTTAGCGGAATTCGGCGAGGGCGATGCCGGCGTTACGATTGTTACGTTTAAGAAATAAAAACTCAGGAAAATATGGGACGGAACGCATACTGTATGCGGTTCCGTCCTGTCCCCAGTGAAGGAGAATCTTTTATGGCTTCCAAACAGAAAATTCTGATCGTCGATGACGATAACAATATCGCAGAACTGATTTCTCTCTATCTGACCAAGGAATGCTATGACACAAAAATTGTAAACGATGGAGAAGAGGCTGTCCGGGAGTTTCACTCCTTCCAGCCGAACCTGATTCTGCTCGACCTGATGCTGCCCGGCATGGACGGCTACCAGGTCTGCCGCGAAATCCGGCACGATTCCGATGTTCCGATCATCATGCTCTCGGCAAAGGGCGAGGTGTTCGACAAAGTCCTCGGCCTGGAGCTCGGCGCGGATGACTACATCATCAAACCATTTGATTCCAAGGAGCTCGTTGCCCGTGTGAAAGCAGTGCTGCGGAGATTTCAGCCATCACGCACGATCCCGGTGTCCGCGACCGCAGGAAAATGTGTCGAGTACCCGGATCTTATCATCAACCAGACGAACTATTCCGTCATTTACCAGGGCCGCACCGTCGATATGCCGCCGAAGGAACTGGAGCTTCTCTACTTCCTTGCTTCCTCACCAAACCAGGTCTTTACGCGAGAACAGCTCCTCGACCATATCTGGGGCTATGAGTACATCGGCGATACCCGCACGGTAGACGTTCATATCAAACGTCTCCGCGAAAAAATCAAGGACCATGCCTCCTGGGCCATCACGACGGTCTGGGGCATCGGTTACAAGTTTGAGGTTAAAAAATAATGCGACGCACGCTTTACCGGAAATTAATTCTCATTTATGTCATTCTCGCCATTGCCGGCTTTACGCTGATCTCAACGGTCGGCTCCCGCATGGTGGAGGACAGTCTGGTCTCCAGCGCGAGCACCAGTCTGTACCGGGAGGCCACGCAGATCGCTTCCAAACAGGGCGACCTTTATTACCACAGTGAGCGTTCCCTGACGGATCTTTACAATTCGCTCAGTGCACTGGCTTCCTATCACAATTCCCAGATCTGGCTCATCAGCGCAGACGGGGAAATTCTGCTGAACACGGCAGCTGCACTCGATGAGGAAAACCCGGAGATCATCGACGGTTTTGATCCGGTTGCGCTCGGCAGCGAGTATTACAGCACGGGAACGTTTTTCGGCTATTTCGAAGACAAGATGCTGAGCGTCATGGTTCCCGTCACCTCCGATTTCCGGATCAATGGCTATGTCGCCATCCACCTTCCGCTGCAGGACGTCTATCAGCAGAGGGAAAGTCTGCTGGCACGGATTGATTTTCTGTTCCTGCTCGTGTTCGGACTCTCGTTTGTGATTCTGATCTTTTTCTCCCTCGTCGTGTACCGGCCGCTGAAAAAGATCATCAACGGTGCAAAGGAGTATGCCTCCGGCAACCTGACCCACAAAATTGATGTTAAATCTCACGATGAGATGGGGTATCTCGCTTCCACGCTGAACTACATGTCCGGCGAGCTGAACAAGACCGGCGAATACCAGCGGAAATTTGTGGCGAACGTCTCTCACGACTTCCGCTCACCGCTGACCTCGATCAAAGGCTACGTGGAGGCAATCCTTGACGGAACGATTCCGCCGGAAATGCAGGAAAAATATCTGAAAATCGTTCTGTTTGAGACAGAACGGCTGCACAAGCTGACGCAGAGCCTGCTGACGCTGAACGACATCGACGATAAAGGGAATATGCTCGATCTGACCTCGTTTGACATCAACGCCGTCATCAAGGATACCGCCGCTTCGTTTGAGGGAACCTGCACGAAAAAGCGGATTTCCATTTCACTGATCCTCGCATCGCGCACCTTATACGTCTGCGCCGATATGGGAAAAATCCAGCAGGTGCTGTACAATCTCATTGATAATGCAATCAAATTCAGCAACAACGATTCCACCATCACAGTTGAGACAACGGAGAAGCACGGCAAAGTCTTCGTCTCCGTCAAGGACACCGGCTGCGGCATTCCAAAGGCAAGCATCACGAAAATCTGGGAGCGCTTCTACAAGCTCGACGCCTCCCGCGGCAAGGACCGCAAAGGAACGGGACTTGGGCTTTCGATCGTCAAAGAGATCATCACTGCGCATAACCAGAATATCAATGTCATCAGTACAGAGGGCGTTGGTACCGAATTTATCTTTACACTCGCCAAAGGCGAAGCACCAAAATAAGCCCCTCCGCCGAGGGGCTTTTTTGCCAGACATATCAAACTAACTCTGGAGGTAATTTTCACTATGAACCCAAACACCATTGATTCCATCATCAAACAGCTCATTGCATCCCACACCACCATTTCCACCATGGAAAGCTGCACTTCCGGCCTGATCGCCTCCCTAATCACCGACACCGAAGGCGCCTCCGCCATTTTCCCCGGCGGCTACGTCACGTATCTGAACGAAACCAAAGTCCTCGTCGGCGTCGACCCTTCCGTCATCGAAATCCACGGCGTCTACTCCCCCGAATGCGCCGAAGCCATGGCCCGCACAGTACAAGAAAACCTGCACACCGCCATCGCCATCGGAATCACCGGCACAACCGGAAATCTCGACCCCAACAACGCTGACAGCGTACAGGGCGTCGTGTACTTCTGTATTTTATACAAAACCCAAGCCCACACCTTCACCTTCCAGACCAACGTCTCCGGCATGACCCGCCACGAAATCAAACAGCTTTACGCCGAGCAGGTCTTCGCCGAATTGGAAATGATCTTAACTTCTTCCTTATGAAAAGAATGCAGCTCCCTCTTTTCTTCCGGAAGCTGCATTCTTTTTATTCCCATTCAATAGAATCCATTACTTTCTGCATTGCTGTCATGACTTTTGCGGACAGATATGCGGAAGGCAATTTCTTTTTGGAATATGCCCATACAGGGTCATTTTGTGTTTCTGTTATCAATAAGTCTGTAAAAAACCGTTCCCAGCTTACAAACTTTGCACTTTCAATATAGTTTTCTGGTTCCGCCAAAATTTCTTTCTGGCTTTTTCCAGGAATAACACCCGCTGTAAGGATCATCCATTCAAATGATTCCGGCGCATATAAAGCTCCGCCATACGTTTTCAAATACGTAACAACATCCTTCGCCTCCGCTCCAAACGCAGCTCCGTCTACAATCACCAGTATCCTATCTTCTGCTTTTTTTCTTTCCTGCAAAGTAGAAATAATATTTGATTTTCCCTTCGCCGAAATACATGGAATTTCTTTTTTATCTGCCAAACTTTTGAAAAAATCATATCCCGAATTCGAATCCTCTGTAATTACAAATTCCGGTGTAACTTTTTGACCTTCTGTAAAATCTCCGTAAATGCGATAAATTTCGTTATATGTCTGTTTCGCCTCATGAAATTTTCCTGACTTACGAAAGCCATAGATTTCATTCATACTGTATGGAAGCATTGGCAGCTTTTCGCGTGTTGCAATCACGAAATAATGTTCCGACTGCTGTACAGCTCTGGCAAAGTTTTTCGTATACAAAAAACGTTTTCCCTCATCAATGAAAAAAATACATGGCGAGGCTTCCTGTATGGTTCTTTCCCAATCTTCATTTTCTATCGTTCTGCATTCACAATCACAGGATACCTTAACACCGCTGTCTGCCCCGTAT
>SKEJ01001917.1_pt1 | contig 10658 bp, 7 predicted proteins | sample 4826721 | NCBI WGS metagenome assembly SKEJ01 (sample SAMN11008812, study PRJNA524170) | human gut metagenome | biome: Human fecal sample; material: Feces; isolation source: fecal sample from pouch patient p31 | host: Homo sapiens | place: Israel: Tel-Aviv | collected 2015-06-02 | reverse complement strand
CCGGCAGGCTAAACGCAGCCTTATTGTGGAGAACGCCCACCACATCATCAGCAGTGAGCCGCTGCAGAAGGGCGGTAAGACAGACGATTTCTTCTTTCTGGAATCGGACGGCGATGCGGCACAGAAACTGGTGTGCGATCTTGTCACCACCCGTCTGCCCCGGAGCTATGGGTTTGACCCTGTCCGGGATATCCAGGTGCTCTGCCCCACCAAGCTGGGACCCACCGGTACCCAGGCGCTGAATGTGGAGCTGCAGAACCTGCTCAACCCGGAGCAGAAGGGCAAGCCCCAGCTCCAAAGCGCCTCCCGGGTGTTCCGGGTGGGCGATAAGGTGATGCAGGTGCGGAATAACTACGAGATCGTCTGGAACCGCATTGGCGGGGAGCAGGGCGTTGGAGCCTATAACGGTGATATCGGCATTGTGGAATCCATCAACATGCGCGACCGCTCCATGGTGGTGCGGATGGATGACCGCCGTCTGCTCTACCCGGCGGAAAACCTGAACGAGCTGGAGATCGCCTACGCCATCACGGTGCACAAGAGCCAGGGCAGCGAGTTCCCGGCGGTGGTGCTGCCGGTGGCGCAGGTGCCGCCAAGGCTCTGCTACCGCAACCTCTTCTACACCGGCGTGACCCGCGCCCGCAAATTGTGCATCGTGGCCGGGCGGCGGGATGTGGTGAACCGGATGATGTCCAATGTCCGGCAGAACCTGCGGTACAGCGGCCTGTGCGAATTGCTGAAAGAGAATCTGCCACCGGAACAGATGGCGGCAGAATAACCTCTCAGGCGCTTTGCGCCAGCTCTCCTACTAGGAGAGGTTTGGTCTATACTTTTTTACTGGCTTATGCTACAATATAAATTGATTTGATTTCCCGCCCGAACGGGCATTTACGATAGAAAACAGGGGAGCAGAGAAAGGAACGTTTCATTATGGCACAGAATGACATCGGCATCGATCTGGGCACAACGACCATTATCATTGCACAGGCAGGGCAGGGGGTCGTGCTCAACCAGCCCAGCGTGGTGGCAATGGATACCCGCAAGAACTCCGTGCTGGAGGTGGGCGACAAGGCCCTGGCCATGGTAGGCCGTACCCCCAACTATATTTCCGCCATTTTCCCGCTGAAGGACGGTGTCATCAGCGACCACACCATGACCCGGGAGCTGATCTGCCGGTTTGTGAATCAGGTGTACAGCTCCCACATGGTCAAGCCCCGGGTGGCTGTCTGCGTGCCCGCTGCCATCACCGGCATTGAGAGCGATGCCGTGGTGGAGGCCGTGATGGCCGCCGGTGCCCGTCAGGTCTACCTGATCGATGAGCCCATTGCCGCTGCACTGGGTTCCGGCATCGACATCACCCAGCCCGATGGCCGGATGATCATTGATATCGGCGGCGGCACCACCGATATCGCTGTCCTGTCTCTGGGCGGTAAGGTCAAGGCCACCAGTGTCCGTGTGGCGGGCAACCACTTTGATGACGAGATCCTGAAGCATGTCCGCAACAAGTTCAGCATTGCCATCGGCCAGCGTACCGCAGAGCAGCTGAAAAAGAATGTCGCCTGCTGCCCCCAGAAGGCTGATTTTGACGAGACGATGGAGGTGAAGGGCCGCAGCCTGCTGACCGGCCTGCCCATCAAGGTGAATGTTTCCACCAGCGACCTCTACGAGCCTGTGATGATGCTGAGTGAGCAGATCGGCACTGCCGCCCATCAGGTGCTGGAAAAGACCCCGCCCGAGCTGGCAGGCGATATCTTCCGCAATGGTGTGGTGCTGACCGGCGGCGGCGCACAGCTGCACGGCCTGCCCGAATACCTGAGCCAGGAGCTCAAGGTGGATGTGACCGTCTCGCCCGATCCCGTGAACTGCGTGGCATTGGGCACTGCCATGAGCCTGGGCCTGAACGATAAGCTGGAGACCGGCTTCCTGGATGCGACCCCCCGCATGGGCCGCCGTTAACCGGGGCCCTGACCCGGCTCGTTAAGAAATTGGAAAAGTTGCAACAAAATTTTGTTCATACTTGTTGAATCAGGTCGGGAAATATTGTATAATATTGTCAAATCGCTTTTTGCGCGCCGGGGTCTGCTCCGGAGTGCGGAGTAAATTATTATTAGGAGGAAGACCATGAATCTGGGTTCTGATGTGGTTATCACCATTACCGGTATCGTGCTGGTGTTTGCCATCCTCATCCTGCTGATGCTCATCATCACGCTGGAAGGCAAGATCTTCGACGGTATGGCCGCCAAGAAAAAGGCAGCCAAGGAGCCTGCTGCTCCCAAGGCTGCCGCAAAGCCCGCTGCCCCCGTACAGCAGGCTGCTCCCGCCCCTGTGGTGGAGGAAGGCATTCCCGGCGATGTGGTTGCCGCAATTATGGCAGCCATCCATGCCATGGGCAATGGCAAGTACACCCTGAAGGCCGTGCGCCGTGCTGCAAATGGCTGGAGCAAGGCTGGTGTCAACGACACCACCGCACCTTTTTAACACAGGAGGAAAAACATGACACAGTTTATCGATACTCTGGTCGGTATTTTCCAGAGTTCCGGCTTTGCACGGTTCGGTGAGCCGGGCGGCTACCTCTACGCGATTATGATCTGCGTGGGCTGCTTCCTGCTGTACCTGGCCATCGTGAAGGAATTTGAGCCCCTGATCCTGCTGCCCATGGCATTCGGCATGATCCTTGCCAACCTGCCCGGCAGCGGCATCATCCACATGCAGTACTTCGTTGGTGATGGTCTCGAGCACCCGATGTGGATCGAGATCCTGAACAACGGCGGTCTGGCCGATATGCTTTACATGGGTGTCAAGCTGGGCATTTACCCCCCGCTGATCTTCCTGGGCATCGGCACCATGACCGACTTCGCCCCCTTGATCTCCAACCCCAAGAGCCTGCTGCTGGGCGCTGCCGCTCAGTTCGGTATCTTTGGTACTTACATGGGCGCTCGTTTGCTGGCCGCTACCGGCATTGTGGACTTCACCCAGAAGCAGTCCGCTGCAATCGCCATCATCGGTGGTGCAGACGGCCCCACCGCCATCTTCGTTACCTCCCGTCTGGCACCTGAGCTGCTGGGCAGCATTGCCGTTGCGGCGTACAGCTACATGGCTCTGGTGCCTGTGATCCAGCCGCCCATTATGAAGGCGCTCACCACCAAGAAAGAGCGTACGGTCGTAATGAAGCAGCTGCGCACCGTGTCCAAGACCGAGAGGATCATCTTCCCCATCATGGTCACCATCATTGTTTCTCTGATCGTTCCCGATGCAGCCGTTCTGGTCGGTATGCTGATGCTGGGCAACCTGATGAAAGAGTCCGGCGTTGTGGATCGTATCCAGAAGACTGCCGGCAATGAGCTGATGAACATCATCACCATTTTCCTGGCTCTGTCTGTTGGCTGCACCACCTCTGCAAACACCTTCCTGAACAGCCGCACCCTGTTCATCATCGTGCTGGGTCTGATCGCCTTCTCCTTTGGTACCGCTGCAGGCGTTCTGTGCGGCAAGGTGATGTACGCCCTGACCGGCGGTCAGGTCAACCCTCTGATCGGCTCCGCTGGTGTTTCTGCTGTTCCCATGGCCGCCCGTGTTTCTCAGAAGGTCGGCCAGAGCGAGAACCCCTCCAACTTCCTGCTGATGCACGCCATGGGCCCCAACGTCGCTGGTGTTATCGGCTCCGCTGTTGCTGCCGGTATCCTGATCAACATCTTCGGCTAAGCTTTATCTGAACACTGCCGCCCCTCCTGTGCTGTACAGGAAGGGCGGTTTTTTATGTACAACCCTCTTGAATTGTGATATACTTATAAAGTAAGTGATTTTATAGAAGAACAGGTGAAACAATGGCAACAGATCTCGCACAACAATTCTGCGCTCTGCGTGATACGTATATTGAAAAGCAGTTCGGACGCCTGAACGATATGCAGCGGGAGGCGGTGTTCACCACCAACGGCCCTCTGCTCATCCTCGCGGGTGCAGGCAGCGGAAAGACCACCGTGCTGGTCAACCGCATCGCCAACCTCATCCGCTTCGGCTCGGCCCACGGCTCCAGGTGGACGCCCCGGGAGGTGACGGAGGACGATGTGAAAGCCCTGCGCACCGCCATCATGACCGGCACCGATGCCCCGTCGTGGCTGGACGGGATGCTGCGGAAGGATGCCGTCCGGAGCTGGAACGTCATGGCCATCACCTTTACCAACAAGGCCGCCGGTGAGCTGAAAGAGCGCCTGCGCCGGATGCTGGGCGGGGAAGAGGGCGACGAGGTGTTCGCTTCCACGTTCCACTCGGCCTGCGTCCGCATTCTCCGCCGCTGGGCCGAGGAGATCGGCTATCCCCGCAGCTTTACCATCTACGACAGCGACGACTCCCAGCGTGTCATGAAGACTGTGTACAAAGAGCTGAGCGTGGACGACAAGTTCTTCCCGGTCAAAAGCGCCATCAACCAGATGAGCCGCTGGAAAGATCAGCTCATCAGCCCGGAAGAGGCCCTGAAGACCCCGGCCCGGGACACGAAGGGCGCCCTTGCGGCCAAGGTCTATGCCGCCTACGAAAAGAAGCTCAAGGAGGCCGGCGCTTTCGACTTCGACGACCTCATCTACCAGACGGTCATCCTGCTGTCGGAGCACGAGGACGTGCGGGAGTTCTACCAGAACAAGTACAAATATCTGCTGGTGGACGAGTATCAGGACACCAGTGTGGCTCAGTTCCGGCTCGTGAGCCTGCTCACCGGCCCGGAAAAGAACATCTGCGTCGTGGGCGACGACGACCAGAGCATCTACCGCTTCCGTGGCGCGACCATTGAGAACATCCTCAACTTCGAGCGCATCTATAAAGGTACCAGAACCATCCGACTTGAGCAGAATTACCGCTCTACGTCGAATATCCTGAATGCCGCCAACTGTGTCATCCAGCACAACACTGAGCGCAAGGGCAAGACCCTCTGGACGAAGAACGGCGAGGGCGACAAGGTGCAGGTCTACACCGCCGAGAACGAGCAGGACGAGGCCAGCCATATCGCGGACGTCATCGGCCAGCACCTCAAAGAGGGCGGACATCTGGCCGACCACGCCATCCTCTACCGGATGAACGCCCAGTCGGCCCCCATCGAAAGCTACTTCACCCGTGCGGGTATCCCGCATAAGATTGTGGGCGGCCAGCGCTTCAACGACCGCAAGGAAGTCAAGGACATCCACTCCTATATGTCCATCGTGGCGAACCCCCGGGACGATGTCCGACTCCGCCGTATCATCAACGAGCCTGCGCGCAAAATCGGTGCGACGACCATCGAAGTCATCGCGGATTTGGCGGCTCAGCAGGGCATCAGTATGCTGGATGTCATCTCCCATGCCGACCAGTACGCCAAGCTCAGCCGCGCCATCGCGCCGCTGTTCAAGTTCTGGGACATCTACCAGAAACTGCAGGACTCTCTGGAAACGAAGACGCTGGATGAGTTCGCCTCCGATGTCATCGAGATCACCGGCTACCGCGCCATGCTGGAAGCCGACGCCGCCAAGGGCCACGAGGATGCCGCCGACCGTCTGCAGAACCTCGGCCAGCTGGTCAATAATGTCAAAAGCTACTGCGACCAGCACGGCGAAGAGGCCTCGCTGGAAGGCTATCTGGAGGACATCGCCCTCATCAGCGACATCGACAGCTACAACGAGAGCGCCGACCAGGTGGTGCTGATGACCATTCACTCGGCCAAGGGCCTTGAGTTTCCCTATGTATTCCTCATTGGCATGGAAGAGGGCGTCTTCCCCAGTGAGATGAGCAAGTATTCCGAGGCTGACCTCGAGGAGGAGCGCCGTCTGGCCTATGTCGGCATCACCCGCGCCAAGAAGGAGCTTTACATCTCCAACAGCGTCACCCGGATGCTCTATGGCCGCACCCAGCGCAACGAGCCCAGCCGCTTTCTCCGGGAAATCGAGCCGGAGTACATCGAAGAGACCCGCAGCCCGGTGCTGGAGCAGCGCTCCCGTCTGGGCGGCTGGGGCGGCGGTTACGGCAGCGATACCGTGCCGGGCGGTGCGTCGGGCTACTCCGGCCCCTCCGGCTGGGGGCGTGCGGCCTCCGGTTACGGCTCGGGCTATGGCAGCCGCAGCGGCTATCTGAATAAAGAATATAACGCACCAATGTCTAATAACCGAGGTTTTGGCTCCGATTATGCGGGCCGGGGAAGTGCTTCGTCGGGTCATGGCGGCTGCAGCTCCGGTTCGGGAAGCAGCGGCTTCGGCTCTGGCTATGGCCGTCCGGCAGCGCCCAAAGCGCCGGTCAAACCCGCAGGCGGCGGTGTGACCTCTTTGCCCCGTCCGGCAGCGGCATCTACCGGCCCCAAGCACTATGAGCCGGGCGACATCGTGGAGCACAAGGTCTTCGGGCGCGGCAAGGTGCTGAAGGTCAAGCCCGCCGCCGGCGACCAGATCGTGGAGATCAGCTTCGAGAAGGTGGGCGTGAAGAAGACTATGGCCAACTTTGCGCCCCTTGTGAAGATAACGACGGAGGAATGAGAAAAATGATGACTGTCCGATTGATAGCACATACGCCGGAGCCGGAGAAGGTCGTGGCGGCTGCGGCGAAGCTCTGCTACTCCGACGCCCACATCACCGACCTGCTGGACGGGCTGGATGAGGAAAAGACTGCCCGCTTCCTGACCATGCTCAGCGATCTGGGCCACGCCAGCCCCATCGAGCACGCAAGCTTCACCTTCGGCATCGAGGGCGTCAGCCGTACCCTGCTGGCCCAGATCACCCGCCACCGCATCGCGTCCTTCAGCGTCCAGAGTCAGCGGTACGTCCGTCTGGACGATTTCCGCTACGTCATCCCGCCCGAGATCGAGGCCATCCCCGAGGCAAAGGCAGCGTTCATCGAGAGCATGACCGAGGACGCCAGGCGCTACCTCGACCTCGTGCAGAAACTGGAAGACGGCCACACCGCCCGCCTGATGGCCGAAGGTCTGCCCGAAAAGCAGGCCCGGGCCAAGGCTTCCAAGCAGGCCAACGAGGACGCCCGCTTCGTGCTGCCCAACGCCTGCGAGACCAAGATGGTGGTGACCATGAACGCCCGCAGCCTGCAGAACTTCTTCCACCTGCGCTGCTGCAGCCGCGCCCAGTGGGAGATACGGCAGCTGGCCGAAGAGATGCTGCGGCTGGTCTACCCGGTGGCACCCCATATCTTCCGCACCGCCGGCCCGGCCTGCGTGTCCGGCCCCTGCCCGGAGGGCAAGATGTGCTGTGGCCGCACCACTGAGGTGCGCGCCCAGTACGCCGCGCTGAAAGGGGAGAAGGCAGAATGAGCAAGGGCAGGCTTCTTGTCATCGAAGGGCTGGACGGCTCCGGCAAGGCCACCCAGGCAAAGCTGCTGGCCGCCCATCTGGCCGAGAGCGGTCGAAGGGTGATGGAGATCACCTTCCCGGACTACGAGAGCGATTCCAGTGCGCTGGTAAAGATGTACCTTTCTGGCCGGTTCGGCGACAAGCCCGACGATGTCAACCCCTATGCGGCGTCCAGCTTCTATGCGGTGGACCGGTACGCCAGCTATAAGACCAAGTGGGGCAGCTTCTACGAGGCGGGCGGCATCGTCATCGCCGACCGCTACACCACGTCGAACGCGGTGCATCAGTGCTCCAAGCTCCCGCCGGAGCAGTGGGACGACTTCCTCCGCTGGGCCTTTGACTACGAATACAGGCTGCTGGGCCTGCCCGCGCCGGACGCTGTGGTGTACTTACAGGTAGACCCCGCCGTGAGCCAGAAGCTCATGACCGGCCGCTACCACGGCGACGAGAGCAGGAAGGACGTCCACGAAAAGGACATCGAATATCTGGCCCGCAGCCGCCGTGCCGCCGAGTACTGCGCGGCGCATCTGGGCTGGGCCACCGTCCATTGCACGGAAAATGGAGCCATGCGCACCATCGAGGAGATTCAGGCCGAGGTGCGGGCGCTGGCGGAAAAAGAACTCGGATAACCGCGAAAATGGGAGGGATACTATCAATGTATCGTTTGATGCAGCCGTCGGATGAGGCGGCAGTCGTGGCACTGTGGCAGAAAGAACGCGGCGACAGCGCCGAGTTCATCAAGATTGCTCTGGAAAAGTTCGCCGGGGCGGAAAATATCTACGTCGCTGAGGAAAATGACGAGATCGTCGCTGCGGCGCTGGCGGTCCCCGTCACCCTCAAGGGACGCAGCGGCAGCTACCTCTACGGCCTCTGCGGGCAGGGAAGCCTGCTTCTGGCAGGACTCGTGGACTATCTCTGTGCGCAGCAGAAGCTGCGGGGCGCGGGCTTCACCGTGGCCGTTCCGGCCGGACAGGAGCAGGCCGCGCTGCTGGAAAACAAGGGTTTCCAGCGGGCTTTTGCCCTCCGCTGCCTGCCCCGGGAGGTGTCCCGCAACCTGTGGAGTCAGGCGGAGTTCGACTCCGTGACGGCCCGCAAGCTCTGTGAGCTGCGGGAGCGCTTCTATCCCGATACCGTCCAGTTCCCGCCGGAGCGGATGGCCGTCGTGCTGACCGACCTCTACGCCCGGGGCGCGACCATCGTGTCCAACGAGAAGGGCTACGGCATCTACTTCCGCCGGGAGGACACCCTCTATTTTGTGGAGCTGATGGCCGAAGACGACCGCTCCGCCGAGGTGCTGATGGAAGCGGCCCGGGAGAAGGAAGTCATCGTGGAGCGCGCCGTTATCACAGTGGGTGCGGCTCAGAACCTTTTCCTCGGCGAAGGCACCCGGCAGGACTACGGCATGATACGGTTCGACGCGGAGCCTTTCGATGTGGAAGAAAGCTATATGCGGCTGATGATGGAAAGCTGAACGGAATGGTAAAGGAGTGTGTACATGGCACACGATGCAAAACATAGAAAAAGCAGAAAAGGCGGCGCAGCGAAAATGATCCTGATCGTGCTGCTGATCCTGGTACTGGCGGCGGGCGGCTGTCTGCTGGCCATCCGAAAAGAGATCAACGGCAGTGCTTCCGCTGGCGAACCGGTGAGTGTGAGCATCCAGCAGGGCAGCGGCGTGGCAGCCATCGCCCAGAAGCTCAAGACGGCGGGCGTCATCAAGTACCCCCACGTCTTCCGCTGGTATGCAGGCAAGCAGGGCGCGGCAGGCAGGCTCCAATACGGTGAGTTCGACCTCGCCCCCGGCAGCTCCTACGACGACATCATCGAGACGCTCTCCGCCTACGCGAAGGCCGACAGCGTCCGGCTGACCTTCCCCGAGGGTACGACGGCCATCGCCATTGCGAAAAAAATGGAGGATGCCGGGCTGTGCAGCGCCGAGGACTTCCTCAAGGAGGCCAACACCGGCGACTTCAGCCAGTACAGGTTCTGGCAGTACGTCCCCGACGACAAGGACGCCCCGGACCGCTTCCTCAAGTGCGAGGGTTATCTTTTCCCGGATACCTACGATTTCCTGAAGGATGACACCGTCCATCATTACGTTGAGACGTTCTATTCTCACTTCGACAAGCAGATCACCGATGAGATGTATGCCGAGATGGAAAAGCAGGGGATGACCCTCTCCGAGGTGGTCACTCTGGCGTCCTTCGTGCAGGAGGAGGCCGGCAACGATCAGGACGATAACGTGGCGCAGGTGTTCCGCAACCGTCTGGCCGAGGGTTCGCCCTATCCGCGCCTGCAGAGCAACACGTCCAGCCACATCCAGAGCGACGCCGACAACAACTACCTCTGGAACTGGGTGGCCCCCTACTACGGCGGGTGGGACAATATCCCGGAAAACATCGTATCTGCGTATGATACCTACCATACGGCGGGCCTGACCCCCGGCCCCATCTCCAACCCCGGCATCGCTGCCATCCGGGCGGCGCTGAGCCCGGAGCCGGACGAGGAAGCAAAGGACGCCTATTTCTTCGTCACCGACCTCAAGGGCAGCTACTACTATGCCCGCACCCTCAGCGAACACAACGCCAACTGCCAGACCGCAGCGGACGTGAACAAAACGGTGGGGTGAGGGAACTCTACCGTCATTTTCTGAAAAAAGAGAGGAATATCAACTATGCTGCAAATCCCGGAACTGCTCGCCCCGGCGGGCGATCTGGAGCGCCTGCGCTATGCCATCAACTACGGTGCCGATGCCGTTTACTGCAGCCTGCCGGAGTTCGGCATGCGGTCTGCACCGGCCAACTTTACGCCGGAGCAGCTCACCGAGGGTGTCATCTATGCCCATGCCCGGGGCCGCAAGGTCTACCTGACCATGAACACCCTGCCCACCAATGAGGAAGCCGACCGCCTGCCGGACGCCATCAAGGAGGCCGCCAAGGCCGGTGTGGATGCCTTCATCGTGGCCGACCTGGGCGTGCTGGATGCCTGCAAGACCGTTGCCCCGGACATCGACGTGCACATGTCCACCCAGACCGGCATCACCAACTGGGCCGCCGCCCGCGCCGCCTATCACCTGGGTGCCAAGCGCGTGGTGCTGGCCCGCGAGATGTCCCTGCAGGACATCGCCATCCTGCGCGACAAGACCCCGCCGGAACTGGAGATCGAAGCCTTTGTGCACGGTGCCATGTGCATGAGCGTGTCCGGCCGGTGCCTGCTGTCCAATTACATGGCAGGCCGCGACGCCAACCGGGGCCAGTGCGCCCAGCCCTGCCGCTGGAAGTACTACCTGAGCGAGGAGACCCGCCCCGGCCAGCTGTACGAGATCGGCGAGACCGAGAACGGCAGC
>SKEJ01001915.1_pt1 | contig 10663 bp, 6 predicted proteins | sample 4826721 | NCBI WGS metagenome assembly SKEJ01 (sample SAMN11008812, study PRJNA524170) | human gut metagenome | biome: Human fecal sample; material: Feces; isolation source: fecal sample from pouch patient p31 | host: Homo sapiens | place: Israel: Tel-Aviv | collected 2015-06-02 | reverse complement strand
GGTCAGTACATCGGTTCGGGCGACACCAAGGACCTCGACGAGGCCCAGCTCATCAAAATGATGGTCGGCCGCGAGATTACCGATGTATTCCCCAAGCTGGAGGCCGAAATCGGCGATGTCGTTTTTGAGGCGAAGAACATCGTCCGCGCGGACAACAAGGTAAAGGGCGTCAGCCTTTCCGTCCGCCGCGGCGAGATCCTCGGCATCGGCGGTCTGGTAGGCGCGGGCCGCAGTGAGCTGGTCGAGGGCATCTTCGGTATGCACGAGCTGGCCTCCGGCGAGATCTTCGTCAAGGGCAAGCAGGTCAAGGTCCATTCTCCGAAGGACATCATCAAGGAGGGCGTGGCTCTCATCACCGAGGACCGAAAAGTCACCGGTCTGAACCTCAGCGGTTCGGTAAACGACAATATCGCCATGGTAGCGATCAAGAAGCTGCTCAGCCACGGCCTTTATAACAAGGGCAAGGCACGCGCCGCTTCCATGGAGTACATCAAAAAGCTGAACATCAAAACTCCTTCCGGCGACCAGATTACGGGCAACCTGTCCGGCGGCAACCAGCAGAAGATCGTTATCGCCAAGTGGCTGCTGAACGACCCGGATATCATCATCCTCGATGAGCCGACCCGCGGCATCGATGTCGGCGCCAAGCGCGATATTTACCTGCTGCTCGGCAAGCTGGTACAGCAGGGCAAGGCCGTTATCATGATCTCGTCCGAGATCCCCGAGCTGATGGGTGTCTGCGACCGCATCATGGTAATGTGCGAGGGTAATCTCTCCGGTGAGGTACAGCGCGATGCGTTCTCGCAGGAACGTATTATGACACTGGCCTCCGCGATTGAAGTATAAGGAGAAAAGAGAAATGAAACAGAAAAATATCAAGGGATTGATCAGCGAATACTTCATTTTCCTGATCTTCATTGCACTGGTCGTTGTGCTTACCTGCCTGAAGCCCAGCTTCATCGCACCGACCAACCTCGTGAACATCCTCAAACAGGCTTCCATCAACGGCATTCTGGCGTTCGGCATGATGTTCGTCATCATCGCAGGCGGCTTTGATATGTCGGTCGGCTCCACCGTTGCATTCACCGGCATTCTGGCCGCGCTGCTCGGCAAGGGCGACCTGCCGCTCATCGTGCCGCTCGTTGTTGCGATGCTGGCCGGTCTGGCAGTCGGCATGGTAAACGGTATCGGCGTTGCCATTGGCGATTTGCCCCCGTTTATTATGACACTCGGCTCGATGACGGCAGTTCGCGGTCTGGCTCTGCTTACTTCCAACGGCAAGCCGATTACCGGCATCAGCAAGGAATACAAGGCGGTCGCTGCCTCCTCTATCGCAGGCATCCCGATGCTGTCCGTCTTTCTTGTAATCGTTATCATCATCTGTGCATTTGTTTTATCCAAAACGGTTTACGGACGGCGTGTTTATGCCTGCGGCGGCAATCTTCAGGCGGCCCGCGTTTCCGGCATCAACACCACTGCCATCCGCATTTCCACGTTCGCCATTGCCGGCCTGCTGGCTGGTCTGTGCGGCTTCCTGATGACCTCCCGCGTTACCATCGGCCAGCCGACCGCAGCTGAGAGCTACGAGATGGATGCCATCACGGCGTGCGTTGTCGGCGGCGTATCCATGACCGGCGGCGTGGGCAAGCCGTGGGGCGTTGTCATCGGCTGTCTGCTCATCACCGTTATTGCAAACGGTCTGGACATTATGGGCGTATCGTCCCACTGGCAGAAGATCGTCAAGGGCGTTATCATTGTGGTAGCTGTCCTGATCGACGTAAAGGGAAAGACCAAGAAAAACTGATTTTTGCTGATAAAGAGGCAGCGGGAGTGCTTCGCGCTCCCCTCTCCTCTTCATCATATTCACAACGTCTCTAAGGAGGAAAAAGAAAATGACAAAGAAGAGATTTCTCGCTATGCTGCTTACCGGTGCCATGACTCTGAGTTTGGCTGCCTGCGGCGGTACTTCCACCGGTTCTGATGCAGGCACCGATTCCGGTGCTGATTCCGGCAGCGATTCCTACAAGATCGCCCTCATCCAGCAGCACCAGACCAACGCATTCCAGATTGCCGTATCCGAGGCTGCTGAGGCCAAGGCTGACGAACTGGGCGTTGACCTGACCATCCTGAGTGCTGATCAGGACGCTGCTACCCAGATCAGCCAGATTGAGCAGTGCGTATCCGAGGGCTATGATGCCATCCTGTTCGAGCCTGTTGATCCGGACGGCCTTGCCGATGCTGCAAAGTCCGCAGCTGATTCCGGCGTTGTTATGATCAACATCATCTCTGCCTGCACCGACTGGCAGAACAACGGCATCTCCGCTGTTTCCTACGGCAACAACGTAAAGGCCGGCGAAACCGAGATGGAGCAGGTTGCAAAGCTCCTCAACGGCAAGGGCAACATCGCTATCCTGACCGGCCCGTCCGGTGATGCAGGCGGTCTGCAGCGCATGGAAGGCTATGAGAACATTCTGAAGAACTATCCCGAGATCAAGCAGGTCGTTGCACCGGCTGACTGCCAGTGGGACACCGCAAGCGCTCAGTCTACCGTTGAGAGCTGGCTGTCCGCTTACGATCTGGACGCAATCGTTTGTGAGAACGACGGCATGGCAGTAGGCGCCGGCAACGCAGCAGGTGCAAACTCCGGTATCGTTATCGCAGGCGTTGACGGCACGCCGGACGGCTTCGAAGCTATTCAGGATGGCCGTATCTCCGGTACGGTTTCTCAGAACGGCGGCGCTATGGCTGCAAACGGCATCGAGGCTGCTGTTAAACTGCTCAAGGGCGAAACCCTCGATACCACCGAGATCGTAACCGACAACACCTGGATCGACTCCAGCAACGTTAAGGATTACGAGTAATTTCTTGAAAATACTTTGCAAATCCTTGCAAACAGTGTTATTATGAATAAGAAAAAGGGAAAACGGTTACGTTTTCCCTTTTTCCTATCAACAAGCAAAATCTGTTTTCCTAAAATTACCTTCAAAGGGGAATATGTATGTTAAGGGTCGTACTGGCAGATGATGAAAAAAAGGTCCTGCTGCTGATGTGCAAGCTGATTGACTGGGAAAGTCTTGGCTTTGAGATTGTCGGCATGGCAAGCGACGGTATGCATGCGCTTGAGATGATACGCGACAAACAGCCGCATTTGCTCGTAACCGATATCCGGATGCCGGGCTTTGACGGCATTGATCTCATCCGTCAGGCAAAGCAGATGCAGCCGGGACTGCATTTTATCGTTGTCAGCGGTTATGCCCAGTTTGAATATGCGCAGAACGCACTGAAATACGGTGTAGAGGGTTATCTGCTGAAGCCGCTCAAGGTGCAGGAGATGACCGATCTTCTCACCAGACTTAAGGGCAAGCTCAGCGAACAGGCTACGATTGAGTACCGTTTGAAGAAAAGCGATGAGCGTGAACAGGAGCGTATCATTGACACGCTGATAGGCGAGATACACGGCGATGTCCGTACCTCCAGTGCGGTGCGGTCGTTCAATCTGGAATACGGTCTGCCATCCAACGGCTGTTATTTCGCCGCTATTGTCAAGCCGGATATTCCATCAGCATGGAAGAACCCGGATGGCGTGCACGCCATGATGAAGCACGCACTTGAAATCGTCCGGCAGGAGCTTGGACAGCTCAAATGCGGCTTTGCCGCAGCCATTCGAAGAGAAGGTGTCGCTGTTGCGGCCTATCTGCCGGAGTACCAGCCGGTCGAGGTCAAGCAATGCTTCACCAAAATACGCAAGGAAATAGAAAAGCAGCGCGATCTGTTCTGGGGCATCCGTGCGACAATCTGCCTTGGCAGCCGATGCTCCGCTGCCGATGCGCTTGGCGCTTCTATGCGCGAGGCGCTCTGGCTGTGTATCGATCGTCTGTGTCATACTCCGGTCTGGCGCGATGCGGAGACTGATATCCCTGATTTTCACGCGTATTACACGATGGACAGCAGCTGTAAGCGCCGTTTTCAGGAAGCCGCCGAATATCTGAACAAGGAGCAGTACATCGGTGAACTCGAGGACAGCTACCGCGATGTTATGTCCAGGCAGCCGCTTTGGGGAAAGATGCTGGAGGACTGGTTTCTTGAGATCCTCACGGCGATGCGTTACGGAATGCAGCGGAACGGCGAGACCGACAACAGCTTCTATCAGCGCATGATGGACGGCTTATGGCAGGCCATCAACGCACAGGAGCTGTTCCGCTTGCTGCACGATGATATGTGTGGCGAAATAGATCGTCTGCGCAACGAGCGCATGCTGCGCGAGGCGCGTCCGATTACGGATGCCAAACGCTTTATTCAGCAGCACTATCAGGAGGCGCTGCGCCTTGAGGATGTAAGCAGTGCGGTCGGCTTTAATGCAACATATTTTTCCGCCATGTTCAAAAAGGAGACCGGCCAGAATTTTATGGATTATTTAACTGAGCTGCGCATGAACAAGGCCAAGGAGCTGCTATGCAGTGATGAAAACTCTGTGCAGGACGTCGCTGATCAGATCGGCTACCGTGATTTGAAATATTTTTCGCGACTGTTCAAGAAAACGACAGGCATCAGTCCTTCCGAATACAAAAAGCTTTACAGGTAGGTGTCGCTTATGTGGCTGACAACACAATGGAAACTGCGCCGGGCACTCTGCCGCTATCGCAGAGACGGCGATGTGGATGCCGTCCTCGGTGCAGACTGGAGCCGCTCACGCGAGATTTTTGCATTCTTCCGGGAAATCGTAGATCGTTTGCACGGTGAGGAGATCACTCGCTTGCGGCAGAAGCAGGCCGAATATCTGGCATTGCAAAACCAGATCAACCCGCATTTTCTGTATAATGCACTCGAGGCTATCCGTTCGGACGCTCTGCTGGCGGATTGTGCGGATATTGCGGAAACCACCGAAGCGTTAGCTACGTTTTTTCGCTATACCATATCAAATGTACAGGAATATGTCACATTTTCGGATGAACTGGACAATGCGGAAAACTATTTCACCATCCAGCGCTGCCGCTTCGGCGACAAACTCGAAATGGAGCTTGAAATGGAAAATGAAGATCTGCTTGAGGCGAGAATGCCGAAGCTCATTCTCCAGCCGCTCGTAGAAAACGCTGTTGTACATGGTTTGGAAGGCAAAATCGGACATGGTATCGTATATATCTCCATTGAAAACAGTGCCAATACCTTGTTCCTGCGCGTAAAGGACAACGGAGTCGGCATGCCTGAGGAGCAGGTCATGCTGCTTAACGAGGAATTTGTCCATGGCAGCCCAGCCTCCGGCGATAAAAAACGCGGCGGAATCGCGCTGCGCAATGTTAACAGCCGTATTCGGCTGATGTTCGGCGAAGATTACGGTCTTCGCGTTTTCAGTGCAACGGGCATCGGTACGGAGTGCTGCGTCACGATGCCGCTGCTGATGCAGGGAGACTGACATGAAAGAAGAGCTTATTCGCATCGAGCATGGCTATTTTCACAGCGAGAGCGGGCAGTACCAGTTTGATGTTTCCATCGCACACGGTGAGTGTATCGGTGTTTATGTTGATGAACACCTTACCTCCGGTACTGCATATCTCGATATTTTCAAGGGGAAAACGGTGTTTACCGACGGTCGGGCATTCTGCTGCGAACAACGCATTGGCGCAACCGGTCTGGAGCGCTGGATTCGTCAGAATGCCATTGTGGTGGACAAATCTCGTTTCGCGAGCAAGGAACTGACCATGCGCGATTTTGTTCTCGCACTTGTTCGTACGAATCATCTTCGGCAGCGCTTCCCAAGCACCGAACGGCTGACATCACTCGCAGCGACTGACATGCTCCACCGGATGGGACTTAATCTGCCATGGAGTACGCGGCTTATCGACCTTTCCATGCTTGACTACTACCGTCTGTCAATTTTTCGTGCATGGTTCAACGGCTACAAGCTGCTTGTGCTCGACCGGCTGACCGAGACGCTGCGCCGCCAGGATCTTGCAAAGCTAATGGACTGCGTGCAGCTGCTGCTTCGCCACGGTACAGCGGTGTTCCTGTTTGACATGGATGAAGCATTCATGTTCCGATACGCGAGCCGCATCGATGTAATCCGCGACCGGCGTACATTTTTTAGATTGTATCCGGAGGAGTATGGCCCTCGTCTGTTTGAGCTGCTCGGCTGGGAGGGAGGCAGAGGCGTTAAACGTTTTGAGCACACTGCTATGACAGAAGGCGCCCCCGTGCTTTCTGTTCGGGATCTGCACTTTCCCGCATTGCCGCCGATGACGTTTGATATCAGGCGCGGCGAGATTGCTTTTCTGCGCGATGAAAACTACAACACTGGCCGCCGCCTGCATGAATGCTTTCTGGGCGATCGCGGCTGGACGAGCGGCTTTTTCCGGCTCAACGGCCGCCTGTACCAGCCCGGCGATCTCGGCCGCGTCATCGGCAGCGAGATCGGCATTCAGATTGAGCGACCCGACCGCCCCGGCGGCGTGCTGTTCGACAACATGACCGCGCTCGACAATCTGTGCACCAGCCTTATCCCCAAGGCCGGACAGCATATCATCCGCAAAAAGATTGTATCCAGCATTTTATCCGAGGCTTTGCGCTGGTTTCCGAAGGAAATGCTGCTGCAGCCACTGAGCACCTGGTCCTACCCTGAACGGCTTCGATTTTCGTATTATCGGTGGTATCTGCTCAATCCGCGCCTGCTTATCTGTTTTTTCCCGTTCGCCGGACAGGAGTCCACACATCACAAGATGATCATTGATCTGCTCGTACTGTGTGCTCAGCGCGGCATGGCTGTATGGATTATTTCCTCAGGCATCGATGCCATCTGTGAAAAAACGGATAATGAAGAATTTCTTCGCCGTCTGCACTATCTCAATAAATGATGAGACCGCAGTCGGTTTCGGGATAGAAACCGGAAAAATACTGAGATTGTCAAAAAAACAGGACTCCGAGGAGTCCTGTTTTTTCAGTTATAGCCTGATATCTGTGTTGTACTGCTTACTTGCCCTGATACATACGGTACAGGAATGTAACAATCTGTGCACGGGTGCAGCTGCTGTCCGGGCCGAACAGGCTGCTGCTGATACCGTTGGTAATGCCATTGTCAACCGCCCACTTGATCGCACTTGCGTAATATGCGTTCGCGTCTACATCAGCGAAATTGCTGTTGCCGGAAGCGGTATTTGCCTTGGCTGCGCGAGACAGGAACGTTACGCCGTGTGCGCGCGTACAGGTCTCATCCGGGCCGAAGGTGATATCGGTCGTACCGTTGGTGATGCCATTCTCGACCGCCCATGCAACCGCCTTGGCATAATACTTGTCAGAGGGCACATCGGTAAAGTCGCTCAACGCACTCGGTTCAGGCGAACCCGCCGCGCGCCACAGGAAGGTTACAATCTGCGCTCGTGTGCAGGACTGGTTCGGTGCAAACAGGCTGTCGCCTATACCGCCGGTAATCCCCTTGTCTGCCGCCCACTTGACGGCTTCATAGTAGTAGGCATCCGCCGAAACGTCTGCGAAAACCGAATCAACGGTCTGTGCGGTGAAGTCGGCTTTGATTGTCACCTTGCCCGCAGGCATGGTAAAGGTGTACTTGCCGCTGCCCTTGTCGGTCAGCTCGAGCGCCTTGCCGTCCTTGTCCAGCACGGTCAGGCTTTCAAGGGTGTAGCCCTTGTCGGGGGTTGCCGTGATGGTCACAGTGTCGCCCTTGGAGGCGGATTTGGGAGATACGGCGACAGTGCCGTTTTCGGTCTTATCCGCAGAAACGGTGTAGCCGGGTGTGGACGTGCCGCCGCCACCGCCGCCGGAAGAACCGCCGCCCGAGGACGAGCCGTTCGCCTTCCAGTTGACCGTCACCGTCACATTATGCGCGGGCATCTCGAAGGAAATACCTCGAGTTGTGCTTTCCGCGTCCTTTGCCTGCCATTGCAGCTGCTCTTCGCTGATTCCCTCGAGCGTCAGACCCTGCAGGGTGAAGCCGTCGCGTTTGCCGATCTGAAGACCGACCTGAGCGCCGACCGTGTATCGTGCGGTATAATCCTCGCCCGGGGTAATCCCCATGACTCCGCCGTACAGCCCATGAGCCGTGACAGTGTACTGCGTCGGGATTTCCAGTGTAAATGTTGTCGTAAAATCCTTTCCGCAGTCATAGTCGTAAGTAACCTCATCGACATCGCTGTTTATCGTCAGGATATTGCCGCTGACCGTGCCGCCCTGCCAGTAGCTGGTCTTTGCTACATCAAAACCCGCAGGCAGAGAGGCAAGATAAAATCTGTCGTTGACCGGAGTAATCGTATATGTGTTGTTCTCTGCATCCAGCTCGGCCAGCTTGGTATTCCGGCTGAGGTCCAGACTTGTGAGGTGATTACCGGCACAATCCAGATATTTCAACTCCGTAAAATATTCAATACCCGTAAGATCAGCGATTTCCATATCGTAGACATCAATATCCTGCACCAGCGCAATTTCCCATGTGCTGAGTTTACCATCCTGATTCCGATCAATATTGGCTTCTTTATCAAGAAGAAGCTCTCGGAAGTCCTTATCCGGGAAGTTGGTCTCGTTGATATCAATATCCGTGCCGCGTCCTGCAATCGCCAGTGTGAAAATAACGTCCTTTTCCTCGTCATCCAGTTCCGTACCGGTATAACTGATGTCATAGGAATAGATCACGACAGCGGCATTGCCATCTACTGTAAGAGTGCTTCCGCTGACTTTGCCGCCGGTCAGGCCGGACATGCGGCTTGCATCAAAGCCGGGCAGGCTCGACAGATCAAAGGTATTGCCTGTCAGTGTAATCTCGCGAATATTGCCCCCTGCCTCCAGAGTAGTCAGCATGGAGTTGCTGCTGAGATCAAGCGCGGTCAGCGCGTTATCCGAGCAGTTCACATCTTCTAGCCCCGGATTTTGGCTGAGATCGAGCGCGGTCAGCGCGTTATCGGAGCAAATCACCCTTTTCAGCTTCGGATTTTGGCTGAGATCCAATACCGTCAAGCGATTTGTACTGCAATTCAGCTCTTTCAGCTTGGTATTCCGTCTGAGATCGAGTTCTGTTAACTCGTTATCGTAACAGTACAGATACTCAAGCGCAGTAAAATACTCGATGCCCTTCAAGTTGGTAATGGCTCTGCCTTTGCAGTCGATTTTCTTTACTGCGGCAATCTCAGTATCGCTGAGGATATTGTTATCGTCAGTATCAAACGTTTTCACGACATCGCGGAAGTTCTTGTCGGGGAAATTGAACGTATCAACGGCAACGCCATCGACAATCTTAATAAAAGCAGCTGTGACGATATCACTATCGGCTTTGCCCATCTTTTCAGCCCAGGCTGTGATGTTCGCCGATTCCGTCAGCGTGAACGGATCCCTGTAATGAGACTTTACACCATTTATGGTGTAATATATCCATGCACCCTCCGTGTCACAAGTAAGTGTAACGGTCTCCGTATCATTGAAGCTGCCGCCGTTAGGGCTGATCACCGGAGCCGCAGTTTTTTCCTGAAAAACAGCCTTGACGGTCACAGGCTTGGCAGGCATGATAAAAGTATCATTGGTAATGGCAACGCCGCCACGGATAACCTCCCATGTCTTAAAAGCATAACCCGTATCGGGAATCGCGGTGAGCGTGACCGTTTCATCTGTCTTGGCGAAGGCCGGAGACGCACCGGCGGTGCCGTGTCCATCAACCTCAATAGTGACAGCATAAGTGTCGGCAGCATTCACATATCCGCAGATGGAGCAGGTATTGCCGCCCTTGTAATCATGAGGGCTCTTTATCATCCCCTGGTTCGCACCCGTGCAAAAATTGGTGCATTTCTTCCAATGTTCATTGGCGTTATATTCCCAGGAATCATCATATATATGAATATGCAGTATGACATGCATCTCGATGTTATTACCGAACTGATAGTTATAGGTGACCTTCTTTGCTCCTTCATCAATCGTCAGAATGCCGTTTTCAACCTTGCCGCCAACCCAGTCACTGGTTTTGTCAACATCCAGTTCAGCAAGATTGATCGTGTTGTTCTCATCCGGTTCAATAGGACACCAGCTATCACAGTAGGTATAAGTCAGCTTATTATTCCGGCTGAGATCCAGACTGGTAAGCCGATTATGATAGCAGGACAGCTTTTCGAGATTATGATTGCTGCTGACATCCAAATGGGTAATCTCATTGCTGCTGCAGTCCAATTCTATTAACTGGGTATTCGCACTCAAATCCAGTTCGGTAAGTTGATTGCCGTAGCATAGTACACTTGTCAACCCGGTATTTCGGCTAAGGTCTAATTCCGTCAGGTCTTGATAGGAACAATCCAAACTTGTCAAGGCAGTGAAGTACTCAATACCTTTCAAAGACGTAATTCCCGCTACACCTGTATTCGGGTCATCCGGGTACTGAAACGTAAGTTCTGTCACGGCAGCAATCTCATCCGCGCTGAAAAAGTTGTTATTGTCCTTATCAAACACTTTCTGTATATAGTTCCGGAAGGTTTTATTGGGAAAATTACTTGCATCAATGGCAACCCCTTCTTCCGCTGCCCAAGCCGTCGCAGGCAGCAGACCGAAGCACATTGCCATCGCCAGAAATGCGCTCAGCCCTCGCCGTCGTATCATCTGCTTTTTACTCATACCATTTTCCTCCTTTTCTGTGTCAGTGTTCCTGCTCGGCCATGGAAAACAGCTCGTTATGGCTCATCTCCAC
>SKEJ01001912.1_pt1 | contig 10682 bp, 6 predicted proteins | sample 4826721 | NCBI WGS metagenome assembly SKEJ01 (sample SAMN11008812, study PRJNA524170) | human gut metagenome | biome: Human fecal sample; material: Feces; isolation source: fecal sample from pouch patient p31 | host: Homo sapiens | place: Israel: Tel-Aviv | collected 2015-06-02 | reverse complement strand
AATTAATGATTTTCATGATCTGGATCAGATACCTGTGTTTCAGACACAGATTGATCCAGAGATGATGAATACAGCAGACAGGTTGGAAGTGCTTCAGATGAATATTGGCCGTGTCTGTAATCTGGCGTGCAAGCATTGTCATGTGTGTGCAGGACCGAACCGGACGGAAGTGATGTCCCGGGAAGTGATGGCAGATTGTATTCAATTTGCAAGAGAACAACAAGTGCAGACCATTGATATTACAGGGGGAGCGCCGGAGATGAATCCGGATTTTGAATGGCTTGTTACAGAGGCATGTAAAGTCTGTAGTCATGTGATTGTGCGAACCAATCTGACAGTTCTGTTGAATCCGGAATATGAACATTTGATTGAATTTTATGCCAGACAGAAAGTAGAAATTGTATGTTCCCTGCCTTATTATAGGGCAGATCAGATGGATCGAGTACGGGGAACCGGTACATTTGACGGGGCAATACAGGTATTACAGAAATTAAATACACTTGGTTATGGAAAGAATCCTGAGTTGGTGCTGAACATGGTGTACAATCCGGCGGGAGCCTTTTTCCCACCAGATCAGACCGCTATGGAACTAGAGTATAAAGAGCATTTGGAAGCAGATTTTGGAATTGTGTTCAATGCCCTGTATACACTTTACAACAATCCAATGGGACGATTTGGAGCATTTCTCCGAAAATCTGGGAATTTTTCAGGGTATATGAAGAAGTTGTATGATGCTTTCAACCCGGCAACGGTGGAAGCTTTGATGTGTCGTTTTCAGATTTCGGTAGATTATGACGGAAAGCTGTATGACTGTGACTTTAACCTGGCAGCAGGGCTTCCGATCTTTTCGAAGGAAACCATAGCTGATTGGATAGGAAAACCTTACACAGCCCGGAAAATCCGGATGGATAAACACTGTTATGCCTGTACAGCAGGAGCCGGTTCAAGCTGAGGCGGCGCAACAGACTAAGCAGGCTGCTTAAAAAAGAAAAATTATGAATAAAAAGAGGAAAATGCAACAAAATGTTTCTTGCATTTTTCTCTTTTTTCGCGTATGATAATAATCACTCTAATTTATCTGAGAAAACTTCTGCCAGGTCGAAGAGAATCAGAATTTGTCACAATATGAAATCACACCGATAATTCCAAAAAAGTAATACAGATGGGAGGAATGCGGATGGGCGAAAGGGAAGGTTACGAGGTGCTTCGCCTGATTGAACATAATCAAAAATGTTATATCAGCTCTGATTATGTAGAAGGAAAGTCACTTATTCAGTGGTTGAAATATCACCCGAACCTTACAAAAAAACAATTATTTTTATGGATCCGTGATCTTGCAGATCAACTGGAGTGCATACATAAGTGCCGGGGAAACCCTTGTTATCAGTATGTGAATCCGTACAGCGTGATCGTCACGGAGGATATGACACTACATTTTCTTGATATGAGTGTGGAATCCAATGAAAAAATGCTGGTTCAGATGAATCGAAGAAGTGTGAGGGAGAACTTTCTTCCACCTGAAGTCAATTATTATCAGGCTGCCAGCATTGAATTAGATATATACGGACTAGGCAGGACAATTCAGTACCTGTTGTCAGTAACAGACCCGATCCCGGAATTAACCAGACGGGAGACGGTAAAGTTTCAAAAAATAATATCCAGATGCCTGGATGGGCATTCAAAACGGGCATTTAAGCAGATGTTCGAAATTCAAAAAGAAATTCCAAATGTAACAGAGAAGAAAAGTAAAGATAGACGAATATGGACGAAAAAAAGAACGGTTATGGCAATGATAAGTATTTGTGTATTCGTAGCCGCAGTAAGTGTCCGGGTCATTCAGAAAAAAGGAGATGAGAAGAACACAGAACTTAAGATGGAAAGTTCAGACGGTTTAAATATGTCAGAAGTTTCAGAGCGCGAAGCATTCGTAGAAGCGCAGAGAACCATGGGATTGTTGTATTTTCTGGAGCTGGAAGATTACGAAAAAAGTATTCAGGCATTTGAAGATGCCAGGGAAGATCAGATGTCGGAAAATCTGGCTGCATTAGTGCGGTATGTGGCTGGGATAGAAGATAAAGAGAGCAGCAATGAGAAAAAGGAATATGCAAATGAAAAGAAAATAGAGAACATATTCAGGAAAATCGAGGAGTGGATGCCGGACGATTCAAGGCTGGATTATGAGCGCTGTCTGATTCGGGGCTATGCAGTGGAGGAATCGGAAGAACATGCAAAAGAAATCTTAAGAATTGGTAAGAAAATTCTGGATGAGAAGCCAGAGGAGAGACTGGTAAAAGAATGTACTTCTTATATGGCTTCTGCGGCTGAAACGGCAAGAGACTGGGATATGGCTTTGGAAATGTATACAGATATGCTTGAGTGGGAAGAGGAGTCGAAGAAAGAAGATATTTATCAGAAGCTTGTGAAAATACAGGGAGAAAAAGGCTTAAAAGATCAGGCACTTGAAATATGCAGGAAAGGAGCGGAAGAATTAAAAGACTCAAAGCAGCTTAGAATTCTTTATATGCGTATGCAGTGTTCAGATTCAGATATTTCCAGAGAAATCTGTGCACAGACAGTAAAAGAGTATTTGAATCAGATCCCGGAAATTAAGGAAGAAACAGAATTTCAAAAATTGGCACAGGAATACGGAATAGTCATGGAAGGAGAAAATGTATGGGTAGGAAGATAAGAACCGGAGCGTTATTGATATTAGTCCTGGCAATGATTTATACACAGCAGGCAGTTATTTATGCGCAGAATGAGGCAGAAAAAAACATGAAAAAGACAACAGAATCGGAAAATTCAGATGGAACTAATGGAGAAGACAAGGAACAAGAGAAGCCAGGAGGGGAAGATGAAGACAAAGACAAGGAGCCGGAGCAGCCCGAGATTAAGAGATATGAGCTGGAAATCCCCAAGGCTGATGGAAAGAATGGATATTATCTATCAAAGCCGTCTGTTATGATCACACATAATGGCGCCTATGGAACAACTGTGTACGAATTAAAACATGGGGAAGATACTTTGTTACAGGGGAGAATAAAATACATAGTATCACAAGAAGCAGAAGAGCAGAAAACCAAGATTTCTCTGGAGGGTGAAGTATTTGAGGAAGGAAAAAATATTTTACATGTCTTTATGGAAGATGAAGAAGGCAATGTGATTCCGGAATATGATGAGACAATAGAAATACGGATAGATACACAAAGTCCGACAGTGACCTTGGAGGCGCCGGAAGGATTTTCTACCTGGTATCAGAAGGAAGCGTGGATTCGTGTGGTATCAGAAGATGGTGCATGGGGAAGTCAGGTTGATACGGTTACATGTTATGTTGGAAATAAAATTATTGGAAAATCAAAGGAGAATCAGTCAGAGTTTTTGATCACACAGACTTCAAAAAGTGGAGAAGGTGTGCCGGTAACAGTGACTGTCACAGATCAGGCAGGTAATAAAACGGAGAAAACGCAGAAGTTATTCATTGACAGTCTGGCACCGACAGTAAGTTTAACAGGGGCAGCCGATTATTTGATTACCAGTCAGCCCGTGACTTTGGAATACCAGGCAACTGATGAAAATAAATTAGAAAGCTGTCGGGCAGTGATTGATTATGAAAAACCGGAAGGAGAGAAAAAAACGGAGGTCATAGATTCGGAAGAAAAGTGGAGTTTAAAGAACGGATCCGCAAGTCTTGTAAAGACATTTCAGGAAGATGGAATCTATAAAACCAGTATACAGGCTGTGGATAAGGCAAAACAGAAGTCAGAACATTTCCTGCAATTTATGATTGATACTAAGAATCCAGTGATAAAGATGGTGGACGAACTGCAGGGGAAGTATCTGAAAAAGTTTTCATGGGATTATCCGGTGGATGTATTTATCAAGGACTTTACGACATTTGTCCATCAGATCCAGATGGACGGAAGGTTATATCCGATTGGGACAGAGATTGATACGGAGGGGCGTCATACATTACAGGTAAATGCCATAGATGCCGCAGGAAATGAAGCGGTGGCAAGAGCGGAATTCGTAATAGATCACACACCTCCGAAGATTCAGTTTTATCAGGTAGAGGAAGGGGCGCAGTATGAAGGAATCCTGAACTTTCAAGTAGATTCCAGAAAAAAAGAAGACTGGATAGAAGAAGTGTTGATTAATGGAAAAAGGCAGACATTAAAAAAAGAAGACGGGAAGTATACATTTCAGATTACAAATCCAGGCGAATATGCAGTAAGCGTGACAGCAGCGGATCTGGCAGGGAATGAAGCAGAAGAAAATATATCATTTGAAATCGTTCCAGAGAAGACGATATTGGAAAAGGCGGCAGCGCCAATCCAAAGGAACTGCTTCTGGTACAGGAGGCAATGCAGGAGAAGAAGATTGCGCAGATCGCAGAGCAGATTGCAGGAAATCCGCAGAAAAAGTTTGTCTTGATCGCTGGTCCTTCTTCGTCAGGAAAGACTACATTTTCCAGACGGCTTTCCATCCAGCTCCGGGTAAGCGGTCTGGTCCCGCATCCGATTTCGGTGGATGATTACTTTAAGAACCGTGTGGATACACCGCTGGACGCAGAAGGAAAGCCGAATTATGAGTGTTTGGAAGCACTGGATGTGGAACTTTTTAATCACGATCTGAAAAAGCTGCTTGCAGGAGAATGGATTGAGCTTCCGACGTTCAATTTCAAGACCGGAAAACGGGAATATAACGGACATTATATGCAGCTTGGTGAGCAGGATATTCTGGTGATCGAAGGCATTCATTGTCTGAATGATGCGTTGACCCATGATCTGCCAAAAGAAAATAAATTCAAGATCTATATCAGTGCACTGACCCAGCTGAATATCGATGAGCATAACCGGATCGCATCAACAGATGGACGTCTGATCCGCCGGATGGTGCGTGATGCAAGAACCAGAGGTACTTCGGCAAAGCAGACGATCGCTATGTGGCAGTCGGTGCGAAGAGGGGAAGAGAACAATATTTTCCCGTATCAGGAAGACGCGGATGTGATGTTCAATTCAGCTCTTCTTTATGAGCTGGCAGTTCTGAAAGCTTATGCAGAACCGATCTTGTTCGGAATTGAGAAGGACTGCGCCGAATATCAGGAGGCGAAGAGACTGCTCAAATTCCTGGATTATTTTGTGGGGATCGGAAGTGAGTATGTTCCGCAGAATTCGATTTTGAGGGAATTTATTGGAGGCGGATGTTTCGATTTGTAGAATGTTGAAGCTGGTCACATGGTAAGAGAGCGATATAGATTATAAAGGCAGTTTGAATCCGTTCCGCTGTTTTTTTAGTGTGATCCGTCGTCAGAAATAAGAAATAAACAGAAGAAGAGCTTCTGGGAGAATGAATATCTTTGTTCTCTCAGGAGCTCTTCTTCTGTTTGACCGGAAAATACATATGGAAAATTCTTCCATAAAAAGTGTATTATGTGCCGGGGATGGGAATCACTTAAATATATTTATCAGAGTAACATATCTTCAGGCACAGGCGCTGTGAAATGCATTTCTTCTCCTGTGATTGGATGCCGGAAACGCAGATGATGTGAATGCAGTGCCTGACGGCTGATATGGCTGTAATCCGGATTATAGAGAAAATCTCCCGGAAGCGGATGACCGATGTAATTCATATGCACCCGAATCTGATGAGTGCGTCCGGTATCCAGCTTTAAGGCAACCAGAGAGTAGACCGGATCTGTATTTGTGATGGAAAGCCTGCGGTAATGGGTGCAGGCGTATTCACCATGTTTAAAATCGACCATGCGCTCGATGGTAGAACCCTCTTTTCTGGCAATTGGAGCAGTGATGATTCCGTCTTCCGGGACGATTCCCGTGGCAAGTGCCAGATATTCCCGGTGGATTTCCCGGCGTGCCATCATGGCAGAGAGGAGAGAGGCACTGTAAAGATGCCGGGCAATGATCAGAAGACCGGTGGTGTCCCGGTCAAGCCGGTTAATGCAGCGGTAGACAAAAGGCTCGCCTTTCTCTTTGAAATACCATGCACAGGCATTGGCAAGTGTGTTGTCATAATTTCCCTGGGAAGGGTGAATTGGCATTCCGGCAGGTTTATTGATGACCAGCAGATCCGGATCTTCATATACGATCGAAAGAGGCAGATCTGACGGAACAATATTTTCGGAGAATTTTGTTTCGGTAATCCGGATGGCAAGCTGGTCGCCGGGAGTAAGAAGGGTGCGTGCCAGTACCGGTTCCCCGTTCAGAAGGATTCCTTCCGTATCTTCTTTGATTGCCCGAATCAGAGAAGAAGAATATCCATGAGCTTTTAAAAACTCATGGATATTGGAAGTTTTCTGTTCGGTTATTGTATAATTCAGAATTCTTTCCCACATTACTTTGATTTCACTTCCCGCCATAATTCATTGTAGACAGCATCGTTTTTATCTCCAAGGAATTTGAAGGTCTCACATCCGGAGAGCTCGCTTGCATCCGGGAATGCAATCTTGCTGTTGCGGATGGACTCGTCTTCAATCAGTTCCCGTGCTGCTTCATTTGGAGTCGAGTAGGTGATGTACTCAAAGTTCTTCAGTGCGATGTCCGGACGGCAGAGGAAGTTGATGAACTTTTCTGCATTTTCCTTATGCTCTGCATTCTTCGGAATTACCCAGGAGTCGATCCAGATATTGGATCCTTCTTTCGGGATCACGTATTCCAGGTTTGGATTTTCTTTCTGTGTGTAAATGGCTTCACCGGAGTAAATAACACCGATGGCTGCTTCATTTCCGATCATCTTGTCACGCACCTGGTCAACGACGTATGCCTGAACCAGTGGTTTCTGTTTGAACAGAAGATTCTTCGCTTCGTTCAGCTCGTCCAGGTCGGTTGAGTTCAGGGAATATCCAAGATATTTTAAGGTAACACCGAATGCATCGCGGACGCTGTCCTGCATCAGAATGCTGTCCTTGTACTTTGGATCCCAGAGAACAGACCAGGAATCAATTGGTTCGTCTACCATGGTTTTGTTGTAAAGGATCCCGACAGTTCCCCAGCAATAAGGAACAGAGTATTTATTTTCCGGATCAAATGCCTTGGACTGATCCATGTAAGTCTGTCCGATGTTTTTGATATTTGAAACATTGTCCCAGTTGATCTCGGCGAGGAGATCATTTTCGATCATACGCTGGATCATATAGTCAGAAGGGCAGACCACATCGTAGGAAATGGCGCCGGACTGCACCTTCGGGTACATGATCTCATTGGTTTCGTATTCTTCATAAACTACCTGGATACCGGTTTCTTCTTCAAAGATATCCAGGACATCCGGGTCCAGATATTCGCCCCAGTTGTAGACAATTACCTTTTCGGAGCCGGAAATCTTTGTCTTTGAATTGTAGAAAAATCCTCCGGCTGTAATAACGATCACGAGCAGTGCCGGTACGACACGTGTTACGACGAGACGCATCGTGTGGCGTGCACGGGATGGCTTGCGGATCGTGCCGTCTTTTTCGTGAACTTCTTTTTCCGGTTTTAAATTGACCAGGAAGAGAAGGAAGAGCACCGTTACAAACATGATCGTTGAGAGTGCGTAAATTTCCGGACGGATTCCTTTTCGTACTTCACTGTAAATTTTGGTGGACAGGGTATCGATTCCAGGTCCTTTGGTAAAGTGGGTGATCACAAAATCATCCAACGACATGGTAAATGAAAGCAGGAAACCGGAAAGAATTCCTGGAAGGATATCCGGAAATACGACTTTGAAAAAAGCGTAGATCGGAGAAGCACCCAGATCCAGTGCAGCTTCATAGGTCCGCCGGTTGGTCTGCTTTAGTTTTGGCATGACACTTAGGATGACATACGGGATATTAAAGGTTATATGTGCAATCAGGATTGTCGAAAATCCCATGTTCATACGGAATGCGATAAACAACAGCATCATAGATACACCAGTCACAATGTCTGCGTTCAGCATCGGAATGTTGGTGACACCCAGCATAAAGGTACGAAACTTGCGGTTCATACTCTGGATTCCAATGGAAGCCAAAGTTCCGATCACGGTTGCAATCAGCGCAGAAAGAAGTGCGATGATCAGGGTGTTGTATAAGGTGCTCATGATCGCTTCATCCTGGAAAAGGGATACATACCATTTTCCGGTAAATCCGCCCCATTTGGCACGGGTTCTGGAACTGTTAAAGGACAGAACCATCAGTGTCATGATCGGAGCATAGAGGAAGATCACGATCAGCAGTAAATATAAATTCTGTAATTTCTTTTTCATTAGAATGCTGTGCCCTCCCCGTCTTTATCGTATTTGGCGATCAGAGCCATACTTGCAATGATGAAGATCATCAGGACAAGTGAAAGTCCACTTCCTACATGCCAGTTGCTTCCCTGCTGGAATTCCTGTTCGATGACATTTCCAATCAGAAGGATCTTGCTTCCACCGAGGAGATTGGAAATGACGAAGGTTGTAAGTGCAGGTACAAATACCATAGTGATTCCACTGATGATACCCGGAACACTAAGCGGAAGGATGATCTTGGTAAATGTCTGGATATTTCCGGCACCGAGATCTCTGGCTGCGGAAATAACATCTTTGTCAATCTTTACAAGTACATTGTAAATCGGCAGCACCATGAACGGCAGGAAGTTGTAGACCATACCGAGGATGATCGCTGTCGGTGTGTTGATAATGTTCCATGAAGGCAGCCCGAAGAAATGGAGAACGGAGTTGATGACACCGTTTTTCTCCAGGAGGTTCTGCCATGCAAGAGTTCTGAGCAGAAAGTTCATCCACATCGGAAGGATGAAAACAAGTACTACGAAGCTGGACTGGTTTACATTTCTTCCGGCGAGGATCATTGCCAGAGGATAGGCAAGGATCAGGCAGATCACTGTGCTGACAAATGCAAGCAGAAGTGCAAGCCCCAGAGCCTTTATATTCTCAGGTGTTGTGATTTTGGCAAGGTTCATCCAGGTGAATTTTCCGTCATTGTCAGTCAGACCATAATAGAAGATCATGATCAGAGGAATGATAATGAAAGAAACTGCCCAGAAAAGGTATGGCCCTGCCAGGAGACGTTTGCTATTCTTCAATTCCTGCAGCCTCCTCATCTTCAGATTCCGGTTTTTTCATGATCTGAATATCAAACGGGTCAACATGGATTCCAACCTCAGTGCCAACCGGGAACATATCGGTGCTGTGCACCAGCCATTCATAGTTGTTGGCAAGGACTTCCATTTCATAGTGGACTCCTTTGAAAATCAGATGGGTAACGACACCCTTTAATGTGCCTTCTTCTGGTTTTACAAGATCGATGTCCTCCGGACGGATGACCGCATCGACCGGTTTGTTGGTTCCGAATCCGGTATCCACACACGGGAATTCGGCACCGACAATATTGACCAGCTTATCGCGTACCATGATGGCATTGAAAATGTTGCTATCGCCAATGAAGTCGGCTACGAAAGCATTTTCCGGCTCGTTGTAGATATCTTCCGGTGTACCGATCTGCTGGATGTATCCCTGATTCATGACAACAATCGTGTCAGACATGGTGAGGGCTTCTTCCTGATCGTGGGTAACGTAGATAAATGTAATTCCCAGCTCATTTTTTAAACGGATCAGTTCATACTGCATGTCCTGGCGGAGCTTTAAATCCAGGGCACCGAGAGGTTCATCCAGAAGAAGAACTTTTGGTTCATTTACAATGGCGCGGGCGATGGCAATACGCTGCTGCTGCCCCCCACTTAAAGAATCCGGATAACGGTTCTGGTAACCTTCCAGATTGACCAGTTTTAATGCATAATGAATCTTATCATCGATGTAAGATTTTGATTTCCCTTTGATCTTCAGACCAAAAGCAATATTTTCAGCAATGGTCATATGGGTGAAAAGCGCATATTTCTGGAAAACAGTGTTGAGCTGCCGTTTATTCGGTGCAAGGGATGTAATGTCTTTTCCATCGAAAATTACTTTTCCGGAGTCCGGATTTTCGAATCCGCCGAGGATACGCAGAAGCGTTGTCTTTCCGCAGCCGCTAGGTCCTAAAAGTGTGAGAAATTCATTTTCTCTGATATAAAGGTTCAGGTCGTCCAGAACCAGATTGTCTCCATATGATTTGGAAACACCAACAATGTCAATCAGTTTGTTTGGCATATGTATAATCCTCCTGTGTACTTAAAAACTTGGGGGAGTGCTGACCCAGATCAGGCGTGCCCCGGAAGAAGACGATGCTTCTATATAATGCTTTGCGTGGGGAGTAAAATAAAAGGATTCTCCCTTTTTAGCTTTGTAGACCTTATTGCCTACGTGGATTTTGACGGAACCCTGAAGCACGTATCCGAATTCCTCACCTTCGTGTGGAAGATCCGGGTAGGTTGCACCGCCCGGAGCCAGGGTAAGACGGATCGGTTCCATCATATTGCGCTGGGCATTCGGAATGATCCATTCAATCGTATTCTTCAGATCAGTATCCTTTTTTTCAAAATAATCCTCATCACCGAAGACAACCTGTTCTTCCTCGTCATCACTGAAAAATTCATTCAGATTGGTGCCGAGACACTGCAGAATATCAACCAGTGTGGCGATAGAAGGAGAAGTAAGATCCCGTTCCAGCTGGGAAATGAATCCCTTCGAAAGCTCACTCCGGTCTGCAAGTTCTTCCTGGGTAAGATTTTTCGCAATACGGAGTTCCCTTACTTTCTGTCCTATGTTCATAAATAGCT
>SKEJ01001907.1_pt1 | contig 10712 bp, 9 predicted proteins | sample 4826721 | NCBI WGS metagenome assembly SKEJ01 (sample SAMN11008812, study PRJNA524170) | human gut metagenome | biome: Human fecal sample; material: Feces; isolation source: fecal sample from pouch patient p31 | host: Homo sapiens | place: Israel: Tel-Aviv | collected 2015-06-02 | reverse complement strand
CTGTAATATGCAGAAACCTAATTTTTTCTACTTTCCAGTTCTGCTACCATCTGCAGCCATTCCTTTTCTCCATTTTCCGGATCTTCAATCAAAGAACAGGCAGGCATCTCATACCCCGAAAGATCTGTGTCCACTGAAGCATTTCCTGCCAGCTCAAACATCCGGATTTTCTCCTCATCCGACAGAGCAAGTATCTCTGCAAGCAGGGCAAGTCTATCTTTTATCCTGCATCTGTTCTTTTCCACATCGCACAGATATGTCACAGGCACATCCAGCATGCCTGCCAGTTTCCGCATCGTGATCTTTTTTTCTACTCTTTTCTGATGAATGAAACTTCCAAGATCGTCACACACTGCTTTTACCTCCTTGCCTGGCACAATCATACTTCATAGAAAAACAACCTGCTTTTGATACGAAAAAAACAGTCATGGAATACATACCTGTTTTTATCAAAACATCGATGATTGACCGACGGAAAACCTTACTGGTTGGCCGTAGTTTTACGCATTATTCGATATTTTCCGCTGTCCAGAAATCAATTCTCTGTTTTTTTCCCAAGAACAGCTTTCGAGATGATCCATATAGCCACGGAAAGCATCAGACAGAGATTACAAAAGGTTGCAGCATTGAACTTGATCAAACCATAGGCTTTCAGGACAAGGCATACCACATCGAATACCAGAAGCAGGACCAGGAATCCTAACAGAAATGAATCAACGAATTTTCCAAGTTTTTCATATTTCACCATTATCTTAAAAATATCAAAAAACATATTGCTGATGGAAAATTGTAAAAGTACCACAGCTATAGAAATTATCATCATTTCTCTGCAATACTCCATCGGTATAAGACAGAGGGCACAGAACCCTGCAGCTGCCAGAATAAAACACGAAATGATACCGCTGGCTTTAACCAGATCCTTCTTTGATGCGTAATTTTCATTCATGATTTTTCTACCTCCGTTTTTTTCTTAATAATATGCCAAAACACACCTCTCCTTTTATCACACGAAAAAAAACGCATATTTTCCATGAACCAACTACGAAAGGAGAAAAAAATGAACATCAATCTACCAAAATACAACCAGACGGTATATGCAGAACTTCTGCAGGCTATGGTCTGGAACAACAAATGCGCCTTATGCGCTGCAACAGGAACCGGCAAGAGCTACATTGCCGCAAAATTTGTCCAGGAGGCAGTAATAGAGCAGGATACACTCATTCTGGTCCCATTCCGATGAACAGCTGGATCACAAATCGAAGCATGCATACCTGGACAGAAGAAGAGATCTCCATCCTTAAAGCGAATGCAGACCTTACGTCAGAGGAAATCCGCAGCAGATTTTTCCCGGATCTGACCATAAGCAATATCAATTCTGCCAGACGTAAGTATGACTGCCGCAAGGACAGAAACTGGAAACCGGAAAAGATCGAACGCTTTTGTGCACTGTACAGCAAAGGCGGATGGAACGCCGTAAAGAAAGATCCTGAGTTTTCTGATATGAGCAAAAAGGCCATCAACGGTGCTGCCCATCGATACAATGTCCACTCCGCAGCATCACACCCCACAACCTGGACCGAAGAGGAAAAAGACATCTGCAGGGAATGGCTTGCGATACCGGAAAAAGAGAGGCCTCCGCGGAGAGAATTAGCCAAAAGGATCCCGGCTCACTCAGAAAACGGGATCAAGGATATGTGCCGCAGACTTAAGACAGATTGATAGCAGGAGATACTTCTCTCCTGCCGAAAAAAAGCCGCCCAAACGGACGGCTTATTTGTTGTACTTCCAGATCTTTTTGATCTCTTCTTTTCTAAGTTCCCAGAAAGTTGCCTGCACATGAGGAGCCTGATTGATCTCGAATACCCTGTACCAGGACTCTTTCTTGAATTTTTCCTTTCCTTCCATATCCGGATTATAGTACCAGTCCAGTTCTTCGTCATTTCTACACCATGCCGTATCGTTAAGCTGTGCGACCGTCCAGATCTCTTCGTCAGAGAGAACGACCTGGGAATCTTCTTTCTCCAGTTCGATCAGTACCATCTCATTTGCGGCACCCCGAAATTCCACCCATCGCAGGTCAGGACGGGCCTGTCTTGTGCGGAGCCTGTACCACGCCCATACCGGATATTTAATGCCTTCCGGAGGCGGTCCGATCTTTTCTGTCATATACCTGGACATCCAGTCATATGCATTGGCAAACTGCCGGCCGGAATCGTCCCAGGTAAGTACTTCGCTCTTATCCGGATCGCACTGGTAGATTCCTGTTTTCTCAATTGTTTCTTTGTATACTCCTGCAGGCATTGTCGTCCACAGCCTCATTCTTCCACCTCCAAACGAATTATGTATTTTCTATTATACACGAAACCCATGTTCAGAAATATTTCTATACAAAAATCCCTGCCAGGCCGGTACATTCTGTCTCATACCGGCTGACAGGGAAAATCCTATTTCACTTTGACTTTTTTAACCTTGCTCCAGCCAGAGTAATATCTCTTTCCGTTAACTGTTTTGTATGTACGGATACGGATATAATAGTTTTTATTGCTGCGGAGATTTTTAAATGTGATCTCCGTTGCTTTTTTGCCAGCTGTCGTTGTCTTTGGCTTTTTCATATTTTTCTTCAGACTGTACTGCACCTGATATCCGCTTACGGACTTCGACGGCTTCCAGGATACGACAAGCGTCTTCTTTCTTCTTGATTTCGTTTTGAGACTTGTAGTATTCTTTGGCTTTTTCACAGGAGCCTGTGTAGGTTCCGGGGCCTTTGTAGGTCCTATCGGGTTCGGCGTATCCGTAGGCTTCGGTGTATCTGTCGGCTTTGGCGTTGCAGTGGGTTTCGGTGTGCCCGTTGGTTTCGGTGTGGCTGTCGGTTTCGGTGTTGCTGTCGGTTTCGGTGTCGCCGTTGGCTTTGGCGTTGCCGTCGGTTTTGGTGTTGTTCTTATAATTGTTATCCCTGGATTAAAACTGGAATCTGCAACGCTTTTTACAGTGGACGGAAGAGTTACACTTTTAAGAGAGTCTGCATCTATGAAAGCATATTTTCCGATAGTCTCTACACCTTCCGGAATAGTTACAGATTCAAGGGATTTACACATGGCAAAACACCACTCTGGAATTGTAGTAATACCTTTTTCAATCACGACTGTTTTTAACTTATAGTTATGAGAAAAAGAATCGCTTTCAATTTCTTTTACCGTACCTGGTATTACTATCCTTGTAATTTGGCTTTCACTAATAGCCTTTGTATCAATCTTAGTTACATAGTCCGGAATTTCATATTCTCCAATACGACCTGACGGATATGTTACGAGCTCATAACCACTATTCCCTTTTTTGTAAAGAATCCCATCTATTGTTTGATAAACTCCAGTATTATCTGTCATTTTTATTTTTTCCAATTTTGGCATTTTAATTAAAGCAAAATCAGCAATTGTTTTTATGGTAGATGGAAGAATCAATTCTTTAAGAGAAACTCCGTAAAAAGCATCTGCATAGATTTCTTCCAAAGAACTACCCGCTGTAAACTCAGTAAGTCTTGAGTCATTAGCAAATGCATCACATCCTATTATTTTTACGGAATTTCCAAGAGTTACCCTGTTTAAATTTTTAAAGTCAGCAAACGCTGCTAATCCAACACTGGTCACTCCATCTTTCACATTTATCTCTTTGATTTCCCATGAAAAATCTTCCCATGGATTCGGATGTTCTATTGTTACTTTTCCAGTTTCGCTGTCCACAAACTTAGCAAAGTTATACATTTCTCCACTGCCAGATATTGTCAGAACGCCATTTCCAAAATCCCAATCCAAATACTCTCCGCATGTCCCTTTCTTTTCTGTTGATGGTTTCGGGGTTGAGGTAGGTTTCGGCGTTGCCGTTGGTTTCGGTGTTGCAGTAGGCTTTGGTGTGGACGTCGGTTTTGGCGTTGCAGTAGGCTTCGGAGTTGCAGTGGGCTTCGGCGTGGACGTAGGTTTCGGAGCTGCAGTAGGCTGTACAGCCTTGACTGTAACATCCTTCTGCGCCGAGATATCTCCAATCTTCAGCGTGATCGTTGTATTACCCGCCTTTTTTGCAGTCAGTTTACCATTCTGGTCTACGGAAACAATACTGTCATCCGCAGAAAGCCACTGGACACTGTCAACCGGATAGCATGTTGAATTGCTTCTTTTGTATATGTATATTAATTTAAACGTAGCCTTCGCCGTTTTTCCCTCTTCCAAAGAAGTGTCCGAAAGTACGATCTCCGCAGAGATCTGTGTCTTGTCCACATCTATGGTCTGAACCGTTGTACCGGAAACGCTGCTCATGGATTCATCTTTATTTCCCATTTCCCCATCCATACAGAACTCCGCGGATGTAGTGTTCCTTCCAGTTTCATCATTAAGGAAGGAAGAGACTGCGATATATTGATACTCCGGAGTGATCAAAGACTCGTAATGGCCTGTTACCCTGCCAGTCTGATTAATCCAGTCATTTTTTTCCCCATACCATTGGTTGATCCCATAGAGCATGTCATTTGCACTGTTCCAAGCCAGATTTTCTGCATATGACGTAGTTCCACCCGGTGCATAGATACTATACGGCCACATATTACAAGGACGAATATGTTCTCTGCGGACAGATGCCTCCGCAGAACGTATCCTTGCAATATACTCCAGATCGGATGACCACTTTAAGGGCACATAATCAGCCATGGTAAGTTTCTTAGATGGATCCCGCGGATCCTGCACTCCTTCTTCATATGCCTCCCTGCGGATCTGATTGATCCGGTCAAGGACTACCTGGGATGCCGCCAGATAAGAACCTTTGATCCCAACTTTCACTTTTTCCGTTGTAGCAGCAGGATGCACTGTCTCATCTTCGGTTTCAGGCACCTCCTCCGATCCGTCTGAGAATAATTCATCTTCCTGAACTTCATCTGAAAAGTCCGGTACTTCCACAGCAGAATCTCCTATGTCCACGGCACCAACATAGGAACAGTTAGAAACCACAAGCGTGATCCCTAACAATACAGATATCAGCTTTTTCTTCATCGTGTTTTCCTTCTTTCTTTTGTGTTTTCAGATATTACCATTGTAGCACTTGAATGTATCATTTTCCATCATTTCCTCCCAGAAAAATATTTTTTGTAATACATTTTTTGTCAGAATCACTCCTCTTCTTATCGCAGTATTTTGAGGGGTGTTTCCGCGGAGACATCTTCCTCATGTATCTATTGTAGCCGGATACCAGGCGCAGTCCGATCTGGTACGAAAGATCGGCATTTTACAGAAAATATTCTGGTCTGAAAACCTGTCAAAAAAATGAGATTACCGGTTGGTCCTGCTGCGGATTTTTCATCTCTGCTTCATATCAATCATTTTGTTTTTGCAACGAAAAACCAAAGGCTTATCTTTATCCGAAATTGAAAATTAAACGTACTTTTCAAAATCGAAGAAAAAAAGAATAACTTAAGCGAAAATTACGGTCTCGATATGGATCGTGACTTGGGAAAGGAGATTGAGGATATGTGCAATTTTTCTGATCTAATTGAGGAAAGAGCTATCGAGCAGGGCATTGAGCGTGGCATTGAACAGGGACGACGGCTAGAGCTTGACTATGGTATCAAAACTGTAATAGAAGCATATAAGGAACTAGGTTCTTCTTATGACAAAGCGAAATCTTTTATCGTAGAGAAATACCAGCTCTCGACTTCCGAAGCCGAAGCTAAGATGCAGGAATACTGGGAAAACTAATCGAAGAGAGACCCCCCCTCTCTTTGCAACCCAAAAGAGCAGGCTGTCCTGCTCTTTTTCATTTTCCTTGAAAAAAAGTGAATTCGAATTCACTTTTTCAACTCTCCAGAAAACCAAGCAGCTCCGCGGCAGTAGTCGTCTGTGCGACTTTTGTCATGTACTTTGCATAAGTTCCAATGATCGAGTCCCCGGTATTCCAATCTGACATTTCCTCAGTGTTTAACCAGAACGCCTTTTTTGCCTTTCTTGCAATCGCTTTTACATACTCTTCCCCTGACCGGTTCTTGTTGTTCCTGGCATCCCCGATGATATAGACATAGGAATCCCCTGTTACTTTACTCATATTACTGTTGTAGAATGTCCGGAAAGGAATTTCATAATTGGAATAGGCCCCCGAACGCGGGATCGCCTTTAATACCTCGCTGACCGCCGCTGCTGCATCATCCATCTCCATAAACTCTGAAATGTCATAGAGTTTGTTGGTAAATGCATATGTAGAACATCCACCCGGAAACACCTCCTTCATGGCATGCATGAACACCAGCATCAGCTCGGATGCTTCCTTACAGGAACCGGATACATCCAGGATCAGGATCAAATTGGATTTCTGCCGTATCGGTTTCTGGTGGATCAGACACAACGGGATACCACCTGTCTGGCAGCTCTTTTTCACAGTTGCCGGAATATCGATCTTTGATGCCCTGTTTGTCCGTATCTTCCGATTTAACTTTGTACGGAATTTTCTGGCGTTCTCCCGGATGTAATCATAGATCAGCAGCTTTTCCTCCGCGGACATTTTGGAGAACTTCTTATCCAGACAGACATCACCCTGATATCTGGAATGTACTGCATTTTTCAGCCTGAGTGTCTCCTTGCGGCTTTCAACAGGCTTGTCCTTATAAATCTCTTTCTGCTGCTTTGCGATCTGCTTTAACTTTTTCTTAAACTCCCGCTCCTGCCGCTTCAGGTCATCTGCGCTGCGGCATAACTCCCAGTCATTTCTCTCAATCCTTTCATCCACAGAGGTCTCTTTGTCTTTGATCGCTTTCAGCTGACGTCCGATCTCCCGGATCTCCTTAAGCAGCTCTGCGCTGTTGGATTTCGTGCAGGCCCTTAAGGACGCTTCCCTGATCTCCTTTGCCAGCTTCTCCTGCTCCGGTCTTTCTCCGCTTTTGATACAGGCAACAAACCCCGATAAACTTTCCAGGCCTTTTAGACAGGCTTTCAGGTTACGTACCTTTTCCTGTTTTTTGGCTGTTTTTTCTGCCTTTGCGATTTCCTTTTTGTTCTGCTCCTCAAGGACTTTTCGTTTCTCTGCCTGAAGCTTTTCTTTCTTATCATTCAGCTGCCGGATCTTTTCCTGTATGCGGGCTACCTCCTCCTCATGCTCTTTAGTCGCCTTTTCGGAATCCTCTCTTGCCTTATCTGCTGCTTCCCTGGCAGCAGTCCTCTCTTTCTCTTTTTGGAAAAAGAAGGATACAAATTCCCCGTACAAGGGATCAAACTCTTCTGACTGGTCTGAGCTGTGGACGATCATTGCATAGAGCAGTCTTTTGATGTCCACTTCTCCCATCCTGCCAAGAACGGAGTAGATCTCTGACGGATCGCAGATGTATCCCTTGTTGGAAAAGAATCGGCAGGCTTCAAAGATAAATTCGTAGAGATAGGAATCCTGTATGTTGTCTGCAGGCTTTGCCCATAACTCCCTGTAGCATGCCAGATCTTCCATATTTCTCCCTCCTAGTAAGCAATGTCATGTATATAGTTTCTGACGGTCGCAGAAACTGCTTCCATATCCCTCCGGTCTTTTACCAGCAGTCCAAGGGAATTCTGCACACCCTCCCTGCTGCCATCCTTTTCGATATAGGAAGCCCAGTCTACGATCTCGGATACGGACACCGGATGCTTCAGATCCATTTCCTGGAATGCGACCATACAGGATGCAATCCCTGACGCCACCCTCTCATCCACACTGGTCCTGTACTTAAGGACCTCGATGATCTCTGCCCTGGTCTTTTTCTTGATATACAGATATGAGCAGCGGCGTTTCATTGCCCCGGACAGTTCCCTGTATGCATTGGAAGTAAGGATCACGACAGGTTTCTGGTCTTCCGGACAGGATACGGTGCCAAACTGCGGAATATCAATGGAATAATCCTCAAGGTACTCATACAGCATATACTCTGTTTCCTCGGATGCCTTGTCGATCTCATCGATCAGAAGAAGCTTTCTGCCACTTCCATCAATGGTCTGAAGGACCGGACGGGGGATCAGGAACTCTTTCCCATAGAAATCCACATCCCCTGCCACATGTTTGATCGCATCATTGATCCCCAGGTCTTTGATCTCCTCATTGAGCTTTGGCTTTACGGCTTCCAGGGTAAGGAGCTGTCTCTGGTAATCGTAGTCATACAGGACCTCATCTTTGGTAAGGCCGTCATACATCTGCAGTCTCAACATCGGAAGCCCCATAACCTCTGCCAGTGCCTTTGCCAGGGAAGTTTTACCAACTCCAGGCGCCCCTTCCACCAGCAGCGGCTTATTAAGGGCAAGCATGCCAAATACGGCATAGCAGATATCATCCGTCGGGATATAACCCGTTTCCTTTAATTTATTTCTGATCTCATTTATTGTCATCTTTCTTCTCCTCAAATAATCCTGTTACATATTTCCAGTATTTTTTCTGTATCCCGGTCTCCATGCTGTACATGGTGAACGCAAAATCTTTCCAGTGCTCCGGCTTTCCTTTGAGGAACTGCCTTACCAGGTCCGGATAGATAGAAAGAACCCGTTTCTGCTCCAGCAGCTTCATCTGCTCCTGGTCTTCTTTTTTTGTCAGCTTACGCTCTTTTCCGGCACTAATTACTTTCTTCATATAAGAAACCCAGTCCGTATCCAGGAATTTCGCATACTCCTTTTTCTCCTCGATATGTATCTCGGAGATCAGCTTACCTTCCGGACAAGGTTTTACAATGTAAAACTCTCCATAAGTCCCGTCAATTCCTTTTTCGGAGATCAGCTTCTCACGTTTCATCTGGCTGTATACCCGCTCCACTTCCTCGTTCGTAAGCAGCCCGTATTTTCCACTGTTCTCTACGCCCTTGATGGTCGCCTGAAATGTCTGCTTCATGCCACGCAGGTTCTTAACGATCGCCGACTCCGTAATATAATCATTCAGGCAGACCAGATCATAGATATCGGAGGCAAGCAGATTTCCAAAGGATTTCAACGATTTCGCACGTTTGACCTTCTGTCGTTCCTGCTCTTCCTCTTCTTCCTCAAATTCTTTCGCCTTTTCCTTATACCATCTCCGCAGACTGGCTGGGGAAAACTCTTCCGGGGAAAATACCTGTTCCGCATTCCTCTTTCCCACAAGGGCACGTACCCGGACATCCAGGTTTTCCGTTACCCGATATTGCGGACAGCCGATCTTATCTGCAATTTTTAAACAGGACTTAATGACTGTCCGGTACTCCTTCTCAAATCCGGCAAGTCCTTCCAGCCTTGAGAGTACCGCGTTTGGCATGGAAACACTATTTTCTTTAATGCTGTACAAAAACTCCTGGCCAAATACCTTGTATTTTAAGACATCCCCTCTCTTTATCTGAATCTCCGATATTCGGATCCTGTCCTGGCATTCTTTGGCGTGATTATGTTTTAAGAAATCCATGTATTCAAAGAAATCAGCCTCGTCCACAACCTTAAGGAACTCCTGGCATACCGACAGATCTTTAAGCTTTTTTAAAAACAAATACGTTTGTCTCTGCAGGAACTGATGTCCTTCATCCACCAGACACACAGATACATTTTTTGAAGACATCAGATATTTTACTTTTTTACAGACCTCTTCCCTGCTCAAAGGGTTGACACTGGTAGTCATGCTCCCACTGATATATGCAAGCTTTAAGCCTTTCATTGTACGGATATCTTTTTGAATTGCAATCGTTACCTGGATTTCATTTTCATAATATTCCCAAAACTCCATGTCCTTATAAGACCATCCATCCGGCTTGAAAGGAGCCTTCATATCGGTCATGACCGCATCCAAGTTTTGAGGAAACTCTGTTCTTACTCTTTCCTTCCATTCCTCACGCTTCTGCTGCTGTCTTTGTTTTTCTGCCTTTCTTGCCGTCTTTCTCTCTTTTCTGAGGCGGGCTGCGTCTTCTTCTTTCTTCCTGATATATTCCTCATAATCTTTAAAACAGGCACTGCTTTTGTCTGCACTTATGACTATCACATTCTCCGTACGGTAATCGCTGTCCAGGATCAATTCCAGATGTTTCTTTTCAATACGGAATACATATCTGCCACCCTCTACAAACAGATGGCCTTTTTTCGTTTTTCTTGCCTTACATCCGGAAAAATCCAGACTGTACTTTGAGCAGATATAGTCCAATAAGCTGCGTTCTTTTTCTGTTAATTCTTTTTTCATCAGCATCGCTTCCTTTCGTGTTCTGGTTACAGCTTACCATCCGCGGAGAAAACCCTCTTCCCACACGAAAAAAACGAATCTATCAGACAATAAAAGAAAATGTTATTGCGTCGAGACCCGTTTTGATTACCCTGTCATCATTACATTTCTTTATCGTGGAAAAGAACATATTTTCCTACCTCCTTTTTTGGCGGTTATATTTTCAACAAACTCTCCACACGACTGACGTCAGATTGAGTTTTCTGATATGTCTCAGGTGAACTTCCTGCCACTGAAAGACGCTTTCTCGTAGTCGCTGTCTCCAAGCTTGTAAGGGCTTCCTACGGCTTATTCCTCAGACATACGCTTAATATGCAGAAAAAAGTATTTTCTTAAAAAGCAACAGCAAAAAAAGACACCCACAGTTAATTCCGAACCCTGTGAGTGTCCCAAAACGAAAGGAATAATGATGGACAGTTTCTCTTGCTGTCCATATTTGTATTGTAGCAGATACTGCAAGCCGAACAAACTGATACGAAAAAAACGCCGAGGGAGCTTTACCACTC
>SKEJ01001905.1_pt1 | contig 10724 bp, 9 predicted proteins | sample 4826721 | NCBI WGS metagenome assembly SKEJ01 (sample SAMN11008812, study PRJNA524170) | human gut metagenome | biome: Human fecal sample; material: Feces; isolation source: fecal sample from pouch patient p31 | host: Homo sapiens | place: Israel: Tel-Aviv | collected 2015-06-02 | reverse complement strand
CGCCGCAGAACACCGGCAGCACGCCGGTGGCCATGGGGTCCAGCGTGCCGCTGTGGCCCAGCTTGCGGGTGCCCAGCACGCCGCGCAGCTTTGCCACCACATCAAAGCTGGTCCAGTCCATGGGCTTGTCAACGATCAGGATGCCCTGCATTTATGCTTCCTCCTGCGGTGCGTCCAGCTCGGCTTCCACCTCTGCCAGAATTGCATTTTTTGCGTTTTCCAGATTGCCCAGCAGCTCACAGCCTGCAGCGCGGCTGTGACCGCCTCCGCCCAGACGCCGGGCGATGGCGCAGGCGTCCACGCCCTTTGCGGTGCGCACACTGATACGGTAGCTGCCGCCGGGCTGTTGCCGCAGAGTCAGGCCCACCTTTACGCCCTCAATGCTCACAGGCAGGCTGGTCAGTTCTTCCAGATCGGCCGGGTCCACCCCGCTCTGCTCGATCTCGTCCCGGGTGAGGTAGATGAGCGCGCACCGGCCATCCAGATAGTATTCCAGATGGTTGCGGGCAATGCGCTCGGCCTCCATGCGCTCACGGGGCTTGGTATCGAACAGCAGGGTGTTCAGCTCTTCCACATGACAGCCCGCCTCAATGAGCTTTGCCGCCACAATGTGGGTGTTTGCCGTGGTGGAAGAGAACCGGAAGCAGCCGGTGTCGGTTGCAAGGCCGGTGTAAAGGCAGTCTGCAATGTGCGGCGTAATGGCAACGCCCATGGCGTTGATTACCTCGTACAGCAGCTCTGCCGCCGCTGCGGCGCTGCCATTGAGCAGGGTGAAGTCGGCATAGCCGCTGTTGCCTGCGTGGTGGTCGATGCACAGGTCCACATGGCGCGAGAACTGCGTCATACCGTTGTTTTCTCCAAACAGCTGCACGCTGGCGACATCCACCGCTACCACCGTCTGCGGCTCAAACTCACCTTTGAACATATGTGCGTTGGTAAACGCATACCGGTTGGGAATGGCATCGGAGCAAAGCACTGCCACATTTTTATCCAGTGCTTTCAGTGCACAATACAGCGCGCTGCCGCAGCCAATGGTATCGCCATCCGGGTTTTTGTGACACAGAATCAAAATGTTGTCCGCCGTCATCAGGCGCTGGGCCATCTGCTGCACATTCAACTGTTCTGTCATTCCATGATCCATCCTTTCCGCAGGCGGAATTATTCTTCGGTCTCCTCCGGTGCGCTGGCTTCGGTGTCAGCGTCGCCGTTCACGTTCAGCGTGCGGAGCAGCTCGTTGATGTGGGCTGCATAGGCGGCACCGTCATCCTCTACGAAGATGAAGCGGGGAGCCTTGCGGATGTGCATTTTCTTGCTCACTTCAGTGCGCACATGGCCTGCCGCGCGGTTCAGTGCCTCGATGGCGGGCTTTGGGCCGTCCTCGCGGCCCATCACGCTCACATACACCTTGGCCACATCCAGATCAGGGGTCACATCCAGACGGGTGACGGTGAGCAGACCGCCCTCCAGACGCGGGTCCTTCAGCCTGCCGATGATGGCAATGATCTCGCGCTTCATATCCTGCGCCAGACGGCCCATATTCTTCTGAGACATAGTATTTCTCCCTATAAAAGAAAACCCTCTCAGCCTCGCTTCGCTCGGCAGCTCTCCCGAGGGACGAGCTTTTTGCGTGGATACGGCAAACGTTCCGTTTCTCTGCAAACCTCCCACCTCGGGGGAGGTGGCATTGCGCCAGCAATGACGGAGAGGGATATTTCAGATCTTAATCGCGGTACTCTTCCATCTTGAAGGCTTCGTACACGTCGCCTTCCTTAACGTCGGCAAACTTTGCCAGAGTAACGCCGCACTCGTAGCCCTCGGCCACTTCCTTGGCATCATCCTTGAAGCGCTTCAGGGATGCGATCTCGTCCTCGGTGATCACGATGCCGTCACGCACCACGCGCACCTTGCTGTCGCGGGTGATCTTGCCGCTGGTCACGCGGCAGCCTGCAACGGTGCCCACATTGGAGATCTTGTACACCTGACGGACCTGCAGCTCGCCCAGAGACACCTCGCGGAACTTGGGAGCCAGCATGCCCTTCATAGCGTCGGTGACATCGTTGATGGCATCATAGATGACGCGGTACATACGCATTTCCACCTTGGTGGCAGCAGCTTCTTCCTTGGCCACATTGTCCGGGCGGACGTTGAAGCCGATGATGATGGCGTTGGAGGCATCGGCCAGATCCACGTCGGACTTGCTGATGGCACCGACGCCGGCATGGATGACACGCACGCGCACCTCTTCGTTGGAGATCTTCTCCAGACTCTGCTTCACAGCCTCGGCAGAGCCCTGCACATCGGCCTTGACCACGATGGCCAGTTCCTTCATGTCGTTCTGAGCCATCTGGCTGAACAGGTTATCCAGCGTGACCTTCTGGAAGGAGGAGAACTGCTTCTCCTTGGCGGCAGCGATGCGCTGCTCGGCCAGCTCACGGGCCAGACGCTCGTCCTCAACAGCCTCGAACAGGTCGCCTGCTTCCGGCACTGCGGTCAGGCCGGTGATCTCCACAGGGGTAGAGGGGCCGGCATCGCTCAGCAGCTGGCCCTTGTCGCTGCGCATGGTGCGCACGCGGCCCACAGCGGTGCCGGCAATGATCACATCGCCGGAGTGCAGGGTGCCGTTCTGCACCAGAATGGTGGCAATGGGGCCCTGGCCCTTGTCCAGACGGGCCTCGACGACCGCACCCTTGGCGCGGCGGTTGGGGTTTGCCTTCAGCTCCATGACCTCAGCTTCCAGAGCAATGCGCTCCAGCAGGTCGTTGATGCCCATGCCGGTCAGGGCAGACACCGGGATGCAGGCCACATCGCCGCCCCAGTCCTCGGTGATGATGCCGTACTTGGTCAGGCCTTCCATCACGCGCTCGGGGTTTGCGGTGGGCTTATCCATCTTGTTCATTGCCACGATGATCTTGACATTTGCAGCCTTGGCGTGGTTGATGGACTCGATGGTCTGGGGCATGATGCCGTCATCGGCAGCAACCACCAGAACGGCGATATCGGTCATGTTGGCACCGCGGGCACGCATGGAGGTGAATGCCTCGTGGCCCGGCGTATCCAGGAAGGTGATCAGGCTGTCGTTGATCTTGACCTGATATGCACCAATGGCCTGGGTGATGCCGCCAGCCTCGCCTGCGGTGACATTGGTCTTGCGGATGGCATCCAGGATACTGGTCTTGCCGTGGTCAACGTGGCCCATGACACAGACAACGGGGGGACGCTCCACCAGATCCTCGGCGGAATCCTCCTCCTGGGTAAACAGGCGCTCCTCGATGGTCACATGCACCTCGTGCTCGACCTTGGCATGGAACTCCTCAGCCAGCAGGGATGCGGTATCGAAATCGATGACGTCGTTGATGGCATGCATCTCGCCCATCTGCATGAACTTGGCGATGACCTTGCCGGCCTGCTGCTTCAGGCGGGCAGCCAGCTCACCGACGGTGATCTCATCGGGGATGAGCACCTTCAGCTGCGCGTTGCGGGCCTTTTCCAGCTGGATGCGCTGCAGGCGCTCGAACTCGGTCTCACGCTTGCCCTTCTGGAACTGCTGGCGCTGGCGCTGGCCGCGCTGGGTGAACTTCTGCTTGTTGCCCTGCGGGGTGGGCTTACGGCGGTTCTCCGTGTTCTTGGTGGAAGCCAGATCGTCGTAACGGGCGTCGAAGCGGTCCACGTTCATATCGACGGTGCGGGTATCCACGGTGACCTGATTGTCCTCGCGGCGGACGGAGACGGACTGGGCCGGGGCAGTGCTTGCCTTGGCACCGGTCTCACGGGCCAGCTCGCTCAGGGAGACGGTCTTCTCCTCACGCTTCTTATGCTGCTGCTCGTTCTTCTTGTTGTCGTGCTTGGCAGCGGGCTTTGCCTCGGCCATTGCGGGCTCAGCCTTGGGAGCCTTGGGAGCCTCGGGCTTCTTTTCGGCCTTGGGCTCTGCCTTCTTCTCGGCGGGCTTCGGCTCAGCCTTGGGGGCCTTGGCGCTGTTCAGGAACTCGTCCAGGCTCTTGACGCTGTTGTCCTTGCTGAACTTCTCCAGCAGGTAGTTCAGCTCGTTCTCCTCCAGAGTGGAGCTGTTCTTCTTGCCGGTGCTGCCCATGGCGTTCAGCTCGTCGAGGACCTTCTTGGCAGAGATGCTCAGGTCCTTTGCAAAATCGCTCACTTTATATTTTACGGTCATTCGCTCATATCCTCCTCAGTTTGAATTGCTCCGCACGCCGTCAGCCGGTCAAAGCAGAGCTTGGCGAGGTTGCGGTCGGTGACGGCATAAATGGCCACCGGTTTGCGGCTGATGTCAGCCAGCTTATCCTGTGTCAGCGGCATGGGGATGACGTCCACCATATCGCCCACAGCGTAGTTGAGCCGCTGCACGGTCTTGGGGCTGGCGTCGGACGCAGTCATCACGAGCCATGCCTTGCCCTTGACGACGGCGTCCTCCACCGCGTCAAAGCCCATGGTCAGAGCGCCCGCCTTGCGGCAGAGGCTCACGGCCTGGAACAGGGCCTCATTCGGCTCAAGGGCCGGTTTTGCGGGGGCGTTATGCTTCTTTGCCATCGCGGTCGGCCTCCTTTTCTGCTTCCACACTGGCCAGCTGCTGGGCCAGTGCATCGTATACCTCGGCGGGGACCGGCTGCTCAAAGCAGCGCTCCAGCGCCTTCTTCTTTTTTGCCTTTGCAAGGCAGGCGGCATCCGGGCAGAGGTAAGCACCGCGGCCGGGCTTCTTGCCCACGGGGTCGATGCTGATCTCTCCGCTGGGTGCGCGCACCACACGCACCAGTTCCTTCTTGGGGCGGCTGGTCAGGCAGCCGATGCACTGGCGGGCAGGGATCTTCTTTTGTGCCATCCGGTTTTCCCTCCTTCGGCAGGTGTTCCGCGCTTATTCTGCGGCGGTGTCTTCGGTCTTCTCAGCCTCGGCAGCCTTCGGCTCTTCCTCGCCGTAGTAGCCGCTCTCGGGGCGGATGTCGATATTGTAGCCGGTCAGGCGGGCGCACAGACGGGCGTTCTGGCCCTTGTTGCCGATGGCAAGGCTCAGCTGCTGATCCGGCACGGTCACGCGGCAGGAGCGGGTCTCGCCGGGCAGCAGCTCGACCTTGACCACCTTTGCGGGGCTGAGAGCTGCGGAGATGAACTCGGAGATGTCCTCGCTCCACTTCACGATGTCGATCTTCTCGCCGCCCAGCTTCTCGACGACAGCGGCCACACGGTCGCCGTGGGGGCCGATGCAGGCAGAGACGGGGTTGACGTTGGCGTCCTTGGACCAGACAGCCATCTTGGTGCGGGCGCCGGCCTCGCGGCTGATGGCCTTGACCTCGACGGTGCCGTCGTAGATCTCAGGCACTTCCAGCTCGAACAGGCGCTTGACGAGGCCGGGGTGGGTGCGGCTGATCATGACGCGGGGGCCGCGCTCGCTTGCCACGACATCCACGATGTAGACCTGCAGCATCTGGCCCTCGGTGTAGACCTCGCCGGGGACCTGCTCGTTGCGGGGCAGGATGGCCTCGCCGCCCTTGCCCAGGTCGAGGGCAACGATGCCCTTCTCGGGGTCAACGCGGGTGACGGTGGCCTGCACGATGTCGTGGGCGCGGGACTGGATCTCGCTCAGCTGCTGGCTGCGCTCGGCCTCGCGGATGCCCTGACGGATGACGTGCTTTGCGGTCTGGGCGGCGATGCGGCCAAAGTCCTTGGTCTTGAGGGGGGTCACGACGCGGTCGCCCACCTGATAGCTCTTGCGGATGTGCTGCGCCTCGGTGATGCCGATCTCGCTGTGCTCGTCGTACCAGTCCTCATCGGCCACGACGTCCTGGATGAGGGCGACGTTGAACTTGCCGGTGCTGGGGTCGATCTCGACCATGACGTGGTCGTCCTCGACCTCGTAGTTCTTCTTCACGGCGATGACGATCGCAGCCTTGATCTTTTCGATCAGGTACTCCGCGGTGATGCCGCGCTCGTGCTCCAGCATGGAGAGAGCTTCAAAAAATTCGTTGTTCGCTGCTGCCATTTTTTCGGGTTCCTCCTAGTTTATAATGGTATCTTTTCTCGATTCATCTTTGACTCTCCCTCTAGGAGAGCTGTTCTTAATCAAACAGATGTTCGTCATCACAGAGATGGACGCCGGATGCGGCGTTCACCTCAAAGCTCACCGGGCCGTTCTCCGTCTCGACCGTGACGGTGCTGCCCTCGCGGCCTTTCAGGATGCCGGTAAACTCGCGCACGCCGTCGGCGGTGGGGCGGATGAGCTTGACGCCGATCTTCTCGCCCTTGAGTGCCTCGTAGTGCTCCGGGCGGGTCAGCTTGCGGCCAAGGCCGGGGCTGCCCACCTCGAGATAATAGCTCTGGTCGATGGGGTCTGCCTCATCGAGGATGGGGTCCAGCGCGTGGGACACTTCGGCACAGGTGTCGGTGTCCATGGTGCCGTCCCTGTCGATGAGCACACGGAGATACCAGTCCGGCCCTTCCTTCTCAAAGACCACATCCCACAGGCGCAGGCCCATGCCCTCCACGACGGGGCGGACAAGCGCTTCGACTCTCTGGGCGGTGTTGCCGCCAGACTGCTTCGCCATAAAAAACCTCCAAACAAACAAGAAAAGCGGACCTTGCGGCCCACTTTCCAATAAAACTATAGCGTACTACTAGAATATAGCATACTCTTGCGGATTATGCAAGCTTTTTCGTGAAAAATCCTCTTCTCACAGCACCCAGACGCCGTCGCGGAACAGCTCCACGGTGCGGCCGTCGCGGCACTTGCCGGTAATATGGCTGTCCTCGGCGCCCACCATGACGTCCTCGTGGATGGCGGACTGGTTCATGCCCCGGGCCAGCAGCTCGTCCTTGGTCAGGCGGGTGCCGCTCTCGGTGGTGCCGGGATAGCTGGCACCAAAGGCGATGTGGCAGGCAGCGTTCTCATCGAAGAGGGTGCTGTAGAACAGCGCGCCGCTGCGGTTGATAGGGCTGGACGCCGGCACCAGCGCCACTTCGCCGATGCTCCGTGCGCCCTCGTCGGTGTCCAGCAGCTGGCCCAGCAGATCAGCGCCCTCGTCTGCACCGTGCTCCACGACCCGGCCATCCTTGAAGGTGACATGGAAGCCCTTGATGAGCTGGCCGTTGAAGACGTAGGGCTTGGTGCCGTAGACGATGCCGTTCACCTTGTCCTTGTGGGGGGCGGTGAAGACCTCTTCGGTGGGGATGTTGGGCAGGAAGACCACGCCCTTTTCGCTGACGCTGGCGGCACTCTCCCAGGTGGCCTTGTCGGCGATGCCGACGGTCAGGTCGGTGCCGTTGCTGCTCTCGAAGTGGACGCTCTCGAGGTCGAGGGCGTTCATCTTGTCCTTCAGGCCGGTCAGACGGTCGAGATGGGCCTTCCACTCGCTGACGGGGTCGCCGCCCGTCACGCGGCAGACGTCGAAGATGAGCTGCCAGAGCTTCTCGATGGCCGCAGCCTCGTCCAGCTCCGGGAAGATCTTCTTCGCCCACGGGGCGCTGGGCATGGCGGCGATGGACCACTGGACGCGGTCGTTCATGGTGTACTCCCGCCACGGAGCCATGAACTTGCGCTGCGCAGCGTTCACACGGCTGATCTTCGCGCCGTCCAGACCGGCGTAGACCTCGGGGTCGTCAGCAAGGAGATGCAGCACGCAGACGCCGCCCTCGCTCTCGGCGTAGTCGAGATAGCGGCGCAGCTGATAAGATTTGAAGTCGGTCAGGGCTTCCTCGCTGCCCAGCTCCATCCGGCTGCGGGAGACCTCGTTGTCGCTCCAGTTCACCAGCACGTCACGGGCGCCGGCCTCGTAGGCACTGCGCACACACAGACGGGCCAGCGGGGCGGCCTCGAGGCAGCAGTTGATGACAAGGGTCTGGCCCGGCTGGGGGTTGACGCCCACACGGACGATGAAGTCGGCGTATTTTTTCAGAAGAAGAGTAAAGTTTTCCACAGAATATCCTTTCTGCCGTGCAGAACACGGCGGTGCATTTTCTATCTGACAGTATAACCGCTCCCGGGCGAATTGTCCACCCGATAAAAACAAAACAGATGCTTCTGCCGGTTGAAAAATCGGGAAACATCTGTTATACTAGTGTATGAGAGTGCTGTCTACATAACGGCAGGCGGTCTACACCTTTCCGGCCTTACGTCGGGAAGGCGAACATTTTTGTTATGCCCCCGACGCTCCACAGCGAAAGGGGGGATGTCTATGACGCTTTTAGAGACTCTGGCTCTGCTCACGTTGCTTGCAACGGTAGGCTTCGGCACATTCGATATAGCGTACAAGATTTTTCATAACAAAAAATGACCGCCCTCAGCGTCGCAAACCTGAGCGGTCATTTTTGTTATGACTATCCGGAAAGGTGCTGACCGTTTGCCAGACAGCACTCTCTTCGTTTATATTATACCACAGCCCCGCCGAAATTGCAACGGCGGGGCTGTTTTTTCACTCACAAAAGTGAGTTTTTATCAGAACTCGATCTTGCTCTCGATGTAAGCCTTCAGCTCGGAGATGGGCATACGCACCTGCTCCATGGTGTCGCGGTCGCGGACGGTGACGCAGTTGTCGGCCACGATGCCCTTGGCCTCGTCGCCCACGGTGTCGAAGTCCACGGTGATGCAGTAGGGAGTGCCGATCTCGTCCTCACGGCGGTAGCGCTTGCCGATGGAGCCGGTATCGTCGTAGTCCACCATGAAGTACTTGCTCAGCTCGTTGCGGATCTCCATGGCCTTGTCGCCCAGCTTCTTGCTCAGGGGCAGGACAGCGCACTTATAGGGAGCCAGAGCCGGGTGCAGATGCAGGACGGTGCGGACGTCCTCCTTGCCCTTGCTGTCGGTCAGATGCTCCTCGTCGTAGGCCTCGCACAGGAAAGCCAGCGCCACGCGGTCGCAGCCCAGAGAGGGCTCGATGACGTAGGGGATGTAGTGCTCGTTGGTCTCGCTGTCGAAATACTCGAGGCTCTTGCCGGAGGCCTCCTGATGGCGGCTCAGGTCGTAGTTGGTGCGGTCGGCGATGCCCCACAGCTCGCCCCAGTCGGTGAACGGGAAGGCGTACTCGATGTCGGTGGTAGCACGGCTGTAGAAGGCCAGCTCGGCAGGCTCGTGGTCGCGCAGGCGCAGATGCTCCTTCTTGATGCCGAGGCTCAGCAGCCAGTTCTCGCAGTAGTCCTTCCAGTAGCTGAACCACTCGAGGTCGGTGCCGGGCTTGCAGAAGAACTCGCACTCCATCTGCTCGAACTCGCGGGTGCGGAAGGTGAATTTGCCCGGGGTGATCTCGTTGCGGAAGGCCTTGCCCACCTGGCAGACGCCGAAGGGCAGCTTGCGGCGGGTGGTGCGCTGGATGTTGGCAAAGTTGACGAAGATGCCCTGCGCCGTCTCGGGGCGGAGGTAGCAGGTGGAAGAGCTGTCCTCGGTGACGCCGATGGCGGTCTTGAACATCAGGTTGAACTTACGGATGGGGGTGAAGTCGTGCTTGCCGCAGACGGGGCAGACCACGTCCTCGTGATCGGCGATGAAAGCGTCCATCTCGTCAAAGCTCATGGCGTCCACGTTCACCTCGGGGTGCTCGTCGCCGATGAGCTTGTCGGCGCGGTGGCGGGCCTTGCAGGCGCGGCAGTCCAGCAACGGGTCCGAGAAGCCGGCCACGTGGCCGGTGGTGACCCAGGTCTGGGGGTTCATGATGATGGCGGCATCGAGGCCCACGTTGTAGGGGCTCTCCTGCACGAACTTTTTCAGCCATGCCTTTTTGACGTTGTTCTTGAACTCGACGCCCAGAGGGCCGTAGTCCCAGCTGTTGGCCAGACCGCCGTAAATTTCAGAGCCGGGGAAGACATAGCCCCGGTTCTTGCAGAGATTGACGATCATATCAAGGGTCTTTTCGCTCTGTTCCATTGTAAGTACATCCTTTCCGTCCGCGGCTGGTTTGCCGTGTCGTGTTGAGTCGTTGTCCCGGCGGCTTTCCCCGCAGCCGGGCCTGCTTTTCCTGTTGAAAGCAGAGTATCTTTACTTTATCATGTTTTGCGGGGATTGTAAAGGCCTGCCCCCTCGCTCCTCCCCGCTCCGTCTCCAAAAAAACCAAGGCCCGGAGCGTTCCCGCTCCGGGCCTTGGAGTCATTTCTCAATGTGTATCACAGACAGGGTCTGTAATGATTTGAGCAGATGGGGTGATTACTTGTTCTTAGCAACGACGATGACAAAATCGGTCTTCTCGGTCTTGTTGCCGTTCGTAACCTCGTGGTCATTGACAAAGTCAATGTCAACAACGATAGTATCCTTCTTGCTACCGCCCTTAACAGCGGCATCCTTCAGGGAAGTATGAATAGCGGCTGCAACGCTGCCCCAGCTATCCTGCTTGCGAGCCTTGTCGGGGACTTCCTTAACGATAACGGTGTAGCCATTAGTTGCGGTGTAAATAGACTCAACCTGAGTTGCAGTCTTATCACTTGCAGCCTTCTTAACCGCCTCACGAGCCTTGCTCATCTCGGTAGCCAGATTGCTCTTAGCATCATCGTTTGCCTTGCTGCCTTCCTCGTACTTGACAACGGAAGTTTCCTTCTTGCCCTCATAGTTCAGAGCATCCACCAGAGCGTTGGTCTTGACCTTGTCGCTCAGAGCGCAGCCAGTCAGCATGGACACAGCCATAACACCGGTGAGGACGACGGCCAGAAGTTTCTTTGCCATTTTCATGATTTTTGCCTCCATAAATAAAAATGAATTATACAGGCAGGCCATCCATTTCCGGCTGTCGGCCTGTGCTATC
>SKEJ01001891.1_pt1 | contig 10771 bp, 8 predicted proteins | sample 4826721 | NCBI WGS metagenome assembly SKEJ01 (sample SAMN11008812, study PRJNA524170) | human gut metagenome | biome: Human fecal sample; material: Feces; isolation source: fecal sample from pouch patient p31 | host: Homo sapiens | place: Israel: Tel-Aviv | collected 2015-06-02 | reverse complement strand
GATATGCATTCTGACGGTGATATTTGATAAGATTATTTGGAGGTATACTTCATGGCTATCCGCAACATTGTAAAAGAGGGCGACCCCATCCTGAACAAGGTCTGCCGCCCCGTGACCAACTTTGACGACCGTCTGGCCACCCTGCTGGACGATATGCGCGAGACGATGATCGCCGCCGACGGCGTGGGCCTCGCAGGCCCGCAGGTGGGGATGCTGCGCCGCGTCTTCGTGGTGTGGGACACCACCGACGCCCCCGAAGAAATTCCCGAAAACTACGAGTACAAGTTCATCGACTTCGTCAACCCCGAAATTCTCGCCGTGTCTGAGGACGAGGAGACCGCCTACGAGGGCTGCCTGTCCTTCCCCGGCCACAACGGCGCCGTGACCCGTCCCGTGGCCGTCAAGGTCCGCGCACAGGACCGCCACGGCGAGTGGTTCGAGCTGGAAGCCGAGGGCCTGCTGGCCCGCTGCATCCAGCACGAGAACGACCATCTGGACGGCATCACTATCATGGAGTCCAGCGAGTTCTTCTATGAGGACACCGAGGAGGGCCGCGCCGCTGCCGCCAAGAAGAAGGAGAACGACTGATGCGCATTCTGTTCATGGGGACGCCGGACATTGCGGCGGACTGCCTGAAAGCCCTGTATGAGGCGGGCCACGACATCTGCGCGGTCTACACCCGGCGCGATAAGCCCGTGGGCCGCAAGCAGGTGCTCACCGCACCCCCGGTGAAGGAAGTGGCGCTGGCCCACGGCACCCCCGTCTTTCAGCCCCGCACCCTGCGGGACGGCGGCGAGGACGAGAACATCCGCGCGCTGGCTCCTGAGCTCATCGTGGTGGTGGCCTACGGCTGCATCCTGCCCAAGTCGGTGCTGGAAGCGCCGAAATACGGCTGCATCAACCTCCACGTCTCCCTGCTGCCGAAATACCGGGGCAGCGCCCCCGTGCAGTGGGCGGTGCTGAACGGCGACGCCGAGACGGGCGTCTCCATCATGCAGATGGACGAGGGCCTCGACACCGGCGACGTGCTGGCCTGCGAGAGAATCAAAATCGACCCCGAGGAGACCAGCGGCCAGCTGTTCGACCGGGTCACTGCCGTGGGCGCACGGGTGCTCTGCGAGACCCTGCCTGCCATCGAGGCTGGGACGCTCAAGGCAGAGCCTCAGGCCCACGAGAACGCCTCCGTCGCCCCCATGCTGAGCAAGGAGATGGCGGAGTTCAAGCTGACCGACAGCGCCGACCACATCCACAACTGGGTGCGGGGCATGAACCCGTGGCCCGGGGCATGGTTCGTGACGGCGGGCGGCAAGAAGGTCAAGGTGATGGAGTGCCGCGGCGCGGAAAGCCACGGCGAAGCCGCCGGCACGGTCCTCGCCACCAAGCCCCTGACCGTGGCCTGCGGTGAGGGAGCTGTCCAGCTTTTGCACGTCGTGCCGGAGGGCAAGAAGCCCATGGACGGCACCTCCTTCGCCGCCGGTCTCCGCCTCAAGGCGGGGGACAGCCTGTGAGCGGCCCGAACCCCCGCGCGGCGGCGGTGGCGGCGCTGGTGCGGCAGGAGCAGGACGGCTTTTCGAACCTCATCCTCGACGCAGAGCTGCGCCGCCAGAAGCTGGAAGGCCGCGATAAAGCATTTGCCAGCGCGATCTTTTATACCGTGCTGGAACATCAGGGAACGCTGGACTATATCCTGAGCCGGTTTCTGCCCAAGGGCCTCGCAAAGCTCGACCCGCAGGTGCGGGAAATTCTCCGCGCCGCGCTGGCGCAGGCCCGCTATATGCAGGTGCCGGCCTCGGCGGCGGTCAATGAGGCCGTCAAGCTGACCCGTACTTTCCGGAAAGCCAGCGCCTCCGGCCTCGTGAACGCCGTGCTGCGCCGGGCCATCGGCTATGACCTCGGCTCTGCCGTCTTCGCCGACGAGGTGGAGCGGCTGATGGTGCTGGGCTCGGCGGGCCGGGACGTGGCAGCGTTCCTCCACGAACACTACCCCGACGAGGCGCTGGACATCCTGACCCACACCGCCGACGGCGGCCTGACCAGCCTCCGGGCCAACCCCCTGAAAGGGACGCCGGAAGCCCTCTGCGAAAAGCTGCTGGCCTCGGGCGCGAAGACCGCCGCCCCGGGCCTCGTGCCGGGCAGCGTCTTGGCCCGCTTCGAGGGCAGCCCGGCGGAGAGCGGGCTTTTCCGGGACGGATATTTCCATGTGGAGGGGCAGGCCAGCCAGCTTGCCGCCCTCTGTGTGGAGGCAAAGCCCGGCGATACCGTCCTCGACCTCTGCGCTGCCCCCGGCGGCAAGAGCCTGCTCCTCATCGAGGAGATGGGGGACGAAGGGCGGCTGGTGAGCTGCGACGTCAGCGAGAACCGCGTCCAGCTCATCCGCAAGGCCGTGGAGCGGATGGGGTTTGCCCACGTGGAGCCCCGCGTCTCCGACGGCACAAAGGCCGATGCCGACCTGCCCATGGCGGACGCCATCCTGGTAGACGCCCCCTGCAGCGGCCTCGGCATCCTCGCCAAGAAGCCGGACATCCGCTACAAGACCCTCGAAAAAGCGCGTCACGATGAATTATTGGCCACCCAGTCGGCCATTCTGGATACAGCCGCCGCCCACCTGAAAGAGGGCGGGCGTCTGGTCTACTCCACCTGCACCATCGACCCTGCCGAGAACGAAGAGCAGGTGCGGGCCTTCGTGGGCCGACACCCGGAGTTCCGGGTGGTGACGCCGGACGTCCGCTTCCCGGCCGGGATGACGGTGGGGGACTGGGGTGCGCTTTCCGTCCCCACCCGCACCGGCATGGACGGCTTTTTCCTCTGCGCGATGCAGAAACGTGATTCCTGACAAAAGGAGATTTTCATGGAGACTAAACGCTGTATATCCTCCCTGACGCTGGAACAGCTGACAGCGGAGCTGAAAGCGATGGGCCAGCCCGGCTTCCGGGCAAAGCAGATTTTCCACTGGGTCCACCAGAAGCTCGTGACCGACTTTTCGGCCATGACCGACCAGCCCAAAGCCCTGCTGGCAAAGCTCGAGGAGGCATTTTACATCGCCGCGCCCATCATCGAGCGGCGGCAGGAGGCCAAGGACGGCACCGTGAAGTACCTGCTGCGGATGGCCGACGGCAACTGCATCGAGACCGTCGTCATGCGCTACCACTACGGCAACACGGTCTGCGTGTCCACCCAGGTGGGCTGCCGGATGGGCTGCCGCTTCTGCGCCTCGACCCAGGCGGGCCGGGTGCGCAACCTCGAGGCGGGCGAGATATGCTCCGAAATTTACACCGCCCAGAAGGACATCGGGGAGCGCATCTCCCACATCGTGCTGATGGGCATTGGGGAACCGCTGGATAATTTCGACGAAGTCATGCGCTTTCTCGAGAACATCTCGTCCCCCGAGGGCGTGAACATCGGGATGCGGAACATCAGCCTCTCCACCTGCGGCCTCGTGCCGAAGATCGACCAGCTGGCCGAGAAGAAGCTCCAGCTCACCCTCTCCGTCTCCCTCCACGCCCCCAACAACGACATCCGCAGCGGCATGATGCCCGTGAACGACGCCTACCCCGTGGAGGTGCTGATGCAGGCCGTGCGCCGGTATCAGGAGACGACGGGCCGGAGAGTGAGCTTCGAGTACTCCATGGTGCGGGGGGTCAACGACTCCGACGCCTGCGCCAGACAGCTGGCCGACCTCATCCGGGGGATGGGCGCTCACGTCAACCTCATCCCCATCAACCCGGTGGACGGCAGCCCTTATTCGGCCACCGACGCCGCCAACGTCCGGCGCTTCCAGCAGAAGCTGGAAAGCCTCGGCGTCAACGCCACCGTCCGCCGCCGTCTGGGCAGCGAGATCAGCGCTGCGTGCGGCCAGCTCCGCCGCGACGAGATGAACGGCAAAGTTTGAGAAGGAGAATCCTATGAAACTTGCAGGAAAAACAGACGTCGGCAGCGTCCGCCCCGAGAATCAGGACGACTACCGGGCAGGCGAGCTGAACAGCGACGCGGCCTGGGGCCTCGTGTGCGACGGCATGGGCGGTGCGCGGGGAGGCCGTGAGGCTTCCGTGAGCGCCTGCGACGTCATCGAGCACAGCTTCCACGAGCAGTACGCCCAGTGCCTGCCCGGCGACGAGGAAAAGTTTTTGAAGCGGGCGCTCATCAACGCCAACCGCTTCGTCTTCCAGAAAGCCTCCCGGGAGGAGGAGCTGGCGGGCATGGGCACCACGGCGGTCTGCGCCCTCGTGCGGGGCGGCAACGCCTTTATCTGCCACGCAGGCGACTCCCGGGCCTACCTCGTCCGGGACGGCAGACTCACCCAGCTCACCCACGACCACTCCTATGTGCAGGAGCTGGTGGACTGCGGCACCATCACCGCCGAGGAAGCTGAGCATCACCCTCAGAAGAACATCATCACCCGGGCGCTGGGCGTGGACTACCGCCTCGACCCCGAGTTCACCAGCGTGCCGGTGCAGAAGGGCGATATGATCCTGCTCTGCACCGACGGCCTCACCAACGTCCTGCCCAAGGAAAAGATCGAAGAGATCTTCACGAAGGGCGGGTTCTACGACATCCCCGACCGGCTGGTGGACGCCGCCAACGCGGGCGGCGGCCCCGACAACATCACCGCGCTGCTGCTGGGCGTGGAGCCGCTGGAGGTGAAGCATGGATAATCTCATCGGCAAGACGCTGGACGGGCTCTACACCATTCAGGAGCTCATCGGCGCAGGCGGCATGGCCAACGTCTACAAGGCCGTGGTCTCTGCCCCCGGCGGGCCTGTGCCGGAAGGCACGGTGGTGGCCGTCAAGGTGCTGCGTCAGGAGCTGATGCATGACGCCGACCTCGTCCGCCGCTTCAAGAACGAGTCCAAGGCCATCTCCCTGCTCAACCACCCCAACATCGTCAAGGTCTACGACGTCTCCGTCGGCGAAAACTTACAGTATATCGTGATGGAGTGCGTGGAGGGGATGACTCTCCGGGAGTACCTCAACGAGCGGGGCGGCAAGATCACCAGCCGGGAGACCGTCCACTTCATCGCCCAGATCCTCCGCGCCCTCGACCACGCCCACCGCAACGGCGTCGTCCACCGGGACATCAAGCCCCAGAACATCATGCTGCTGGACAACGGCCAGCTGCGGATGATGGACTTTGGCATCGCCCGCATCTCCCGGGCCGAGAACCAGATCCAGAACGGCAAAAAGACCATGGGCAGCGTCCACTACATCAGCCCCGAACAGGCGAAGGGGGAGGAGACCGACCCCAAGAGCGACATCTACTCCGTGGGCGTCATGATGTACGAGATGCTCTCGGGCAGGCTGCCCTTCGACGCCGACGACATGGTGGAGGTGGCCCGCAAGCAGATACGGGACACCCCGAAGCCGCTGGCCGAGCTTGCCCCGGACGTGCCGCTGGGCCTCGTCCAAATCACGGAGCGCGCCATGGCGAAGCTGCCGGTCAACCGGTATTCCAGCGCCGCAGAGATGCTGGAAGCGCTGGACGCCTACGTGCAGGACCCCTCCGTCACGTTCCAGTATCAATATGTAAAAGAAGAACCTGAAAAGGTGGTGAATGACCCCATGCCGCAGAAACGCAGCATCCGCAGACCCCCGGAGAAACCGGCGGTGAATCCCGCCCGCCCCAAGGCCAGGGCGAAAAAGAAGAAGCGCAGCGGCTTTATGCCGGTGCTGCTGGGCATCACGACGGCCTTTGCGCTGGCCTGTGCGGCCCTGTGCTGGACCATCCTGAACGATTCCAGCAACATCATGACCGACCGCGCCGACATCGTGCTGGGCGATTTCAGCGGCATGACCCAGGACGAGGTGAACGCCTCTGAGCAGGTGGCCTCCGGTCAGGTGGTCGTCAACTGGGAAGAGGAGTACAACAACGACTACGCCGCAGGCCATGTCTACAAGCAGTCGCCGGTGGCGGGCCGCACCGTCCGCGAGGGCCAGAGCGTGACCCTCACCGTCAGCCTCGGCATCCACTACGTCACCGTCCCCGACCTGACCAACTACGTGCAGGCCGACGGCGAACAGCAGCTGAAGGACCTGGGCGTGTCGGTGCTGGTCACCCAGGCCGTGGATGAGTCGGTGGCCGCAGGCTCCATCATCCGCACCGACCCCGCCGCAGGCAGTCAGGTGGCCGCAGGCACCACGGTGGTGATCTACGTCAGCCGCCCGCAGGTGGCCACCACCACCAAAGTCCCCAGCCTCATCGGCATGAGCGTGGACGACGCCCGCACCCTGCTGGTGCAGCGGAAGCTGGGTCTGGGCAGCCAGACCGAGCAGTACAGCGACCAGCCCGTGGGCAGCATCATCAGCCAGAACCCCGGCGAGGGCGCATCGGCCAAGCTGAACACCCGGGTCAGCGTCGTGGTCAGCGCAGGCCCCGAGCCTGCACCGGAACCCGAAGCACCCAGCGAGAGCACCGCCAGCAGCGACGGCTCCGGCGGCTGGTTGGGCGGCCTCTTCGGGGGCAGCAGCTCTTCCAGCGAGAGCACCGGCGCCAGCTCGTCTTCTTCCACCGGCGGCGGTCTCAGCGACTGGTGGACGTCCTGGCTGGGCTAAAGGAGAAGGTATGACAGGTTATATCACAAAAGGCATCGGCGGATTTTATTACGTTAAGACGTCGGAAGGCATCGTGGAGTGCAAGCCCCGGGGCATCTTCCGCAAGCAGAAGATCACCCCCGTGGCGGGCGACGTGGTGACGCTGGAGACCGAGAACGGCGGGGCGGTCATCGCGGACATCGCGCCCCGGCGGAACATCTTCGTCCGCCCGCCCATGGCGAACCTCGACGTGCTGTTCCTCGTGGCAAGCACCACCCAGCCCACCCCCAGCACCCTCGTGCTGGATAAGCTCTCGGCCATCGCGGTGGACAAGGGCGTCCAGCCCGTCATCGTCTGCACCAAAAGCGACCTCGCCGAGGCGGAGTTTCTGCGCAGCGCCTACGAAAAATCGACCCTGCCCTTCATCCGCATCGACTACGCCACCGGCGAGGGTCTGGACGACATCAGGCACTGGATCAATGGCCGTCTCTGCGCCTTCTGCGGCAACTCCGGCGTGGGCAAATCCACCCTGCTGAACGCCCTCCTGCCCGACGTGGAGTGTCAGACCGCCGCCATCAGCCAGAAGCTGGGCCGTGGCCGTCACACCACCCGCGAGGTGACCATCTTTGAAGCCTTCGGGGGCCGCATCGCCGACACCCCGGGCTTCGCCAGCCTCGAGGCCAGCCGGGCGGGCTTCATCCCGAAAGAGGCTCTGGAACACGCCTTCCCGGAGTTCGGGCCTTACCTCGGCACGTGCCAGTTCACCGGCTGCTCCCACCGCTCCGAGAAGGGCTGCGCCGTCCGCGCCGCCCTTGCGGAAGGCAAGCTCTCCCAGACCCGCTACGACAGCTACTGCGCCATGTACGATGAGGTCAAGGATGTGAAGGAGTGGCAGTACCCTCTCAGCCGCTGACGCGCCAGCTCCCCCAAAGGGGGAGCCATTGGCAGGCCGGGCCACTTCCTACTGGACGCCTGAGGCCCGATATGGCGCAAAAGGGCGGGCCTTGCTACAGAGGGCAGCAGCTTCTGGACAACGCACCTTGTCCAGCTGCCGTGAGCCTAGACAGCGGAGCACTACCGTTCCCGAGACATCGTGCTTTGCTCGTCCAGCATGAAACCCCACCGACACGCCAGAGGCTCCCCTACTAGGGGAGCTGTCGAACGGAGTGAGACTGAGAGGTTGTACTAAGACGGGCCTGCCCTGTAAACTTTCTGCACAGCGCTTGACTTTTGCAGGGAATCGCATATACTAAAGATGGGATTGTGAGAAGATTCCATTGGTTTCACTAAAAAAGAAAAGCCCCCAAGGAGTTGCCGCTCCCAGGGGGCTTTCCATTTAGTCGGGCTTACGGTCCTTGTCGAGTCTGTCAAGCCACTTGCAGATATAATGTGAAATTATATTTGCCACGGCAGACTCCAAGATTGTGAGAATATGGATCATTGGTTTCACCTCCCTTCCCAAGTAAGATGGGCGGGATGAACCGCAGAACCAGTATATCATAAACTTCGGCAAAAAGATACAATAAATGCCAAGAGAAGAGTGCTTGTAAACTTTCTGCACAGCGCTTGACTTTTGCGGGGAATCGGGTATACTAAGGTCAGGAATGCCAAAGGTCAAGTTGACCATCCCAAGAAAGAGAAAACCCCCTCCCGGAGTGCCCGCTCCGAAAGGGGGTTCTCTTTTAGTTGGGCTTACGGTCATCGTCGTAACGGTCAAGCCACTTACAGATGATGTGCAACGGCGACGACCGCCGCCAGTGGCGGAAACAGGGAGGAGCTGTTGGGGCCGCGGCCAGCAGGATGCGAGCGGCAGCGAAGCAGACGCTGGGAGCCGCAACCCGGGCTCCTTATAAAAATTATGTCGATGTCTCCACCCCAAGATACAGAAAAAGACGCTGTGTTATCATACTTCCCAGAAAGAAGGAATCCCATGTCCCGCTGTGTTATCATTTCCGCCTGCCCGGTCAGCGCCTCGCTGGCGTCGGCCCTGCGGCCCGGCGACACCATCATTGCCTGCGACGCGGGCTACCGCAACTGTGCGCCGCTCCACTGCCGCCCCGACATCATCGTGGGCGACTTCGACACCGCGCCCTGCCCGGCGCAGGAGGGCGACGACACCATCATCCTGCCCCACGTCAAGGACGACACCGACACCGAGTACGCGGCAAAGCTGGCCTCCGAGAAGGGCTTCGACGAGGCGCTGCTGCTGGGTGTACTGGGCGGCAGACGCCTCGAGCATACGCTGGCCAACCTCTGCACCGGCCTCGGCCTCGAACAGCGGGGCGTCCGCGCCACGCTTCTGGACGAGCGCAGCCGCATCACCTTCGTGATGCCCGGCGAGACCCGCCGCTACCCGAAGAACGGGTATTTCTACCTCTCGGTCTTCCCGATGGAGGGCAGGGCAGAGGGGGTCTCGGAGCGGGGCTCCTTCTACGAGCTGACCGACGCCACCCTCACCGCAGGCTACCCCCTCGGCGTCAGCAACGAGTATGCCGAGGGCTCCGACTGCATCACCATCTCCACCCAAAAGGGCGCGCTGGTGGTGGTGGAGACGGTGCCGGACGGGCCGATCCTGAGCTGAACCGGAACATTCCGGGTGCAGACCGCCTATAATGGCGTATCAAGCGACGAAAGGTGGTCGGCTCTATGCAGGTGGTCGTTCTCAAAAGCCCCAAGTGCCTGAGAGGCTTGCTCCGGAGGCTGTTCGGCATCCGGAAAGAAACGCAGGACTGAAAGAAATGGAAAGCCGCCGCGCGGCCCGGGGAGACTTGGGCCGTGCGGCGGTTCTTTTTGCAGGGAGCTTGATATTATAAAAACTTTATGATAAGATAAAAATACAGCAGGGAGGTGGAAGCCGATGGGTGCAGCGGATACGGTGACGAAAGCATACATGAAAGAAAATACCGTGTTTGCAGATGCATTCAACTATCTGCTCTACAGGGGCAGGGCTGTCGTAGACCCGGCACAGCTGCAGGAACTGGACACGACAGAGATCGCACTGCCGTTCGGGGCACAGGATGAGGACGGAAAGCCGCAGGAAGATGCAGTTCAGAAGTACCGGGATGTGCTGAAATCTGCCGTCATCAAAGAAGACGGCGAGGCCGCTTATATCCTGCTGGGAATCGAAAACCAGACGGACATCCATTATGCGATGCCGGTCAGGAACGCGGTCTACGACGCGCTCCAATACGGCAGACAGGTGGCCGATATTGCGAAAAAGCATCGCCGGAAGGATGCGAGTTCAAAGGCCCACAGCCGGGGCGAATACCTCTCGGGGTTCTATAAAGACGACAGGCTCACGCCGGTCATCACACTGGTACTCCACTTTGGCGCGAACGAATGGAATGGGCCGTTGTCGCTCCACGAGATGATGAATGTGAAAAATAGAGAGCTCCTGCGCTTCGTGCAGGACTATCAGGTCCATCTCATCGACCCGGCAAGACTCAGCGAGGAGGAACTGGCAAAATTCTCAACGAGCCTGCGGGAGGTCATGGGATATATCAAATATTCCAAAGATAAAAAGAAGCTGTCGGAGTTTCTGAAAGAAAATCCGCGGATGCTCATCGAGGCAAATGCGGCGAGGGTCATCAAGGCTGTTACGAATACGCCTCTGGATATTCCGGAGGACGCGGAGGTGGTCGATATGTGCAAAGCAGTCGAGGACATGATGAATGAAAGCAAGACGAAGGGTGCTGTAGAAGTCCTTGTCGGACTGGTAAAAGACGGAGTGCTCAGCATCCGGGAGGCTGCGAGCCGCGCCCACATGACGGAGAGCGCGTTCGAAGAGGAAGTCAAAAAGCTGTCCTGAGACATTTCTGTGCAACGCCAACCTTCCGTCAGGAATATCACCCCAAAATGCAACGCCCCCAAGGAGGTCAACCTCCCCGGGGGCTTTTTGCGCCTTCCGGTATGCGAAAGCCTCTCCCTTTGGGAGAGGTGGCATTGCGAAGCAATGACGGAGAGGGCAAGGATGCTGACAAAGAGCCTGCTTATCGCTGCATAGATGCTCCATCTCACCGGCCTTGCCCTCTCAGGCGCTTCGCGCCAGCTCTCCCAGGGGGAGAGCCTTCAGCTGCTACAAAAGAAAGGCAAACTACTATGAGCATGATGAACACCGGCGACATTCTCGAGACCATCGAGATGTTCACGCAGGACAATCTGGACGTGCGCACCGTCACCATGGGCATCAGCCTGCTGGACTGCATCGACCCGGACCCCAGGAAAGCCTGCGAAAAAATTTATCACA
>SKEJ01001887.1_pt1 | contig 10789 bp, 9 predicted proteins | sample 4826721 | NCBI WGS metagenome assembly SKEJ01 (sample SAMN11008812, study PRJNA524170) | human gut metagenome | biome: Human fecal sample; material: Feces; isolation source: fecal sample from pouch patient p31 | host: Homo sapiens | place: Israel: Tel-Aviv | collected 2015-06-02 | reverse complement strand
CCCCCGACGAGCAGTCGCGCCAGTTTATCCGCGAGCGCCTGAGCGGCCGCAGCATTCAGTCCACGCTCGAGGAGCAGGCCGAGGACCTGGACGAAGAGCGCGAACTGATCGATACCGATGTTGAGGACACCGATGGCGAGGAGCTTCTGCCCACCGTCGATACCTCGGAGGATATACATGACGAGGACTAACGAAGCAGGGGAAACGCACTTCGCAAGCGCCATGGACAACGCAGCGCCCACGGGCGACGCCCAGCCCGTCTACCCGCACACTATGCGCCTGCAGCGCTTTTTGGCGCGCGCGGGCGTAGCGAGCCGCCGCGGCTCGGAGGACCTGATGACTGCCGGCCGCGTAACCGTCAACGGCCAGGTCGCGACCGAGCTGGGCACCAAGGTCGATGTCGACCGCGACCACATCGAGGTCGACGGTATGCCCGTCAAGCTCAACCAGGGTGCCGTGTACCTGATGCTCTACAAGCCGACCGGCTACCTCACCACCATGAGCGATCCACAGGAACGCCCTTGCGTGGCCGACCTGGTCCCGCGCGACCGCTTTCCGGGGCTCTTTCCGGTGGGTCGTTTGGACCGCGACACCACGGGCCTTCTGCTCTTTACCACCGACGGTGACCTGTCGCAGGACCTGCTGCATCCCAGCAAGCACGTCTACAAGACCTACCAGGCGCTGGTGGACGGCAACCTGACCGATCGCGCCCTCACGCCGCTGCGCCGCGGCATCGAGCTCGACGATGGCCTATGCCAACCGGCGATCTGCCGCGTCATTAACGCGCGCGAGGCCGAGGCCGTAGCCCCGCAAGGCATCAAGCCCGGCACCACCGCCGTGGAGGTCATCATCCGCGAGGGCCGCAAGAACCAGGTCAAGCGCATGCTGAGCAAGATTCACCATCCGGTGATCCGCCTGCATCGCTGCAACTTTGCCGGCCTGGAGCTCAAAGACGTGGCTAAGGGCTCGTGGCGCGAGCTCACCGACCGCGAGGTGCAGATTCTCAAGGCCGGCGGCATCCCGCCCAAGCAGGCCAGCTCCAAGCAGGGCGACCCCAACGCGACAGCGGTCAACCCCGCGACCCGCACGCGTCACCACGGCAGCCACGGTTCCGCGCCCAAGCGCAACACCTACCGCGAGCGCTACACGGGTTAGCCAGTACACCAAGCAACAGCGCTCGCGTCCCATACCAGCACGTCAACCACCGAAAGGAAGCATTGCATGATCGTCGCCATCGACGGCCCCGCCGGATCCGGCAAGTCCACTATCGCCAAGGAGATCGCCCGCCAGCTGGGCTTTAACAAGCTCGACACGGGCGCCATGTATCGCGCCGTCACTTTCGCCGCGCTCGACCGCGGCATCGACCTGGACGACGAGGCGGCCATCGACGCCCTCGCCAAGCAGATCGAGATTCGCTTTACCAACGGCACCGGCGAGGACACGCGCCTGACCATCGACGGTAAGGACGCCTCAGCCGCCATCCGCACCCCGCAGGTGGACGCCAACGTGTCCAAGGTCTCGGCCTACCCGGGTGTGCGCGCCGCCATGCTTATCCATCAGCGCCGCGCCGCCGAGGACCGCGACATTGTCGCCGAGGGTCGCGACATCGGCACCGTCGTGTTTCCCAACGCGCAGGTCAAGGTGTTCCTGACCGCCGACCCGCGTGAGCGCGCCCGCCGCCGTGTGCTGCAGCGCCACCAAAACGACGTCCAGCCGCTCACCACCGAGCAGCGCAAGGCCGAGGTCGACGAAACCCTCGATGCACTCAAGCAACGCGACAAGCTCGACAGCAGCCGCGAGGTCGCGCCGCTCGTGCCCGCTGAGGACGCCGTGCACGTCGACTCCACCGCTCACACCATCGACGAGGTCGTCTCGATCATCGAGGACCTTATCAACCAAAGGAGGTAGCCCATGCGCCTGTTTAAACAGACGCCCGAGGATTACTACAACGCCCCCTACGCTGAGTTCCCCGCTCTCATCCGCGGCACCGTCTTCGTGGTCATGGGCATCCTGTGGGCCTTCTCCAAGCTTATGTGGCGCTGGAAGGTCGAGGACGCCGACCTGCTGTTTGAGCGACAGGAAGGCCGCGGCAGCGTGGTCATCTGCAACCACACCTCGATGGCCGAGTTGCTGGCCGTGGAAACGGCACTGTTCTTTGGCGGCCGCCGCATTCGTCCCATCTTTAAATCCGAGTTTGCCAAGAGCAAGATCGTGCGCTGGGCCTTTAGCCGTGTGGGCGGTATTCCCGTCGAGCGCGGCACCGCCGACATGAAGTGCTTGCGCGCCGCTCAGCATGCGCTGCAGCGCGGCGAGGACGTCTTGATCTTCCCCGAGGGCACGCGCATCCGCTCGCGCGAAATCAAGCCCGAGGTCCACGGCGGCTTTGCGCTTATCGCCCAGATGGGTAAGGCGCCCGTCAACCCTCTCGCCATCTGCGGCTGGTCCGATATCACGCCTGCGGGCAAAAAGATCATGCGCCCCAAAAAGTGCTGGATCCGTGCCGGCAAGGCCGTCTCGCTTGCCGATGCTCCGGCCGAGCTCAAGCGCAAGGAACGCCTGGCATGGTTTGAGTCCGAAGCCATGAGTCGCGTCTACGCCATGCGCGATGACCTGTGCGCCGAGCACCCGGGCAGGTTCTAGCCATGGGCGAGTATGTCATGAACACTGCCGAGGCTGTGACCGGCAAGGCAGACGCCCCCACCATCGAAATCGCTGCCCACGCCGGCACCTGCTACGGCGTGCAGCGCGCGCTCGATATGGCCTTGGCGGCCGCCCCGCAAGCGGGGGAGAACGCTCAGGTCCACACCCTGGGCCCGCTCATCCATAATCCCATCGTGGTGCGCGAGCTTGCCGAGGCGGGCGTCGGCCTGGCCGAGACCCTGGACGATGCCGCATCGGGCACCGTGATCATTCGCGCGCACGGCGTGGTGCCGCAGGTGATCGAGGTCGCTCTCGAGCGTGGCCTCGACGTGGTCGACGCCACCTGCCCCTACGTCAAGAAGGTCCACGTGGCCGCTGAGCGCCTGGTGCGCGAGGGCTATCGCGTGCTCGTCGTGGGCGAGCCGGGCCATCCCGAGGTTGAGGGCATCCTGGGCCACGCCGGCGATGACGCGCAGGTCGTGAGCTGCGCCGCCGATGCGGACGCGCTACCGCTCAAGGGCAAGGTGGGCCTCGTCGTGCAGACCACCCAGACCGCACGGAACCTGGCCGAGGTAGTGGCCTCCATCACCTCACGCGTGCAGGAACTGCGCGTGATCAACACCATCTGCGCAGCCACGAGCGAGCGCCAGCAGGCGGCGGCGTCTCTCGCCAACCGCTGCGACTGCATGGTTGTGGTGGGAGGAAAGAACTCGGGCAACACCCGCCGCCTGGCGCAGATCTGTGCTGATGCCTGCGAGCACACGCATCACATCGAGGAAGCTTCGGAGCTTGAGGCCGCATGGTTTGTCAACGCCCGCCACATCGGCATCACCGCCGGAGCCTCCACCCCGCAAGAACACATCGAGCGCGCCGTCGAGCGCATCAAGGAGCTTTGCCGCTAATCATGGACCAGACCGTACCCGCATACGCCGCCGAGGTGGCCGATTACGGGCGCAGCCGCGACCCCGAGCCGGGTGAGGGCGCGCTCGTTAAAAACGTGCGTCCCGAATCGCCCGCGTGGGATGTGGGTATCGAGCCGGGAATGCGCGTGCTCACGGTCAACGGCGAGCAGCTGACCGATATGATCGTGTGGCTCTGGGAGGCAGACGACGACACCGTCGAGCTGGAGGTTTTCGATCCGCGCGACGGCACCGTCACCCCCGTCGAGCTCGATCGTTTTCCCGGCGAGGACTGGGGGCTTGAGTTCGATGGCCCCATCTTTGACGGCATGCGCACCTGCGTAAACGCCTGCGTGTTCTGCTTTATGACGATGCTCCCCAAGGGCGGTCGCTCCACGCTCTACATCCGCGACGATGACTACCGCCTGAGTTTCTTGCAAGGCAACTTTGTCACGCTCACGAACCTCACCGACGAGGACGTGCAAAACGTCATCGATCGCAACATGAGCCCCATGAACGTGTCGGTTCACGCCGTGAGCCCCGACGTCCGCCGTCGCATGATGGGCCGTAACGCCCAGCGCGGCATGGACGTACTCGAGGCCATCATGGCCGCCGGCATCGAGATTCACGCGCAGATCGTGCTGTGTCCCGGCATGAACGACGGCGAGGAGCTGGAAAAAACCTTGCGCTTTTGCGAGGAGCACGAGCAAATCACGAGCCTGGGCATTGTGCCGCTCGGCTTTACCAAGCATCAGAACCGTTTTAGCTGGTCCTACAGCGACAAACCCGAGCTGGCGCGCGAGACGATTGCCATGATCCGACCCTACCAGGACCGCGCCTTCGAACGCTTTGGCCGCCACACCTTCCAGATGAGCGACGAGTTCTACCTGGATGCCGGCATCGAGCCGCCCGAGGCAGACTTTTACGACGGCTACCCGCAGTACTACGACGGCATCGGCATGATCCGCTCCTATCTGGACGAGAACGACAACGTGCTCGCCGCCGACGCCGAGCGCCTGCGCCGCGTTCGCGAGGCAATCGCCGCCCGTGGCCAGCGCCTGCTGTGCCTCTCGGGCGCCAGCGCGCGCGACACCGTGGCCCGCTTTGTGGAATCGCCGCACGGCCTTGCCGGTACCGTCACGGCCATCAAAAACCACTACTTTGGCGGCAACGTGGACGTGACCGGCCTCATCGTCGCCTGCGACATCTTGGAGCAGCTGCCGCAGGACCTGTCGGGGGTTATGCTCTTTGTGCCTAAGCTCATGTTCAACGCCGACGGTATGACCCTTGACGAGTATCATCGTGACGAATTACTCGCAAGCCTTACCGGTCGCGGCGCCGAGGTTCATGTGGTATCGACCATGCCACATGAGCTGCTCGATACCCTGGAGCACATCCTTGGCATAACGCCCGCCAATTCAACTATTCCCGCTGACCCTACCCATTAAAGGAGAGCAGATGAAACCTATCGTCACCGTCGTCGGACGCCCCAACGTGGGCAAGTCCACGCTCGTTAACCGCCTGGCCCAGACCTCGGACGCCATCGTCCACGAGTCCCGCGGCGTTACGCGCGACCGCTCGTATCACACGGCAGATTGGAACGGCCGCGAGTTCACCATCGTCGACACGGGCGGCATCGAGCCGCTCAAGAGCGATGACGTCTTTGCCACGTCCATTCGCGACCAGGCCCTCGCCGCCGCCGAGGAAGCCGCCGTCATCCTGTTTGTGGTCGACGGCCGCACCGGCGTCACCGAGGAGGACGAGTCGGTCGCTCGCATGCTCAAGCGCTGCGACAAGCCGGTCTTTCTGCTGGTGAACAAGCTCGACAATCCCGATCGCGAGAACGACAGCATCTGGGAGTTCTATTCGCTCGGCATCGGTGAGCCCACGCCGCTCTCGGCCCTGCATGGCCATGGCACGGGCGACCTGCTCGACGATATCGTGGCCCTGCTTCCGGAAGAAGAGGACGAGGTCGCCGATGAGTTCCCCGACGCGCTGAACGTTGCCATCATCGGCCGCCCCAACGCCGGTAAGTCGTCGCTGTTCAACCGCATCCTGGGCGCCGACCGCTCCATCGTGTCCAACATCGCCGGCACTACGCGCGATGCTATCGACACCGTCGTCGAGCGCGACGGCAAGCATTACCGCATGGTCGACACTGCGGGCATTCGCAAGAAGAGCACCGTGTACGAGAACATCGAGTACTACTCCATGGTTCGCGGCCTGCGTGCCATCGACCGCGCCGACGTGGCGCTGCTTGTCGTCGACGCCTCCGTGGGCGTCACCGAGCAGGACCAGAAGGTCATGGGCTTGGCCATCGAGCGCGGCTGCGCCATCGTGGTGCTGCTCAACAAGTGGGATCTGCTCGACGACGACCGCAAGCGCGAGGCCTGCATGGAGACCGTCGACCGCCGTCTGGGCGTCATGGCTCCCTGGGCCCAGTACCTGCGCATCTCGGCCCTGACCGGCCGCAGCGTCGAGAAGATCTGGGCGATGGTCGACGCAGCCGAAAAGACGCGCTCGCAAAAGATCACCACCTCGCGCCTCAACACGTTCCTCACTGACCTGCGCGAGTTCGGCCACACCGTGGTGGACGGCAAGCGTCGCCTGCGCATGCACTACGTGACCCAGACGGGCGTCAACCCGCCGACGTTTACGTTCTTCGTCAACCACAGCGACCTGGTAAACGACACCTACCAGCGCTACGTGGAGAACCGTATGCGCTCGACCTTCGATTTTTCCGGCACGCCCATTCGACTCTTCTTTAGGAAGAAGGAGCAAAAGGATGCATAATCCGATTCTGCTGACCGCCATCTGCGCCGTGGTCTCGTTCTTTATCGGAGCGATTCCGTTTGGCTTGATCCTGGGCCGCGTGTTCAACCACACCGACATTCGCAAGGCGGGTTCCGGCAACATCGGCACCACCAACGCCCTGCGCGTAGCCGGCCCCAAGGTGGCCGCGCTCACGCTGCTGCTCGACTGCCTTAAGGGCGCTATCTGCGTCCTTATCGCGCGTCCGCTTATCGCGGGCGTGGGCTATGGCTTCCCTGTGAGCATCATGGCGCCTGGAGCCCCCGGCGACTGGATACTCGGCGTCATCTGCCTGGCTGCGGTATGGGGCCACATCTTCTCGCCCTACCTCAATTTCCATGGCGGCAAGGGTATCGCCGTGGGCCTGGGCGTCATCCTCGCCTGGTACTGGCCCATTGGGCTTTCGCTGCTGGGCATGTTTATCGTGGCCGTCGCCATCACCAAGTTTGTATCGGTGGGCTCGCTTGCCGCGGCCATCGGCCTTCCCATCGCCGCCTGCGCGGTCTTTCCGTACAGCAGCCTGGGACTTAAGTTTTGCATGGCGCTGATCGGCATTACCGTGGTGTGGGCCCATCGTGCGAACATCAAAAAGCTCATGACGGGCAAGGAGTCCAAGCTCTCGTTTACCAAGCGCGTCACCGAGCCCGACGATAAGTAGGAGAGAGTCATGAATGTTGCGCTGATTGGCTCCGGCTCCTGGGGAACCGCCGTCGCCGGCCTTGCCGCCGCGCGAGCCGAGCGCGTGACCATGTGGGCCCACAGCGAGCAGACGGCCGCCGGCATTAACGGCGAGCATCGCAACCCGCGCTATCTGGTGGGATACGAGCTGCCCGGCAATGTCGTCGCCACCACGGACCTATCGCAGGCGCTCAACGGTGCCGATGCCGTCATCTTTGCCGTGCCCTCCACGCACCTGCGAAGCGTATGTCATCAGGCGGCGCCCTTCATCGCCGCCGACACCCAGGTGCTCTGCCTTACCAAGGGCATTGAGCCCGAGTCTGGCCTGCTCATGAGCGAGGTCATTGCCAGCGAGATCGGCAACGAGGCACGCGTGGCGGCGCTCTCCGGCCCCAACCATGCCGAGGAGATCTGCCGCGGCGGACTTTCTGCCGCCGTCATCGCCAGTGAAGACCCTCAGATAGGGGAGACCTTTAAGGAGCTACTGCTGTCCACGGCCTTCCGCATCTACCTGTCGCAGGACATGACCGGTGTCGAGGTTTGCGGCGCTATGAAAAACGTCATCGCCATCGTGTGCGGCATCTCCGCCGGCTCGGGCGCGGGCGACAACACGCTCGCCCTCATCATGACGCGCGGCTTAGCCGAGATCAGCCGCCTGGTACACGCCCGCGGCGGCCAGGCCATGACCTGCATGGGTCTTGCCGGCATGGGTGACCTCATTGCCACCTGCACCTCCGAGCATTCGCGCAACCGCACCTTTGGCTACGAATTTGCCCACGGCGTGTCGCTCGACGAGTACCAGGCCCGCACGCATATGGTGGTCGAGGGCGCCGTCGCGGCCCGCAGCGTCAGCGAGCTCGCCCGTTCACTGGGCGTAGACATTCCGCTCACCTTTGCCGTGGAGCAAACGCTCTACAACGGTGTTACTTTGGATAGGGCGCTCGAGATCCTTACCGACCGCGTCCCCTCTCAAGAGTTCTACGGACTCGCCGACTAGCGCAGAAAGGCTACTACCATGGGTTCCATCAAAATCGCTCCGTCCGTCCTTTCGGCCGACATGGCCAACCTCAAGGGCGAGCTCGACAAGATCGCCGGTGCCGACTACGTGCACTTCGACGTCATGGACGGTCACTTTACCGGCAATCTGACCTTTGGCGTTGACATCCTTAAGGCCGTCAAGCGCTCCACCGATGTACCGGTCGACGCGCACCTCATGGTGTCGAACCCCGACGAGACCGTCGATTGGTACGCCGACGCCGGTGCCGATATGATCACCGTACACTACGAGGCCTCCACACACCTGCACCGCACGCTCACGCATCTGCAGCAGCGCGGCGTCAAGGCCGGCGTGGTGCTCAACCCCGCAACGCCCGTCTGCGTTCTCGAGAGCATCATCGACGTCGTCGATATGGTGCTGCTGATGAGCGTGAACCCTGGCTTTGGCGGCCAGAGTTTTATCCCCGGTACCATCGCCAAACTGCACGAGCTCAAGGCCATGTGCGAGCGTCACGGCGTTTCGCCCCTCATCGAGGTCGACGGCGGCATTTCTTCCAAGAACATTGCCGAGGTCGTTAAGGCTGGCGCTAACGTGCTCGTGGCCGGTTCTGCCGTATTTAAGTCCGAAGATCCCGCTGCCGAGGTTGCGCTGCTGCAGAAGTTGGGCAACGAGGCCGCACAGGAGGCATAAACCCTTATGACCGCAGGTCAAAACCGCATACCCGTGAATCTTGATTATGCCGCCTCGACGCCCATGCGCGCCGAGGCGCTCCTTGCGCAGCGCGAGTACGACGACAGCGAGCTTGCGGGCGTCAACCCCAACTCACTGCACTCGCTTGGCCGCAAGGCTGCCGCGCGTCTGGAGGCCGCACGTCGCGAGATCGCCCGCAGCTTTGGCGCACGCGTCCGCCCGTCCGAGATCGTCCTGACCAACGGCGGCACCGAGGCCAACCAGCTGGCGCTCCTCGGACTTGCCGAGGGCGCTCGCCAGCGCGACCGCAAGCGTAACCGCGTGATCGTATCTGCCATCGAGCACGATTCAATTCTGGACAACCTGCCGCTGCTGCGTGCCACCGGCTTTACCGTCGACCTGGTTCAGCCCTGCCGTGCGGGCTACATCGAGTCTGCCGCGCTGAACGACTTGCTCGGAGACGACGTCGCGCTCGTGAGCATTATGGTCGCCAATAACGAGACCGGTGTGGTGCAGCCTATCCGCGAACTTGCCGCCGCCGCACATGCTGCCGGCGCCTTGTTCCATACCGATGCCATCCAAGGCTACTTGCATATTCCGCTCGATGTCACCGAGCTGGGCGTCGATGCTATGACCGTTGCCGCGCACAAGATCGGCGGCCCTGTGGCCTCCGGCGCGCTCTACGTTAAGACCCGCACGCCACTGCGCCCCCGCATCTTTGGCGGAGGACAGGAAGCCGGACGTCGCGCTGGCACGCAGGACCTGCGCACCCAGCTGGCCTTTGCCGCTGCCGCCCGCACGCTGACGCCCCGTGTCGCTCAGGAGCGCGAGAAGCTGCAAGCCCTTTCCGACAAGCTCTACGCCACGCTTACGGCCCATCCGCGCATTCATGCCACCATGGGTGACTACGCGCATGCCGACCGTCTGCCCGGCATGATATCGATCTACATTGACGGCATGGACTCCGAGGAGCTCATCATCAAGCTCGACGCCGCCGGCTTTGAGGTATCGGCAGGCTCGGCATGCTCGAGCGGCAGTATGGACCCCAGCCACGTTTTGAGCGCGATGGGCATCGGTCGCGAGCAGGCGTTGGGCGCACTGCGCATTTCCTTCGATGACCGCGTGAATCCGGGCGATCTGGACGACTTTGCACAGACGCTGCTCTCGATCGTAGGTGCCGCATGATTGTCGCCGAGCTCGAGCGCGCCCTGCTTGCACGCTATCCCAAGGCGGACGCCGAACCCTGGGACCGCGTAGGCTTATCCGTTGGCGACCCCGACGACGAGATCCGCGGCGTTGCCTGCGCGCTCGACGCTACAAGGGACAACGTGCAGCGCGCTTTGGAAGCCGGCGCCAACGTGCTGCTGACGCATCATCCCATCTATATCAAGGCACCCGAGGCGTTTTGCCCGCCCAGCGCCACGCGTCCCCAGTGCAGTGCGGCGCTCTACGAGGCGGCCCGCTGTGGGATGAGCATCATCTCGCTCCACACCAACCTGGACCGCTCGCATGAGGCTCGCGTTTGCCTAAGTACGCTGTTGGACGCCGCACCCGCAAGCTCGCTGGAGCACGTGGACGACCCCGAAGCGACCGGCCTGGGCGCGCTTGCAACGCTGAACGACCCCTGCAGCCTGCGTGACCTTGCCGCGTGCGCCGCTGCGGCGTTTGGCAGCGACCCACGCGTGTGGGGCGAGGCCGATCATCCGTGCCGCACCGTCGCCATTTTGGGCGGCTCCCTCGGCGACTTTGGCGAGCTCGCCATCGCCGCCGGTGCGGATGTCATCGTGACGGGCGAGGCGGGCTATCACGTGGCGCAGGACCTCGCTCTGCGCGGTCTGGGCATCATCCTGCTCGGCCATGACCGCTCCGAGGAGCCGTTCGTTGATATATTGATGAACTCTGCAGTTGACGCCGGGGTCGGCCCCCGTCATGCGATTAAAATACTGAACCCTTGCCAATGGTGGACTGTGACAAAAGGAGAGAACTTATGAGCGCCGGCGCTACGCTACTCAAGCTGCAACAGATCGATTTGGAGCTCGCCCGCAACAAGAGCGAACTTGCCAATATGCCGGAG
>SKEJ01001885.1_pt1 | contig 10792 bp, 8 predicted proteins | sample 4826721 | NCBI WGS metagenome assembly SKEJ01 (sample SAMN11008812, study PRJNA524170) | human gut metagenome | biome: Human fecal sample; material: Feces; isolation source: fecal sample from pouch patient p31 | host: Homo sapiens | place: Israel: Tel-Aviv | collected 2015-06-02 | reverse complement strand
CTTTCGGACGTCTATTGGTTCTTTTCGCTTTACTTCCAGCTGGGACTCAGAAGTCATTCTTTTGTCTCAGCGCTTGGCGCTCAAGTATAATACCATATGCCGGGCCACTTTGCAAGCCTTTTTTGCAAGTTTTTTGCTCTTTTTTCGCTTTTGTATACATCCGCTAGTTTTTTGCTTGGAATCAGTCCCTGCTTTGACACCCGTTCAGCACGCCTGCGGTGTGCTGCCCCTCCCAGTGGGAGGGGGCGTTACACTATATATAATAAGAAGAGCATCCGCCGCCTTCACCGGGCAAACGGATGCTCTCTCTTATATATAATAGTTACTTCTGGGCATACACCTGTTTGAGGTGTTCCGTAAGCTTCATATTCTCGCTATAGTCTACCGGCACCACGATGACGCTGGGGACATCCTGTTTGAAAGCCTCTTCCAGCGTAGGGATAAGTTCCTCTGCCTTCTCAACACGATAGCCCTTGCAGTGCATAGCCTCTGCCAGCAGCTTGAAATCGGGATTCGAAAAGTCCACATAGCAGTGCTCGCCGCCGAACTGCTCCTGCTCTTTCCACTTGATGAGACCGTAGCTGGAATCCTCCCAGATGAGGGTCACAAAAGGCACATGCTCCCGCACCGCTGTTTCCAGCTCCTGACTGTTCATCATGAAGCCTCCGTCGCCGCAGACCGCCAGCACCTTTTTCTCCGGATAGAGAAGTTTTGCCGCGAATGCACCCGGGATGGAGAAGCCCATGCTGGCGAAGCCGTTGGAGATGAGGCAGGTGTTGGGCTCATAACAGTCGTAGTGGCGGGCGATCCACATCTTATGGGCGCCCACATCGCTGACCACAATGTCGTCGCGGCCCATGACCTTCCGGACATCGGCGAGGATGCGTGCCGGCTTCATGGGGCGGCTGTCGTCCGCCGCCATTGCCTCATGCTCTGCCACCATCGTCTGGCGGAGAGCCAGTGCAAATTCCGGCTCACCGGTGCGGTGGGCGCAGCGCAGGATCTCATACAGGCTTTCTGAAATGTCGCCCACCACTTCCACAGCGGGCTGATACCGCTTGTTGACATCGGCGGGGGCGCTGTCGATGTGGACGATGGTCATATTCTCCCGTGCGCCCCACTTGGCCGGTGCGCACTCCACGATGTCGTAACCGATCGCGATGACCACATCCGCCCGATCGAAGAGCTGGTTGACATAGTCTTTCTGCGGGATGCCGATGGTCCAAAGGCTGTACTTGTCGTCCATCGGGATGATGCCCTTGGCCATCATGGTGTTGACCACCGGGATGTGCAGGCGGTCAGCCAGCTCGGTGACCGCAGCGGCGGCATGGCCGCGCACCGCACCCGCGCCTGCAAGGATGACCGGATTTTTCGCCTCACTGATGATTTTTCCTGCCGCTGCAATGTGGGTCGGGTCGGCATAGACCTCATGCATCTGCTGGCGCTTGAGCGGCACGGCGTCGGCGGGCATTTTTGCAATATTCTGGGGCAGGTCGATATGGGTCGCGCCCGGCTTGCCCTTTTCGGCGTGCTTGAAGGCCAGCCGCACGATCTCGCCCACCGTGTCGGGGCGGATGATCTGCTTCGAACGCTTGGTGATAGGCTCAAACATCGCGGTCAGGTCAAGGTACTGGTGGCTGGTGAGCTGCATCCGGTCAGTGCCGACCTGGCCCGTGATGGCCACCAGCGGCGCACCGTCCAGATAAGCATCCGCCACACCGGTGACAAGGTTGGTAGCACCGGGGCCAAGGGTGGACAGGCAGACGCCGGCCCGGCCGGTCAGACGGCCATAGACATCCGCCATAAAAGCCGCACCCTGCTCATGGCGCACCGGGATGAAGCGTATCTTGCTGTCCCGAATCGCAAACATCAGATCCAGCGTCTCTTCGCCCGGAATGCCAAACATCACATCAACGCCCTCAGCTTCCAGACAGTCCACCAGCACCTGCGCAGTCGTTTTCATTTCCTTCATTTTCTTTCCCTCCCAAAACGAAAAAGGCAGCGCAGCCCCATGCGGGCCACGCTGCCTTTGCTGCGCTTATTGTAAACGATTTTCGGTCATCCCGCAAGTACAAATTTCCACAAAAAGCGGCTTGCTTTCGGTTTTTGCTCCGGCAGGCTTGACAAGCGACGGGGCAGGCCGTATGATGAAAGTATCTTTTTGCAGTGAGGTAGTTATCATGTCCAGCATCACCATCCGCGGCTGCTGCATCGGCGCAGGCCGTCCGAAAGTCATCCTGCCCATCGTCGCCCGCACAGAGGACGCTATTCTCCGTGAGGCCAGGCGGCTGTCCGCGCTGAAAGCCGACTGCATCGAGTGGCGGGCCGACTGGTTTTCTGATGTTCTGGATGCTGCCGCACTGAAGCGGGTGCTGTCCGGTCTGCGAGCAGCGCTGGGCGAAAAGCTCCTGCTCGCGACCTTTCGCACTAAAGCAGAGGGCGGAGAAGTCTCCCTGACGCCGCAGCAATACGCTGATTTCTGCGGCACGGTCTGTGTCAGCGGCTGTGCCGATCTGCTTGACATCGAGTTCTTCCCGAATCGAGAAGGACTTCCGGCCCTCATCGGGCAGGCGCACAAGGCTGGTGTTGCAGTGGTTTGTTCCAGCCATGATTTCCACAAAACGCCGTCCCGGACGGAGATGGTCACACGCCTGACCGCCATGCAGCAGGCCGGAGCCGACCTGCCCAAACTGGCTGTGATGCCGAACTCGCCATCTGACGTCCTCGAATTGCTGGCCGCCACAGCAGAGATGGCAGAGCAGCACCCCGAAACGCCCGTCATCACCATGAGCATGGGTGCGCTGGGTGCAGTGAGCCGCCTGTGCGGTGAGACGTTCGGCTCTGCCATGACCTTTGCCAACCCCGGGCAGGCCAGCGCACCCGGACAGGTGGCGCTGGATGTAGTGAATGAAGTGCTGGACAGCTTGAGACTCGAGTAAAAAGCTCAATATCTCCCAGTAATTGCAGCAGCCCCGCTTTTCAGGCGGGGCTGCTGTTCATTTTCTCGAAAATTGTCTGATACGTCAAATTTCAACGGTTTTCATTGGCTATCTTTCCGGATTTTTGCGAGTTTCCTCAAAAACATTGACATTCTGTCGTCGAAATCATATCATTGTGTCATAAGAGATGAAAAGTGTTGCCGCAAGTCGAAATTCATCGTTTCTACTCCACCTCAGTGAAATCGTGCCATACCGACAGGAGGTCCCGCCATGATGCAGTGTGTCAGACGATGCAGTTTTATTTGTGGAGCTGTTCTCAGCATCCTGCTCCTGCTCTGCAGCTGTCAGGCTGGGGCCGGGCCGCTCATCCTGCCGGACAATGTTCCCTCAAAAAACGTCTCCCAGGGAAAGAAGGAGCTGCTCGCCGCCCTGAATCAGGAGTATTTCGACCGCTTCAAGCGCTCCAACTATTTTATACAGGGCAGTGACTCTGCTGCTGAGGCTGCATTTCTGTATCTTGCGCATAACTCCGGCGGCGACATCAACAAAGCAGTCGAGTTTTTAGCCGAAAATCCCGAAGATGAAGATGGCCGTGCGAACTGCGCCGACGATGTTCTGCGCATAATTTCTCCCTCGCCCAGCAAAACTTATTGGGTCAGTTATTCCTTCCTCTCTGCCAACATGCTGGAGGACGGTGTCCTGAAAGAAAATGCAGCATTTGGCCCCGTTGCCGAAAATCTCATCGACCATCGGACGCTTCTGGAGTTCTACTCTCTTTCTGGCAACGAAAACGTCGGCTTTGCCGTCGGCGTCATCGGCAATCAGGCGCTCGTTGTGGCTGTGTTCGTTTCCTGACAGCATTTTTCAAGACAAACAAAAAAATGACCGCTGCGGTCTCCTGCTCCGCGGCGGTCATTCTCTCTGTCCACCCTATTGGGCGAACCATTTTATACTCTTATAATAAAGGATCCTGCCAACGCCTGTCAACCGAAAAAAGATTGCTTTTTGTCGATTTGCGCGGTTTCACATTGTAAACTGCACTGCGCAGAATGCGGCATAGATGCAGAGCAGCGCCACACCCTGCACACGGGAGAGCTTTCCACGCACCAGCGCCGGGATGGTCAGCAGCACCATCACCAGCAGCATCACGGGCAGCTCGAGCACCAGACTCGAGTTGATACCGAACAGGGTCGCACTCTGAGGGATTTCAAACGGTGCCAGTGTCACCGACATGCCGCTGACCAGCACGAGGTTGAAAACATTCGCACCCACGACATTGCCCAGCGAGAGGTCGCTGTGGCCCTTCATCAGCGAAGTAATGGCCGTGACCAGCTCAGGCAGCGAGGTACCCAGCGCCACGAAGGTCAGCGCGATGACCGATTCCGGCACGCCCATCGCCTGCGCGATGATGGTGCCGTTGTCCACCAGCAGGTTCGCGCCCAGCGCGATGAGGGCTGCGCCCACCACCAGCAGCAGGACGATTTTTCCGATGCCCATCGGCTCTTCCTCATGCTCCGGCTCCGCCGGGGCATTTTTCATCTGCCAGACATTCGCCGCCAGATAGGCCACGAACATTCCCAGCATCAGCAGGCCCATCGGACGGGTAAAGCGGCCCATGCCGTAAGCTGCCACGCAGTAGATGGCCGCAGCCGCAAAGAAGAAAGCCACCGGCACACGCAGGGGCTTCGGGTCCACCTTGCCGGGCCGCACGGCCACCGTAATGGCCGCGATGAGGGCCGTGTTGCAGATGACAGAACCGATGGCGTTGCCGTAGGCGATCTCGCCGTGGCCGGACACTGCCGAGATGGTGGACACCATCACCTCGGGCAGGGTAGTGCCGACGGACACCACCGTTGCGCCGATGAGCAGCTCCGGCAGATGGAACCGGCGGGCCAGCGCCGATGCGCCGTCCACGAACCAGTCACCGCCCTTGATAAGGCAGAGCAATCCCAAAAGAAACAGGATGCCGGGGATTATCATATCGTTCCTCCCAATATCTCTCCGGGCGCAAATCGCGCCGCATCACATAACAAAAGCCGTATTGTATATGATACCAAATTTCCGTGTGGAATACAACGCCCTGCCCGAAGACATTTTGAGCCCCGCTATATAAGGTGGGCCGTGCCATTGAAATCCATTGCTATTTGTGTTATTCTGTGATTAGAAAGGCGCTGTCCTGCAAGTGCAGCGGTCATGCTCCCTCCTCGGCATCACATTCCGTGTGCCGTCCGGAGGAAGTCCAATTTTTGTCATCCTCCGGATGGTCTTAATCATTTATACATGAAAGACTTGAAGGAGGAAATCCATCATGGATATTTTGAATATTGTTATTGCTCTGCTCGGCCTTCTGGCCACCGTTATCATTGGCACTGCCAAAATCACTTGGACGATTGCCCAAGTATTTTTTCGGAATCCGCACCACGCAAAGCACTATTCTAAAAAATGACAAGAAAAATGACCGCCCTACAGTCTACCAAACTCGAGCGGTCAATTATTCTTAAATTTCCGTGATAGAGGAGGGAGCTGACCACTGTGCGGGCAGCGCCTTTCTTTGTCTTCATTATAGACGTTAGAACGCAGGTTGTCAAGAGACTTGCGTTTTCATTTTATTTACACCACTTTGCAAACTCTTCATCGGTACACTTGACGTAGTGGCTGCCGCTGACGAGGTGGCTGGTGCCTTTGCTGTAGTCGATGCCGGAAGTGGCATAGTCGTAAGTCTCGGCCACGCGGCGCTTTTCCACCACCGGGTTCGGCAGCGGGATAGCCGACAGCAGGCTCCGGGTGTAGGGATGAATGGGATCTGCAAAAATTTCTTCCGTGGTACCCGTTTCCAGCAGGTGGCCCAGATGGAGCACACCGATACGGTCGGAGATGTACTTGACCATGGACAGGTCGTGTGCGATGAACAGGTAGGCCGTGCCAGTCTCCTGCTGGATGTCCTTCATCAGGTTGACGACCTGTGCCTGGATCGACACGTCCAGTGCCGAAATGCACTCGTCGGCGATGATGAGCTTCGGGTTCATGATGAGGGCGCGGGCGATGCCGACGCGCTGGCGCTGGCCGCCGGAGAACTGGTGGGGATAACGCTCAGCGTGCTCGGGTGCAAGGCCGACCTTCTCCAGAATTTTCTCCACCTTTTCGCGGCGCTCGTCCTGCGTTTTGTACATATGGTGGATGTCCAGGCCCTCGCCGATGATGTCCTCCACCTTCTTGCGGGGGTTCAGGGACGCCATCGGGTCCTGGAATATCATCTGCATCTGGGTGCGCAGGGTGTTGTTCTGGGCGTGAGTCAGACGTCCGCTGATGTCCTGCCCGTCGAAGGTGATCTTGCCTGCGGTGGGGTCATACAGCCGGATGATGCTGCGGCCAATGGTGGATTTGCCCGAGCCGGACTCGCCCACCAGACCGTACGTCTCGCCGGGATAGATCTCAAAGCTGACATCGTCCACGGCCTTGACGGTGAAGTTCTTGTTCACCTTGAAATATTGCTTCAGTCCCTCGACCTTCAGAAGAGGGGTAGCGCTCTGTGCTGCCATTTACTCCGCCTCCTCTATCTTTTTTGCTTCTGCGCTCATACGGGCCACACGGTCTTTCAGCTCAGGCGGCATCTCCACCTTGGGAGCGCGGGGGTCCAGCAGCCAGGTGGCTGCGAAGTGGGTGTCGCTGATCTTGAACATGGGCGGGTCGATCTCGTCGTCGATCTCCAGCGCGTACTTGTTGCGGGGCGCAAAGGCGTCGCCGGCCTTCTCATGCAGCAGGTTCGGCGGCGAACCGGGGATGGTGTACAAACGCTCGTCGGCGGTATCGAGGTCGGGCATGGCCGACAGCAGACCCCAGGTGTAGGGGTGGCGCGGGTCGTAGAAGATCTCGTCGATGGTGCCGGTCTCCACGATTTTGCCCGCATACATGACATCGACATAGTCCGCCACCTTTGCCACGACGCCGAGGTCATGGGTGATGTAGATGACCGAAATGCCGCGTTCCTTCTGGATGCTGCGGATGAGCTCGAGGATCTTCGCCTGAATGGTCACATCCAGTGCGGTGGTGGGCTCATCGCAGATGAGCAGGTCCGGGTCGCAGGCCAGCGCGATGGCGATGACCACGCGCTGACGCATACCGCCGGACAACTGGTGCGGATAGCTCTTCATCCGCTTTTCGGCGTCAGTGATACCGACTTCTTCCAGCAGCTTGAGGGCCTTCTGATACGCCTCAGCCTTGGGCATCTTGAAGTGCCAGAGCATCCCTTCCATGATCTGCTTGCCGATGGTCATGGTGGGGTCAAGGCTGGTCATGGGGTCCTGAAAGACCATGGCGATGCGCTTGCCGTTGATGTGGCGGCGGATCCACTTTTTATCTTTTTGCAGCAGATCGACGGTTTCAGGGCTGCCGTCGGCGTGATGGTAGCTGAACTGGATGCTGCCGCTGTTCACCTTGGCGTTCTGGGCCAGAATGCCCATGGCCGCCTTCATGGTGACGGACTTACCGGAACCCGACTCACCCACCAGCGCCACCGTCTCGCCCTTGTACAGGTCGATGTTCACGCCGCGGATGGCGTGGACGGGGCCAGCCGTCGTCTTAAAGGTAATATCAAGGTCTCGCACCGACAAGACCTGTTCTCTTTTCGTATCAGGCATGTTGTGCGCCTCCTTACATACTCTTCATCTTGGGGTCAAGTGCCTCGCGCAGGCCGTCGGCCAGCAGGTTGAAGCTGAGCATCAGCAGGCTCATGACCACGATGGGCGGGATGATCTGATAGGGATGGGTGGTGAAGCTGTTGTACAGCTCACTGATCAGGGAACCCAGCGAGCACTGCGGCACCGGGATGCCCAGACCCACGAAGGAAAGGAATGCCTCGGTAAAGATCGCGGTGGGGATGCTGAACATGACCTGGGTGATGATGGGTCCGATGATGTTGGGCAGCACTTCCTTAAAGATGATAAAGAAGCTGCCGGCACCCAGAGTGCGGGAAGCCAGAACGAATTCCTGGTCCTTCAGCTTGAGCATCTCAGCGCGGGCGATGCGGCTCATGCCCACCCACTCGGTCAGCATCAGAGCAAAGATGATGGTGATCATGCCGGGCTGCAGCACCAGAAGCAGCAGCGTAACGATGACCAGACGGGGGATGCCGTTGGCAACTTCAAGAAAGCGCTGCATCAGCATATCCACCTTGCCGCCGAAGTAGCCCGAGATGAGGCCGTAGCTCATACCGATGACCATATCAATGACGGCAGCCGCCACGGCGATGATCAGGGAGACGCGGGCACCTTCCCAGGTACGGGTCCAGATGTCGCGGCCATAGAGGTCGCTGCCGAACCAGTAGTAGACGTCATCCTTGCCTTTTTCGACATAGTTGTTGACGATCTTGGTACCGGTGGTCGTGCTCATCTTCTCGCTGCCGTCCAGAATGCCAAACTGCTCGATGCCGGGGACGCGAGGCGCAAAATTCTTCTGGCTCAGATCCTGGCCGGAATAAGTATAAGCATTCATTCCCGGGCCAAAGACGGCCAGCAGCAGGATGATCATGATCATCACGAGGCCCAGCACGGCGCTCTTCTTGCGGAAGAAGCGGATGCGGACGTCTTTCCAGAAGCTCTGGGCCGCGAAGTTGGTATCCACCGCGATCTCAGCGGCGTTGTCCTTCCGGGCAAACTCTGCCTCGGTGAACTTGTGCTCAGGGTACAGTTCCTGCACGGCCTGCGTGATGGCTGCAGCGGTGCTTTCGCCGCCCAGTCGCATCGCTTTTTCTGCCATATCAGTCGTCCCCCTTTGCCAGACGGATGCGCGGGTCGATGATGCCGTACAGCAGGTCAACGACCAGCATGATGCCAATGTACATGGCGCTGTAGATGAAGCTCAGGCCGATGACCACGTTGTAGTCGTTGGACTGGATAGCCGTCACCAGCAGGCTGCCCACGCCGGGGATGGCGAAAATTTTCTCGACCACCAGCGAGCCGGTCATCAAATCAACGATGAGGGGGGCCAAAACCGTAATAATCGGAATGAGCGCATTGCGCAGGGCGTGGCGGAAGATCAGCGCCGGGCCGGAGATGCCCTTGCTCTCGGCCAGCAGCATATAGTCGGAGTCGAGGACTTCTATCATCTCGCTTCGGGTGAAGCGGGCGATGGATGCCATGGTGAACATAGACAGCGACACGCTGGGCAGGACACTCGAACCAAAGACATCCTTGGCGGAGAACAGCATCGGGAACCAGCGGAGCCTGAAACCGAAGGTGTAGCTCAGGGCCAGTGCGAAAACGTAGGACGGCACCGACACGCCGATGACCGAGATAATGGTGGCGATGGTATCAAAGATGGTATCCCGCTTGAGGGCAGCGATGATGCCCAGCACAAGGCCCACCAGAGCGCCCAGCGTAACAGCCATGCCGCCGATTTGGATGGAGATGGGCAGGCGGGACTGGATGAGCTGGGAGATGGGCGTATTTTTGGAGATGTTGTAGCTCACACCCAGATCGCCCCGGAGCATATTGCCCACGTAGCGGAAGAACTGGATGTAGATCGGCTGGTCAAGACCGTATTTTGCATAGAGCGCGGCTCTCATATCGGCTGTCAGCTTTTCGTCGTTGAAGGGCGAGCCGGGCATCAGCTGCATCAGGATAAACAGCACCAGCAGGATGGCCAGCAGCGTAAACAGCGAGGTGAGGATACGCTTGATCGTATATTTTTTCACGTCAGGTGAACCCCCTTTGGTTTTCCTGTCCGCGGTCAGTCGTGCGCGGTCCGCGGACAGGTGCAATGGCAAAAAGGCGCACAGTGGCTTTTGCGGGCCACTGTGCGGCCTTATGTTCAGCGATTCAATTTAGGCGTTCTTCACGGTGCGCTTGTACACACGGTTCAGAGCGCAGGGGTGATGCTCCACGCCGGTAACAGCGCTGGAGATCATCTCGGCGTTGCACTGGCCGTACAGCGGGAAGATGACTGCCTGCTCCAGAACGATGGCTTCTGCATCGTACAGAGCAGCCCAGCGGCCCTCGGGGTCGGTGCAGAGATCGCCGGTGGTGCACTCTGCGATGATGGAGTCATACTCGGCATCGCTCCACAGACCGTAGTTGTTGGAGTTGCCGGTGACCCACATGCCCAGGTAGGTCATGGGGTCGGCGTAGTCGGGTCCCCAACGGGTGAGGGCGACCTCGAAGTTGCCATCCTGCATATCCTGCACACGCTGCTTCTTGGGCTCGACGGTCAGGTTCAGGGTGAAGCCGGGGAGGGTGGTCTCCAGCTGCTCCTTGACGACCTGTGCCACCTTCTGAGGTGCATCGTCGGCATCCACGATCATATCAAAGGTGAAGCTGTCCTTGCCCAGCTCGCTCTTGGCGGTCTCGTAGTACTCGGCAGCCTTGGCTGCATCAAATGCGCAGTACTCAGCGTACTTGGTCTGGTCGGCGCTGAAATCGCTGCCGTCCGGGCCGGTGGCGAACTGCGGAGGAACGGCGGTGTAGCAGGGAGCAGAACCATCCTTCAGGACGTCGCCGGTGATGGCGTCGCGGTCGAGGGCGAAGGTCATAGCCTTGCGCAGGTTCTCGTTTGCCAGCTCAGGTACACCGTCGATGTTGGGGCTGATGTACCACAGGTAGCCAGCGCCCACGCTGGTGAACTCGGGGTCATCCTTGACCTGATCCACCTGCTCGCCGTTCAGCAGGGTCAGATCCAGAGCACCGGTCTGGTAGCTCATCAGAGCCTGCTGGCTGTCCTTGATGACCTGATAGGCCAGACCATCCAGAGCGATGTTTGCAGCGTCGTAGTAGTCGGGGTTCTTGGTCAGCTCGAATGCAGTAGCAGCGGGCTGGTAGTCGGTCAGGATGAATGCACCGTTGGACAGGACGGTGTCGGGG
>SKEJ01001879.1_pt1 | contig 10809 bp, 8 predicted proteins | sample 4826721 | NCBI WGS metagenome assembly SKEJ01 (sample SAMN11008812, study PRJNA524170) | human gut metagenome | biome: Human fecal sample; material: Feces; isolation source: fecal sample from pouch patient p31 | host: Homo sapiens | place: Israel: Tel-Aviv | collected 2015-06-02 | reverse complement strand
AAACTTCTAAATAAACCGAATGATAAACATCATATCGTTTATGAGCAGGAAATAAAAAAGAAGAGAGAATCTGAAAAAGAAAAATTTCAAAATTGAATAAAGAGAATCGAAATTATTTTATAAAGTATATAAAATCAAAGATTTCGATTGATAAGTATAATAAGTATAACAAGAAAACTTTATTCGAAAGAACGAAGAAGAAAAATTGAATAACGAAGAGTGTTGAGACGGTCATCATTTGTTGAGCTTTTCTTGATATTTTTACCGGGGCTGGGATTTGTCTCTGGGAATGTCAGCGTGAGGTGTCCTGTGGGGAGCAGGGGCTTCGGAGTGAGCCTTTGGTCATACTTGGCGGCTGAGGTGACCTGTGGAAAGGTATTCTGCGGATACAGGCCGCAGAATAAGGCCCATCTGTCTGAGCCAGGTACGCATCAGCGTACATGGCGAGTTATGGGCCGGCCGCTCCGTGAGACACCTCAGACGCTTAGTATGACCAGGCGAAACGACGGCACCCGGACTTCTGCTGCAAATCTCACACGTCCGTCCGCGTCATCTTGCCCCCACCAAACACCTGTGCTATAATCAAACTAATTAAAAAACCGAGGTAAACCACACATGAACAAAAAAGAAATCGCAGAAATAAAAAAACAATTCACCCCTGACCGCTGCTCCATCACCCGCATCTGCGGCTGCTACGTAGACGGTGAAAAAAACAAAAAAACCGAACTCAAAGAAGCCTTCTTATCCTTATCAGAGGAAGAAACCTTCAAATACTTCGACATCTTCCGAAAAACCCTCACCGGCACCATCGGAAAAAACCTCATCAACATGGAATTTCCTCTGGATCAGGAAACCGAAGGCGGAACCCAAAACTTCCTCATGAAACTCCGCAAAAGCAAACTCACCGACGACACCCTCACCGAAGCCTTCTACGACAGAATCATAGAAAACTACGACTACGGTGAAAACTACTACATCATCCTCATCCACGCAGTCTACGACATCCCCGGCAAATCCTCCGACGGTGCCGAAATGTTCGACGCTTCCGATGAGATCTACGATCACATCCTCTGCAGTATCTGCCCGGTCAAGCTCTCCAAAGCAGGCCTGCATTACAATGCAGAGACAAACAATATTGAAGACCGTATCCGGGACTGGCTGGTAGAAATGCCTGACTGGGGCTTCCTTTTCCCACAGTTCAACGACCGCAGTACCGATATCCACGGACTTCTCTACTACACCAAAAACGCCGAAAATCTCCGCTCCACCATGATGGAAGAAGTCTTCGGCTGCACCACACCACTATCTGCCGGAACCCAGCGTGACTCCTTCAATGCTCTGGTGGAAGAAACCCTTGGTGATGACTGTGCCTACGACACAGTCCTTGAGATCCATGAAAAGCTCAACGATCTCATCGAATCCCAGAAGGACGAACCGGAACCTGTTGTCCTCACCAAATCCGAAGTCAAACGTCTCTTCGAAGAATGCGGCGTAGAAGACGAAAAGCTCCAGAACTTCGATGAACAGTATGAGCTTGCCGCAGGAGAAAAATCAGCTCTGGTAGCATCCAACATCACCAACACCCGGAAATTCGAGATCAAAACCCCTGACGTGGTGATCCATGTAGCACCGGACCGGGCAGAACTGGTAGAAACCCGCATCATCGATGGCCGAAAATGCCTTGTGATCCCCATGGAAAGTGAAATAGAACTCAACGGCATCCGTGTCAGCACACTGAACTCTGTTGAAGATACATCCGCAGAACCGCTTCCTGTTAATGATATTACTGACATTGATAACAGTAACACCGAAGAAGAAATCCCATTTTAAAGGAGACCATATGAACGATAAAAAAATCCTGTTCTTCGACATAGACGGCACACTGCTTACGCCTCACCCCTTCAAGGTTCCGGAGAGCACCAGCCGCGCCCTCACAAAAGCCCATGAAAACGGTCATCTTCTTTTCATCAACACCGGCCGCACCAAAGTAATGATGCCCTCTGCACTCTCAGAGCTTCATTTCGATGGCTATATATACGGCTGTGGAACCCACATTTACATGGACAACAAATTGCTTTTTTTCCGCACAGTCCCAAATCTTCTGTGCAAGGAAACCGTAGACCTTCTCCGCAAATACAAGATCGAGGCAATTTTTGAATCCAACACTGAGATCCTGTATGATGGTGCATCTCCGGCCCAGTCCGAATTCGGAGTCAAAATGCGAAAAGAAATTCCAATGGTCGACATCACGAAATTCAATCGGGAGGATGCCTGCACTTACTCCTATGACAAATTCCTGGTACATATGCTGCCGGATTCCGATGTCGAAAAATTCCGCAGCTTCTGTAATGATCATTACACCTATTTTAATCACGGAGACGGAATCTGGGAAGTCACACAAAAGGGTACCAGCAAAGCCACAGGCATGGAATTTCTCCTGGACCGCCTTTCCATCCCCAGGGAAAACTGCTATGCATTCGGAGACAGTCCCAACGACCTTCCCATGCTGAAAGCTGCCGGAGTCAGCGTTGCTATGGGAAATGCTTACGGAGGCATCGAAAAACACTGCACATACCAGACAAGCGCAGTAGACAGGGATGGGATTCTTCACGCACTGGAGCATCTCGATCTAATCTGACGAGCCATAAAGCAGGCATGAGCATTACAAAAAACGAGCCGTGTACGATAAACCCGTACACGGCTCGTTGTCTTTTCTCTTATCATTCCATTTTAAACATTGTATCTTATTTCTCAGCTTCCGGTGTAGCAGCTGCCTCAGATTCTGTACTGTCTGCAGTCTCCTCATCAGCCTTTGCAGAATCTCCTTCTGTCTCCGGTGTCTCAGTCACATCGGTCTGCTCCTCAGCTGCCGGTGTCTCGGTTGCCTCAGCCTCTGCAGAATCTGCTGTCGGTGTCTCAGTCACATCCGAATCCGGTGTCGGAGTTGGAGTCTGGATCGTAAAGCTGTGATTATCTGTAATCTTGATCTTCTTGATCAGTTTTTTCTCTTCTTTGATATCAGCTTTCTTCTTCCAGCCATCTGTTGTATCATTATAAAAATCATCCTTCTTGGTGTTTGTCAGAGACTCTTTCTTACTCTCTGTTGCTGTTTCATCATTCTTGGAATCCAGTCTTACAACATACCATACGGAATCTGTCTTTATGATCTCCTCGTTCAGTGCACCCTCGTCCAGCTTTCTTAAAGCGGTACGGACCTCATCCGGATAAGTAGTTCCGTTAGCCGCACTGTCATCGCCTTCCTCATAAGTCGGACAGGTACCGGTTGTTGCTGTCATATCTTTAGAAATCTCATCTCCAAGAGTATTGAAGTCTGCAGTAGGATCTTCTTTAACCTTGTCAAAGAATTTCTGGAGATTCTCTTTATTTGTCTTGATATCATCATCAGAAAGATCATCTCCGCTGACCTTCGCGCTTGCATAGCTGAAAGACATCTGCTGATATTCTTTCTCATCCAGCTTCACGTCTGCCTTGGCCTCAATGGCGTCTTTCATTTTCACATCGTAAGTCTCAAGCTCCAGGAAAGTTTTCACCATATCTTCATCAACTGCAAGCTCTGCAATTGTCTCATCAGAGTTTGCTGCAATAAAGTTCTTGGCAGCTTCCTCAAGAGCCTTCTGCTCATCCTCGGAGATCTCCACATTATACTCGGAAGCGTGCTCCTTCTCCAGGCACATTTTCTCAACAGTCTCAACGGATGTTGTTACCGCATTCTCACCGTAAGTCTCATCGGAATCATCACCCATCTTGGTACTCCAGATAGACATGTCGCTTCCGCCGCCAAGATACATCCTGTACATAGCCTCAGCCTGTGCCTGCTGCATACGTGCCGCAAGACTTACAACACCAAGCGGGATCTCCTGCTTATTCACTGTCACTGCAGTCTTTGTGCCGTCGAGTTTTTTATTTCCGCAGCCTGCCATCATTCCTGCTGCTGTAACGCAGACAAGAGCGGTAACTGCCGCTTTTTTTACTGAATTTTTCATTTCATCCTCCATCTATCCGTCCATAAAAATCACGGTCCGGCTCTTATTCCATAATGCTTAATTATAAACGTTTTCCTCTTTAAGAGCAAGGAATTTCACGAACTTACACGACATTTCACAAATTATCCACAAGTCTTTCCGGGAAAATATCCGGTATCCACAGACCGGATGTTTTTTCCCGTGGATAACCCTAAGCTTAGCTGATTCTTCCCTTTACTCCAGTGGCTCTGCCAGTTTTGCCAACTCCCCCGCAAACTTCATCAACTCTTCGATCAGCCTTCCCTGTGGTGTCAGGATAAATTTCGGCTCATGATCAGCCTTAAACTGCAAACCTCTCCGGTACTGCGCCATAATAGCCGGGATACCTGCGGGATCCAGCTTAGCCTTTTCATAGAGCGTGATCCGGACATCTTTTCCAAGCTGCTTGATCTCCGTCACATATCCCTGATGAGCAAGGGCCTTCAGTCTTGCAATGGCAAGAAGATTCAGTACTGCTTTCGTCGGCTCACCAAAACGGTCGATCAGCTCTTCCAGCATATCGTCATACTCCTGCTGACTCTCAATACCGGCAATTCGCTTGTAAATATCCAGTTTCTGAAATTCGTTGCTGATGTAGGAATCCGGAATAAATGCATCGATATTAAGATCAATGGTCGTCTCAAAATCATCCATAGTCTGGATTCCCTTAGCCTCCTTGACAGCCTCACTGAGCATCTTGCAGTAAAGGTCATAGCCCACCGCGTTCATATGGCCATGCTGCTGAGCTCCAAGAAGATTTCCTGCTCCACGGAGCTCCAGATCCTTCATGGCGATCTTAAAGCCGCTTCCAAGATCCGAATATTCCCGCATGGCGCTGAGTCGCTTTTCCGCTGTCTCCTGAAGCATCTTATTCTTCGTATACATCAGAAACGCATAGGCAGTACGGTTAGAACGTCCTACACGTCCGCGAAGCTGATACAGCTGAGAAAGACCATATCGATCGGAATCATGGATGATCATGGTATTTACATTGGAGATATCCAGTCCCGTCTCAATAATGGTAGTGGAAACCAGTACATCCACATCTCCGTTGATAAAATCATACATCACCTGCTCCAGTTCCCTCTGGCTCATCTGACCATGGGCAAAATCCACCCTGGCTTCCGGCACCAGCTTCGATATGCGAAGAGCTACCTCCGCAATATCATTAACCCGATTGTATACATAATAAACCTGGCCGCCACGTCGAAGTTCCCTGCGGATAGCCTCCCGGACAGTCTCCTCATCATATTCCATAACATACGTCTGGATCGGCACACGGTCCATAGGCGGCTCTTCCAGAACACTCATGTCACGGATACCAATGAGACTCATATGAAGAGTTCGGGGAATCGGAGTTGCAGTCAGTGTCAGCACATCCACATCTTTTTTCATCTGCTTGATCTTTTCTTTATGAGTGACACCGAAACGCTGTTCCTCATCAATGATCAGAAGTCCCAGATTCTTAAATTCCACATCTTTGGAAAGAACCCTGTGAGTACCGATCACAATGTCCACCTGGCCTTTTTTGATCCCCTCGATGGTCTTTTTCTGCTGGGCAGAAGTACGGAACCGGCAGAGAAGATCCACTTTCACCGGAAATTCCTTCATACGCTGCACAAAGGTGTTGTAATGCTGTTGGGCAAGAATGGTAGTGGGCACCAGATAAACGACCTGGCGGCTTTCCTGAACTGCCTTAAACGCAGCTCTTAAAGCAACCTCCGTCTTACCGTAACCAACGTCACCACACACAAGACGATCCATGATCTTGGTACTTTCCATGTCCTTCTTGGTATCCTCGATGGCTGCCAGCTGATCCTCTGTCTCCTCATAAGGAAACATTTCTTCAAATTCCTTCTGCCAGACCGTATCCGGGCCACAGACATAGCCCTCTTTTTCCTGGCGGACCGCATAAAGCTCCACCAACTCTTTTGCGATATTTTTAACCGCACCCCGGACACGGCTCTTGGTCTTGTTCCACTCCTGTCCGCCAAGTTTATTCAGCTTGGGTGTTTTTGCATTTTCGGAAGATCCGGAATATTTCTGCAAAGCATCCAACTGGGTTGCCAGGATGTAGAGATTGCTGCCACCACGGTACTCAATCTTGATGTAATCTTTTACAACTCGGTCCACTTCCACTTTTTCGATTCCACGATAAATTCCAAGTCCATGTTTTTCGTGGACAACAAGATCCCCGATGGAAAGCTCCGCAAAATCCTGGATACGGTTTCCACTGTACTTTTTCTTCTTTTTGCGCTTCTTCTGCTCTTTGCCGAAAATGTCTGTTTCCGTCATCACCGCAAATTTGATCAGCGGATACTGGAAACCACGGCGCGCATGGCCATAAACAACCATGATCTCGCCGGGGCTTATGATACGGTCTGTATCCTGTCTGTAAAAAGCATTCAGGCCTTCCTCTGAGAGATCCTTTGCCAGACGCTCTGCCCTTGTCCTGGAACCGGAAAGCAGGGCGATCCGGTACCCCTGGCTTTTATACTGGAGAAGATCTTTTACCAGAAGTTCAAAACTGCTGTTGTAAGAATCCACAGATTTCACCGTGAGATCAAATTCCTCATTGATCTTCCAGCCGGAACGTCTCGGAGAAAGTGCGGACACAGCCACGCAGTTCCGTCTGTTCAGTTTCTTCTGCACTTCCTGAAAACCACAGAGCCACTGTTCCGGAAGATTTGCCTCGCCTTTTTCCTCCCTGTGCATGCGGCTCTGACGGTACTCTTCCTCCACACCTTCGCCGTTTTCTGCCAGATGGTTCAGCTCCTCCAGAAACAGCAGTGTTTTTTCTTCCGGAAAATAATCCAGGAAAGATACCATATCCTCGCAGTCCATCTTTTCTGTAGCCGGATAAATGGTGATCTCATCTATATTTTCCAGAGATCTCTGGCTTTCTGCATCAAAACTCCGGATGGAATCGATCTCATCATTCCAGAGTTCAATACGCCATGGATTCTCCTCCGTCAGCGGATAGATATCAATGATCCCTCCCCGCACGGAAAACTGTCCCGGAAGCTCCACCTGGCCAACCCGCTCATATCCCAGATCCACCAGATCTGCTTTCAGCTGATCCAGATCGATCACACTGTCACTTTTAAAATGAAGAAGGCTGCTTTTGATCTTTTCCAGAGGCATCAAAAAATCCATGCATCCGTCTATGCTGGTAACCACCGTCACTTCTTCCTGCTCCAGAAGTGCCCGGATCACACGCATCCGCTGCCGGATCAGAAGATTTCCATGAATGTCTGCCTGAAAAAACAGAAGATCTTTTGCCGGATAAAAATATACATTTTTGTCATAGAAGCGGTAATCCTCATAAATTTCCTTTGCGTTACGTTCATCATCCGCAAGGATCAGATGACATGGAAAAAGCCCGGAAAGTCCATACATCAGATGGACTTTCTGGGACTCCATACATCCGGAAACATTAAGAATTCCGCGGTTTGCGCCACAGCGCTTTTTTATTTCTTCAAACTCTGCAAGGCCCTGCAGAGGCTGCAAAAATGCTTCCATACAAACCTCAATTCTTAGGCTTTTTCCTGTTATACTTATTCATCGCCGCATCCACGCCCTCGGACAGGATCATTTCTACGGCCTCTGCCGCATCATTAATTCCCTCGTCCACAAGCTTGCGGTCACTGTCCGAAAAATGACCCAGCACAAAATCTGCCAGATCCCAGTCTTTCGGTTTCGCACCAACACCAACACGGATACGGATAAACTTCTCAGTTCCAAGACGACGGATAATATCCTTGATCCCGTTATGTCCGCCTGCACTGCCTTTTTTGCGGATACGAAGCTGTCCCGGTTCCAGATCGATATCATCGTAGATCACGATCAGCTCTGTCTCCGGATCGATCTTGAAATAGCTGGACATCTCCTGAATCGGACCGCCGCTTAAATTCATATAGGAAAGCGGTTTCATCAGAATGGCTTTTTCACCGCCGATGATGCTTTTTCCATACATGGCATTAAATTTTACGCCGCCCTGTGGGATATTATGCTTCTCCACAAGGCAGTCGATGGTGTCAAATCCCATGTTATGGCGGGTAGCCTCATACTGCTTTCCCGGATTTCCCAAACCTGCAATTAAATACATAAAAACTCCTCAGTTAGTTGAAATATACCATCTCATCAGCAAGAGGCTCGCACACTTCCACATGCTCTGCATAAAGTACAATACCCTCTCCCTGATATTCCATTCTCTTCTCAAAAGCAACTTTCGCGGTAACTTCCACCCACTGTCCTTCTGCAATCTTCGGGGCAAAAGCGCTTTTGCAGATATATCCCAGGAATGTGGTATCATCTGCACAACATGTCATGGCTGTTCTTCCTGGAACAAAGAATTTGCTTCCCATTCCACGCGGTTTCAGGGCACGTGCCTTGAAATGGACAGTTTTTCCGACGTAACGGTCCGGATGATCCATGGAATCTACAAACCAGATGCCGTAATCCTCCGGAAGGATATCGATCACCGGTGCATCAATATCAAACGGCATCTCATCTTCAAAAAGATCACCAAGCTCGCCTTCTTCATCCTCAAAGATGATCTCTGCACGCTGGTTTACCACCTTGATGCTTCTTCTGTAGGAAGGAAGCGGATCCTCTTCCTGACAGCGGTTAAAGATAACCATATCTGCATTACGGACCATGTCCATAAAAAGGGACTTCATGTTGGCCATATAAACCTGGAATGTGCTGGCATCCACACAGGTAATGTGCTGTTCCACACCCCAGCCCGCCGGTTTTTCCATCTCTTCAAACTTGCTTACCAGCCACATGCCATTGTACTCAATAATCACACGTTCCGGCTGATGCAGGATATCCATTGCCGCAAGTCTCTCCGGTGTCAGTTCTTCCTCGCTGTCGATAACCTCCACAACGGTGTTGCTCTTTTTCAGGGCTTCCTCATCATACTCCTCTTCTCCTTCTTCGCAGAGGATAAGAAGTGTTTTTCCCTCAACCTGAAAATAATCCTGCTGCAGGGTAAAGCTCAGGAAAGAGGTCTTGCCACTTTCCAGAAAACCTGTGATCAGATAAATGGGAACTTTGATCTCTTCCATAAATTTATCCTGTAAGATACTATCCGTTAATCCGGACAGTATCCATTTCCTTTCTGTAATATAAAATCCGAAAAATTTCTCTTATGTTCTGTTTTTATGCGATTCCAAAAAGCTCTTCCAGAGCATGCTCGTCAAGTTTGGAACCGATCACGCACAGACGGCCTGTATATTCCGGTGCGCCCTCACGGATCTCGGTTTCTTCCGGAACCATATCAAAATAGATCCATGTTCCGTCCTCTGCCGGAAGCATTCCTTTTGCACGGAGGATGATACCATATTTGTCAGACTCGGAAAGTGCCTCAAGGATCTTCTCAAGTCCCTCACGTGTGAATTTTTTAATTGTCTCACGGCCCCAGCTTGTGAAGACCTCATCTGCATGATGGTGATGATGGTCATGTCCACAGCCGCACTCACCGTCGTGGTGATGATGGTGCTCATGCTCTTCGTGATCATGGCCGCAGCCACACGCGCCGTCATGGTCGTGGTCATGGCCGCAGCCGCACTCCTCGTCATGGTGATGATGGTGCTCATGCTCTTCGTGATCATGGTCATGTCCACAGCCGCACTCCTCGTCATGGTCGTTGATGATGATGCTCATGCTCTTCGTGATCATGGCCGCAGCCGCACTCGTCATCATGATGATGGTGATGATGCTCATGCTCTTCCTCAAGCATTTCCTGCTCCAGAGATACCGGATGCTCCATAACCTCTACCAGTTTCTTTCCGTCAAGGTTCTCAATCGGAGTTGTGATGATGGCTGCATCTTTATTCAGGCTGCGAAGAAGCTCCAGGGACTCCTGAACTTTCTTCTCAGTTGCGATATCTGTACGGCTCATGATGATGGCGCCTGCATACTGGATCTGATTGTCAAAGAACTCACCGAAGTTCTTCATGTACATCTTGCATTTCTTGGCATCAACAACAGTTGTATAGCTGTTCAGTTTGATGTCAACCTCATCCTGAACACCCTGTACAGCTTTGATAACGTCAGAAAGTTTACCAACTCCGGATGGCTCGATGAGGATTCTGTCCGGGTTGTATTTGGTAACAACTTCTTTCAGGGAAGTACCGAAATCTCCAACCAGTGAGCAGCAGATACATCCGGAATTCATCTCACGGATCTGGATTCCGGCCTCTTTCAGGAAACCACCGTCAATACCGATCTCACCAAACTCGTTCTCGATCAGCACGACCTGCTCACCCTGAAATCCGTCTTTCAGAAGTTTTTTGATCAGAGTTGTTTTTCCGGCACCAAGGAAACCGGAGATAATATCAATTTTTACCATTTTGTATACACTCCTTTTAACGTAGTTTGACCAGGAAGTGTTTATACCCCCTGGTTGTATCCTGTTATGATCATGATGGAAGAGAAAAATTCTTGTTTCTCTCTCTGTTATCATTATATCCATTTTGTAAAACAGACATTCGTGTTCTGTTTTGCATCCAGATTAAGACAGGGATGTGAAAAGCTCACATCCCTGAAAATCGTTCCTCTTATCAGCCGTTGATCATAAAGCTCATAAGTTTGTCGATGTCCTCTTTCTCTGCTGCAACGATCTCAAGTTCCGGGATCTCACCGCCGGAGAAGATGTTTGCAAGAGATACATACTGAGAAAGTTTGGATTTCAGGTTCAGTCTGTCTCCCTCTCCTGTTACAAGCTCTACTCTGCCTTTACAGCTGTCAATTACCTCAAAAAATTTATCGATATCTGTAA
>SKEJ01001871.1_pt1 | contig 10848 bp, 10 predicted proteins | sample 4826721 | NCBI WGS metagenome assembly SKEJ01 (sample SAMN11008812, study PRJNA524170) | human gut metagenome | biome: Human fecal sample; material: Feces; isolation source: fecal sample from pouch patient p31 | host: Homo sapiens | place: Israel: Tel-Aviv | collected 2015-06-02 | reverse complement strand
TCGATCAAATGTCAGCACCGGATCACAAATGTCCAGATAATCTTGAATTAGTATTGGCAAAACTGCCTGTTTGGGGGTAAACGCTCCATACCAAGTACCCTATAAGCTAAAAGCCGCTTCCGCGGCTCTGCTTCATTGCTTTTTCGGTTTTCTGACAACGTCCGGCAACTTTTCCGACCATGGAAGCAGGTCATCTAAGAATGACCGGTCGCTGTCATCCATGCGCTTGGGGATCTCTGTCAGAAGGTGTTCAAAGTATTCGTATGGTTTTAGGTTATTCGCTTTTGCCGTCTCTGCGATGCTGTAAATAATCGCGGATGCTTTCGCACCATTGATCGTATCGATCATCTGCCAGTTCTTCTTTCCAACACAGAATCCGCGGATCGCGCGCTCAGAGGCGTTATTATCCATAGGGACATCCCCATCTGTCAGGAAAACCCGGAGATATTTTTCCTGATTTAGAGCGTAACTGAAAGCATCCTTCAGCTTTTCTGTTCCGACCTCGCTTTCATGCTGCTTTAGGTACACGAACAAAGCGTCTACCAGTGGCTTTATAGCCACCTGACGCTGGGAAAGCCGTTCTTCCGATGAGAGATCCTTTAGCTTTCCTTCTTTTCTGTAGATCGTCTGGATCTGCTTTAAGATCAGATAGGATGCGGATTCTTTTTGGCGTTCTTTCGGTACTACTGCAAGCGCTTCATCAAAGCGCCTGCGGGCATGGACCCAGCACCCGGCTATCGTCAGGTCTTCATGCTCTTTTTCCAGTGTATGGTAGACCTGATAGCCATCCGTCACGCAAATGCCGGAATAATTCTTTAGGAATTCCCGGGGATGAGAGGCATTTCTTGTCCGCTGATACTCATAAAGGATGATCTGTTTTTCCGGATACATGTGGCCAGAACGGTACACCCACATATAACTCTTGGAACCGGCACTGCGGCCATCCCGGTTTACCAATACCGGTGTCTCATCAGCCTGGATGACATGATAGCTGTAAAGCAGCGAATGAAGGTGATCATACAAAACGGCGAGATATTCTTCTCCCAGCCGGATCATCCAGTTCGCCATGTTCTGCCTGGTTATGGCAAGGCCATATCGAAGGAATTCCTGTTCAAGGCGATAAAGAGGGACCGCGTTTACGTATTTTCCATTCATGACCGCAGCAGCGAGCGAAGCGGATACGGGGCTTCCATGAAGCAGGCTTTTGGGATGCTTTGCTTTTATCATGTGCCCGTCTGTTTTGCTGGCATATACACCAACATGGTGCTCATCCACCTCGACTTTTGCCGGAATGAAACGATATCTGCGTGTAATAGCATCTGGAAGCTGTTTCCAGCCGTTTTCACCGAATTCTGCTGTTAATTCTTCTTCGGTCATGTAGTGGTCGATCCGATTTGTAGGAAGCCCGGACATATCCTGTGCTTTCTTACCGGTTGCTTTTTTTCTGCGTTCCGGTGCCGGCTCCAGAGTCTCTGGTTCCGGTGCCTCCAGATCACAGACAGCTTCGGCTTCATTAAAAAACACAATGGTTCCATCCACTTCAGCAAAACGGAGCTGCTGGGTATCCTCCATTTTTTCAGAGGAACGTCCAAACCGGTTCTTATTAGCCAGGATCAGCTGTTCCATCATTGCCTGCATCTTCGTATCCAGGGAATGCAGGTCGGCACTGACCTTTTCTAACTGTTCCTGTTGATTCAAAAATAACTGGATCAGCATAGATTTATCAAAGCTGTTTAACTGTTCTTCTGTGAACTTCATCGCCATGGCAGGAACTCCTTTTCTTAATGAGTCCATTGTACCAGATCTGTACGTTTTCTGCCACTTGGCGCCTGTTTTCCTTTCGGCATAATGACGGTGGATAACAGTACAGAGCACCTGGGATAGCTTTTCAGGATTCCAGATGTTCTGTACTGCTATCCACAGATTCAGAACGATTTTTCTGCCCGAAACCGTGTGGTTTGATTCCTGCGGACTGAATTCTGTGGATAAGCTTTATGAAACGGAAGAGATTCTTTTTTCTTCTGTGAAATATGGAAATTTTTTCTCCATAATGCACAAATGTTACATCAATCTTTTAGGCGGATCATTTGGCCTGATCGGATGTTTGGGGAGAATTTCAAGCCCTTGCATCAGCATCGTATACTGTTCCGGGGATATTTCCAACGCCTCTTCTACGGAACGTGGCCAGTTGAAGGCACCGTTGCTCAGTCTCTTGTAAAGAAGCAGGAACCCATCCCCTTCCCATAAGAGTCCCTTGATCCGGTCCGTCTTCTTCCCGCAGAAAAGAAAGAGCGTATTTTTATCATACGGATCGAGCTGAAACCGGAACCGGATGATCGTTGCGAGACCATCCATTCCTCTCCGCAGATCGGTATAACCAGCTGCAAGATAGATCTTTTTCAGACCTGTGGCGTCATTCAGCATTAGACAGCACCTCCAGGATACACTGAAGCATATCTTTAGAGACAGGATTATAAATTTCAAGTGCCAATCCTCTGGAATTTCGCAAAATAGCTGTCGGTTTTAAGCTGCTGTCTTCCCGGGGCAGAGCTTTCTCTGTCGGCTGAGGAAGTTCCACAAACGCCGGTTCTGGATTGTAGACCTCCAAACATGCTTTGCGGACTCTTTTCAGACGATAATAATAATTCGCTTTTGTGATGCCATGCTCACTGCACCAGGTTTCTACTTTCATATCTGCAGGGCGGTTTTTACAATCCTGGATCTGTGCCGCCCATTGCTGCAACCGAACCTGTTCAGCAACTAAACTTGTTTGACTGCTCATAGTTAGGCCTCCATAGGCGGTCAAAAAAGTTGAGTACTTAACTTTTTTGACTCTGTATAGTGTGAGACTATTATGGCAGAAAAAGGAGTGGAGGAACAGGTACTTGCTATGGAGCGTTTACTGCTATTCTGTGCCGTCAGAGTGATATATGTACTACCGAAAAAGAAAGGCGGGTACATATTATGAAGAATGAAATCAGATTTACATTGGAATCAAAGCAGAGACCAAAACTGGCACAGGAGATTGGAAAAATACTTGGAACAGCACCACATTATGAGCGGGTACCAAGCTGTGCTTACGATATTGCAGGATACCGACTGGACAAAGAGGGAGTGCTGCACATCCCGGAGGGAGTAGCGGTAGAAATGGTAGAACACTTAATTCGGCAATTACGAGAGTGTGGTTTTCAAGATGATGCGGAATTTACTGAAGAAGTGCCAATGCAGCAGGACAAGCTTACAATAGCTGTTCCGAAAGAAATCCTTACGGATACGGCATTGGAAAATTTACAGAAGATCATAGCAAATAAGCAGATACTTTTTCAACGTGCATTTCGGACGGACAGCACAGAAATTGGCATTACAAAGGAAAAAATAAATTTCACATGGTTTCCATACACAACGGATGTCGATGAGATCGCAGCCTATACGCAATTTATCTCAAGACTGTGTGATATGGCAAAAGATGCAAAAAGGGTATCATCAAAGCCGACCGAAACGGACAATGACAAATATGCTTTCCGCTGTTTTCTGCTCAGACTTGGCTTTATCGGAAAAGAGTATAAGACAGCGAGAAAGATTCTGCTTAGAAATCTTACGGGAAATTCAGCATTCCGCTGCGGAGAATAAGGATAAAATGACATGGGGTGTCGGTGCAGACCGATGCCCTTTTTCTATGGGAAAAACAGTTGGGGCAACTTGTGGCAGATGATTTAGGTTATTCTTATAGAGCCTATATAGAAAATAACCTATATTACTTGCCACATCTTGCCCCATTGTGAAAACAGCCGTGGTCACGCCCAGCGGTTATCATTTTCTTCCTGTATCTTTCTGTGATATGCAGTGCGGGATTTTCTTCGGTTTCGTTCCTTTTTACATTCTGGATTGTCACAGTATTTCTGGCGGTTTCCGTTTTTGATGAACAGACGGCCGCAGCACTCACAGGTGGCAACGCCCACACGGTCGGCATAAGCAATGGGGTAATCCGTAGGGATAGATACATATTGCGACAGAGCGAATCGGGCAGCATCAAAAACAGAATGGAAATCCGGCATGACCTTCAATTCTCCATTTTCATCCAGTCCCAACTTCATGGTTACGCCACTCATTTTATTTAGGTAAGCTGATATTTTACCGAGATGTTTCTGCATAGGAAACGAATTAAAATCTGCAAATTCATTCGTCCATGTAATCTGCGCAAGATCCGTGGAAACGTCAAGCCGTTCCAGACATTTTTTGAACATCAGGATGACAAGGGTATCCCGGTACAGGCTTTCGAGATCTTTCCGCATGGTGTGAACATCAAAAGTGAAATTACCAAGAATGTTAGTGGAAAAATCCCAGTATTCCGTATCCTTTTCAATATCCCAACGATATTCTTCGATGTCCTCAGAGGCATAGCAGGGGTGTGCGTACTGCTGACACCAAGAAATGATATCATCGGCAGCAGTGTAGTCATCTTTTCCACGGATACTCTGGTACAGGTTATTCAGAGAAAGCCAGAGCTCATTTCCGTCCAAGCCGTATCCACGGTTGAGTTTCGGAACATCGCCCTTGCCCAGACAGGCGGTGATTACGATTTTTCCATTCTGTTCTGTCTTTTCATAGCATTTGAAAGTTGCGGTCAGCCGTGCATCCGCACTCATTTTCCCCAAACTGAAATCTTCGTTCATATTCTACCTCCATTCTTACCGATAGAATTTGCTTTCGGTACGAGTTCTTACCAATAGAAAATAGCCTTTGGTAACATTATAAAGTATACTGTGATAGAAAACAAGAGCAATTCATGTTTGGAATGCAGGGAGGAGGATGGCTATGGATAAAGTTACGATGAGCGTACAGGAAATGGCAATGCAGATGGGAATCAGCCTGAGCAAAGCGTATGCACTGACCAGAGAAGCGGATTTTCCAATCGTCCGTGTAGGCAAGCGGGTATTGGTTCCTGTTTCTGAATTTAAGGTGTGGTTATCGGCAAGAGCCACGGAGAAATGATACGTCAGAAAATAAGCGGGGAAGGAGGAGCACAGAATGTATGAGAAACTTCCGGAACAGTTGAAAAAAGACGGACGGTTCTGTCTGTGGAAATATGAAGAAAGAAACGGACGCATGACAAAAGTGCCGTATCAGACAAATGGCAGAAAAGCGAGCAGTGCCGATAAAAATACCTTTTCGGATTTTCGATTGGCAGTCAGTGCAATGGATGGTTATGACGGAATCGGTATGGGTGCATTTGATGATTTCTGCATGGTAGATATCGACCACTGTGTGTTTGGTGGAAAGCTGACACAAATGGCAGAAGATGTCGTGTGGAAAATGGACTCCTATACAGAATTCAGTCCCTCCGGCACGGGAGTCCGCATTGTATGTAAGGCATCTTCCCTGTCTTATGATACGGGCAGATATTACATCAATAATCAGAAACTTGGTCTGGAAATCTATGCAGCAGGTGTAACAAAGAAATTCTGTACTCTGACAGGAAATGTGATCCGCAACCGTGGTGTTGAAGAGCGAAGCACTGAAATTGGGGAAATACTGGAAACTTATATGCTCCGTCCGATTTCTAAGAAAAAGAACGATGTACAGGATATTCCCGGCAGTTATCTGTCCGATGATTCCGTGGTCCGCTTGGCATCGGATTCCAGACAGGGCGAAAAGTTCAAAGCCTTGTGGAATGGAGAAATTCCGGAAGGAAAATCCCACAGCGATGCGGATATGTCGCTTGCAAGTATCCTTGCATTCTGGTGTGGCGGTGACACAGAGCAGATGGACAGGCTGTTCCGAAGATCGAGATTGATGCGGAGCAAGTGGGACCGTGTGCAGAGTGGATCAACCTACGGTGCATTGACGCTGGAAAAGGCAGTGGCACAGGCACTGGATTTCTACAGGCCTTATGCAAAATCATCAGCGGAGAGCGATTTCGATGATATGCTGCAGAAGCTGATAGAACTGAACGTGTCGGATAACAGCAGATACCCGTGGAATGACAACGGCTCAGGCAGATTGTTTGCGGATGTGTATAAAGATATCGCAAGGTATGTGCCGGAAAGGAAAAAGTGGTATGTGTATGACGGGACCCGGTGGATTCCAGACATTGGCGAACTGAAAACAATGGAGCTTGCAAAATTCCTTGCGGACAGTTTGGTCAGATATGCCCTGACAATTACCGATGAGCGCAGAAGAAAGGACTATCTGGAATTTTCTGCGAAATGGCAGAGCCGGAATTACCGCAACACGTATATCAGTGATGCCCAGAGTGTGTATCCGATTGCAATGTCTGAGTTCGACCGCAATGTTTATTACCTGAACTGTCAGAACGGAACATTGGATCTGCAGACGGGAGAGTTCCATCCACACACACCACAGGATAAGCTGACCAAGATTGCCGGGGCAGCCTATGATCCGAATGCCAAGAATCCACGTTTTACCAGATTTGTTTCAGAGGTGATGAGTGGGGATACGGAGAAAGCAAGGTTCATGCAGAAAAGCCTTGGTTACGGTCTGACAGGGGATACCCGCTATGAATGTATGTTTTTCTACTATGGTGCAACTACCAGAAATGGAAAAGGGACTCTGATGGAAAGCACACTTCATGTGATGGGAGATTACGGTTTGACTGTCCGACCGGAAACGATTGCTGCAAAGCCGTCTGCCAACAGCCAGAACCCGACAGAGGATATTGCACGTCTTGCCGGAGTGCGGTTCGCCAATATCTCAGAGCCAAGGCGGGGACTGGTGCTGAATGAAGCACAGATCAAAAGCATGACGGGAAATGATACACTGAATGCCAGATTCCTGCATGAAAACAGTTTTGATTTTAAACCACAGTTCAAGCTGTATGTAAATACAAATTATCTTCCGGCTATTACGGATATGACACTGTTTTCGAGCGGACGTGTCGTAATCATTCCCTTTGACAGACATTTTGAGGAATGGGAGCAGGAACAGAATCTGAAAGCAGAATTTTCCAGGCCGGAGGCAGCAAGTGCCATCTTAAACTGGCTGATTGAAGGCTACACCATCTTGAAAGAAGAAGGTTTCGCTCAGCCAAAAGCAGTAAAAGATGCCACCATGTCCTATCAGCATGACAGCGATAAGATGGAACTTTTTGTGGAGGAATTTCTGGAACAGGAGAAGGATGCGGAATGCCGGACATCGGCAGTGTATCAGGCATACCGAAACTGGTGCAATGACAATGGATATTTTGCGGAGAACAGCCGGAATTTTAATCAGGCACTCCGCACAATCGGTACGATAGTCCGCAGGCGTCCAAGGGATGGCGGAGAAAAGACTACACTTTTAACTGGATATCGGCTCTTGTGCAGAGATTTCTTCTGTTAAGAAAAAAGGAGGTACACATGGGAAAACAGAAAGCAGCACCACCGATGCGGTTTGAGCCATCGGATTTTTCAACAGACAAGTACAGATGTGTGAATGTCATCAATTTAAGGGACAGATGCCCGGTCATTATCATGGCAAGCGAATCCTGTGACCCGCCTTATTACCGTGTGGTTGACGGGTCATTGGAGATGTTTTATCTGTCCTATTCTGAAGCAGTGGATTATTGCAGACAGAGTGGTTATATGACACAAAAATAATTTTTCAGGAGGTTTATTATGATTAACAGTACAGCTTATTATAACGATTTTTGGAACGAAATGAGAGGAAAACAGGCAGTTACGGACAGCCTTTATAACAACCGTGAAAGCAAGACAAATGCGTACCATCTGCCCGGAGAATCAAATAAAAAATATACGGCAGTACTACAGAAAGAAAGTGCAGTCCGTCAGCTGGCAACCGTTGTGAATGCGACCAGAAGTGACAGCCGTCTTTGGACATTTGACTGTGAAGGTCAGGCTGAATGGGGCGATATGGTCAATCTGGAGGGCATGGATAACGAGGACGATTTTCAGAGATTTGAAGTACAGGCATACCGATTGTCCGAGCTTGTCAGACTTGGATTGGAGTTCGCTTCTGACCAGTCCTTTGCCATAGAGGATTATGTAATCGGGAAAATGGCACGTTGTTTTGGCACAAGCGAGGAACAGGCGTTTATCAACGGAACAGGGGAAAATCAGCCGACAGGTATTCTGCACGCCACTGACGGAGCAGAAACGGGCGTGACGGCAGAGAGTGATTCTGCTATCAGCTATGATGAGATCATCAAACTGTATCTATCCGTGGATAAGAAATACCGTAAACATGGTACATGGCTTATGAATGACGAAACGGCTCTGGCACTCCGTACCCTCAAAGATTCAGCCGGAAACTATCTGTGGAAGGAAAGTGATGAAACGATTTTCTCAAAACCTGTGCAGATTGTTGATTCCATGCCGTCTATCGGAAAGGGGCAGAAAGTAATCGCATTTGGAGATTTCAGCAATTACTGGCTCGTTCAGCGTTTTCCGCTGACTATCCGCACATTGAAAGAAAAGTTTGCCATGCGTGGACAGGTAGGATATCTGGGATGCGAGTATCTGGATGGAAAGTTGATCCGTAAGGATGCAGTCAAGGTACTTCAGATGGCAGCAGACTAAGCAGTTGGGGCTGTGGAAATACTGCAGCCTCGTATGGAAGGAGGATTGCACATGACAATAGAAAAACATGATACTACGGAAAATACACTTGTTCCTGTGAGTGAAAAGTACACACTGACAATCAAAGAAGCAGCATCGTATTTTAATATCGGGACAAAGAAAATGCGTAGACTGGCAGAAGATAACAGAGGAAGATTTGCGGTATTCAGCGGAAACAGGTATCTGATTATCCGCCCGCAGTTTGAAAAATTTATCAGTGCTTCTTCGGAGATATAATTCCGTTTGTCTGCCGAAAGTAGTTGATATTATCAGCGTTCAGAGTGATATATAGTATGACCTCGAAAACCCTTGAAAACAGCCACTTTTGGCAGAAAGGAAGTGCTTTATGGCAAGACCAGATTTAGCAGAAAAGGATATTTTAAATCCTTCTGAGGCAATTGAATATTTTGTTTTGAGCCGGAGAAAATTTTATGATTTATTGAATAATACGGATGGAGAAGATTTTCTGGCATACTACGGAGAACGCAAGCTGATTCTTCGTGTAGCCTTTGAAAGGTATCTGCGTAACCATCCAGAACTAAGGAGGCGGGTATAATGGCAAAGGCAGGAAGAGGACAGACAAGGCGGGATTCCAAGCGTAGAGTATTAAGACCGGGAGAAAGCGTAAGAGCGGATGGAAAATATCAATATAAATATCACATTGATGGAAAACCACATTTTGTATACAGTTGGAAACTGGAGCCTACGGACAAACTTCCAAAGGGCAAAAAGCCATGCCTTTCCCTTCGTGAGTTGGAAAAACAGGTAAACACAGATTTGGATTTAATTGTAAATATTGTGGACGGACAGATGACAGTCTGTGAACTTGTAGACCGATATTTGAAAACAAAGACCGGAGTAAGGCAAAGCACGAAACAGGAAGATGGGAAAAGATACAGTTCCATTCATACCATCCGAGGAGTGCTGCGACCAGCCTTTCAGATGGCGGTGGATGATGACATTCTGGTAAAGAATCCATTCGGATTCCAACTTGCCGGAGTGTTGGTAAATGACGCAGCTCCAAGAGAGGCAGTCACAAAAGAGCAGATGAGAAAGTTTCTAAAGTTTGTGCATGACGATGTGGTGTACTGTAAATACTATGAAGTGGTGTACATACTCTTTCATACGGGAATGCGAATATCGGAATTTTGTGGATTGACGCTGAAAGACATTGATCTTGAAAATAGAACCATAAATATCGACCATCAGTTGCAGAGAACATCAGATATGCGGTATATCATAGAAACCACAAAAACGAATGCAGGAACAAGAGTATTGCCGATTACAGAGAATGTGGCACAGATGTTTCAGGCAATCATCGAGGACAGAAATGCACCGAAAGTGGAGAAAGCCATAGATGGATATAGCAGATTCTTGTTTTACGATGATAATGGAATGCCACTTGTGACAATGCACTGGCAACATCGTTTCAATCATATGGTCGGCAGATACAATGACATCTACCGGGTGCAGATGCCAAATATTACACCTCATGTATGCCGACACACCTATTGCTCGAATATGGCAAAATCGGGAATGAATCCAAAGACATTACAATACCTCATGGGGCATTCGGATATATCGGTCACAATGAATGTGTACACACATATCGGATTCGATGATGCCGAGGAAGAATTAAAGCGGATGGAAGAATTTAGGAAGGCACAGGCAGAGGTTGAACAGAAGAAAGAAAAACCGATGTCGCAGAAGATGTTTAAGGTAGTTTAATATGAAAAAGAGATGACGCTCCGACTTAGGCTGGGGCGTTATTTCTATGGAAAAGAAGTGGAAATGACGATATAATAATAAATAAAGGAAATGAGTCTTTGATGGAGGTGCAATTATGAAAATTAGAATTCCCGATATAAATGATAACAAAAGTTTCATTGAAGGTAAGCAGTCAATAGTTTTATTAGGAGCTAATGGAGCGGGAAAAACTAGAATGAGTGTGTGGATTGATGAAAATAACCCAGAATTAAATGTACATAGAATTTCAGCACAAAAATCGCTTGATATGCCAGAATATGTAAGCCCAACTGAACTAAAAAAGGCGGAGGATCGTTTTTTATATGGAACTACTGCTGATAATAGAAGATGGCTTGAAAAGGATGGAAAAACATATAATCGATGGGGAAATAATCCTGAAACTCATATGTTGAATGATTATCAGCCCCTCATGGAATTTTTGATGACAGAAAATTTTGAAAAAAGTATTGAATACCGAGAAAAACACAAGGAAGGTAATCAAGAATTTGATAATGAGACGAAATTGGAA
>SKEJ01001865.1_pt1 | contig 10890 bp, 8 predicted proteins | sample 4826721 | NCBI WGS metagenome assembly SKEJ01 (sample SAMN11008812, study PRJNA524170) | human gut metagenome | biome: Human fecal sample; material: Feces; isolation source: fecal sample from pouch patient p31 | host: Homo sapiens | place: Israel: Tel-Aviv | collected 2015-06-02 | reverse complement strand
GGATATTCGTAGCGGGCATAGATTCCGTTGTACCACTGTGTTTTCTGGTTTTTTCTGGCAACCAGTCTGTCCACTTTTTCTTTTTCGATATAATACTGTTTATGCAATGTCTTTCATCCTCCTGATCACTTCTATACACATACGTCCGTTATGATACGGGCATTTCCACGGCTCCACGATAGGTTTCTCCACCGGAGTATGGTCCTCATGGATACACCAGTACCACTCGGAACCGTTTCTCTTGTCGATCATGTAATTTTTGATATAATCCCAGACATCCTCTGCCGCCTGGAGATATTTTTTCTCTGCAGGATCTTTCTGGTATCCGTTCAGAAAACCAACTACGGATTCCGCCTGTACCCACCATACTCTGGTGGTATCATTGACACCGTTTTCACACTCGTTCATAAGAGAATGGTCGCGGTATGCTGTTTTGTATACATTTGCAAGGATTTCTTTTGTGATGGGCGCAACCTTTGCGGTGTACGCCGGATCATCCAGCACTTCAAGTCCACGGTCAATCAGCCAGGAAGTTTCAATATCATGTCCATAGGAGTAAAGATCAATAAGAGTGTTCCACTCTCTGTCAAAAAATACTTCCTGTCTTTTCTGTGCCGGGTTATATACCTTGTCTGCAAAAATATCCAGCATAAAACGCAGGCGGTCTCCGGTGAATTTATCTTTTGTTACACGGTAAAACTCTGTGTACGCCTCAAACACATGAAGCAGGGTATTCATGGTTTTCTCTGCGATCACACCGTTCTCGGAAAGCTTGTCGTTCTCTTCCGGCTGGAAATTCCGGTTGAAGGCTTCCAGATATCCGAATTCATCGGTGCATTTTTCCTCGATGATCTTCTGAAGACCTTTGGCGATCTCTAATGCTTCCTCGTTTCCGGTGGTATCATAATAGGAAGAAAGGGCATAGATGGCAAATGCCTGATTGTAGGTATGCTTTGTGGTATCCAGAGGTTTTCCGTCATATGTCACAGACCAGAACACACCTCCACATTCCTGATCCAGACATTTTTCCTTCAGGAACTGATAGGCATGATCTGCATATTCCCGTTCTTTTTCAAAGCCCTCAATACGGCTGACACTGGAAAAGAACCAGAGGATCCTGCTGTTTAAGATGCAGCCTTTTTCAAATTTTTTATCCAGCTTTAAATCGTAATCCATGTAGCCGTAATATCCGCCGAATTCTTCATCCTTCAGGCCTTCCCAGAAAGGAATGATCCCGTTTTTCAGATGTTCTCTGATCTCATTTAACATAATTGTCTGCTCCTTTTTAACCCTTGACCGCACCGGCAGCAACACCGCTGTAGATCTGATTCTGGAAAATGATGAACACGATCAGTGCAGGAAGAAGAGAGATGATAACACCTGCACAGATCAGGTTATACTGGCTTCCCAGAGGTCCGGTAAATGTGTAAAGTGAAGTTGCAACGGTACAAAGTCATGTTTTGTACTGAAGATAAAGCTGTGCACAGTAGTACTCGTTGTAGGTATTTGCACCTTTCAGGATGATGGATGTTACAATGGCCGGTTTCAGAAGAGGAAGAAGGATCTTGCTGTAAATGGTAAAGTAAGAAGCTCCGTCCAGGTATGCGGATTCATCCAGGGAAACCGGCAGGTTCTCGAAATACTGGATGAAAATATAAATGGAGATAACATCTGTACCACACATCATGATAATGTATCCATACAGGGTATTTACAAAATTCAGGTTTACCATGATCTCATATACGGCAACCTGCATGGCAACTGCCGGAAGCAGTGCTGCAAAAGTAAATGCGTTACGGATCAGGCCATTGCCCGGGAATTTAAAACGGTTCAGTACATATGCCAGCTGTGTACCGATGATAATGGATACTGCAAGCACAACAACCAGGACGATCAGGGAGTTGCGGAATGCCACCAGCATATTTGCTTTTGTAAATGCTTTTACGAAGTTGTCAAAATTCAGCCAGCTCTGTGGCAGAGTCATAACATTGGTGGATTTGTATTCCGCATCTGTCTTAAAGGCTGTGATCACACAGGAAACAGAATGCATCCTGCAGGAATTTTGCAATGATGATAATGATCAGCAGAAATACCGCCATGGCCGATGCCAGACCAACTTTCTGATTGGTATGTGCAATGGTGTTCATAACTACGAAGAAGGTACCTGTTCCGTTGGCACCGGTTGTGATAACGAACGGAGCCTCGAAAGCACTTAAAGAACCTGTGATAGACAGGATAATATTCAAGGTTACGATGGTTTTGATACTTGGCAGGATGATGTAGCGGAACTGCTGGAACTTGTTTGCTCCGTCCAGGTCTGCTGCCTCATAAAGAGAATCATCCACAGACATGATGGCACCGATGAAAAGTACCATGTTCTGTCCGAAATATCTCCATACGGAAGACCCTACCAGTGACCAGTTGTTTACCGACTGATCTTTCAGCCAGTACGGAAGGTTATCAAGCTGGAATCCACACCACTGAAGAACGGTATCAAATACGAATCCACGGGTGTAGAAAAATTTAAAGATAAATCCGATGGCAATACCATCGATCAGATATGGGAAAAACATAAATCCCTTAAAAAGGTTGCTGCATTTTACCTTCATGCTGAGAATGGTTGCAAGATAAAGCGCAATGGCAAGCTGGATCAATGCACCAGCCATATAGTAAAGACAAAGTTTCAGAGCGCCGATGATATCGTCTCGTTTAAAAATGGCTCTGTAGTTATCAAGACCTACAAATTTTCTTGCGCCAACATATTTCATCTTGTAGAAACTGAATTTTACCATTTCCGCAAATGGAAGATATGTAAATACAAGTAACAAGATCAATGGAATAATGGTGAATCTTTTACAGCTTTCAGATCTGTGATGAACTCATCTGGAGTTTTCGGAAGCTCTGTGATTCCTGCCTCTTTGAAAACTTTCTTATTATAGAGAACGCCACGGCCTACAACTGTGATTGGGATACCGTATACTTCGTTCTCATACAGCCATCTGTTCGGATATTTCACTTCTTTTTTTACAGAATCAACATCTCCATAGGAAAGGAAGTAAGTGGAGAGGTCGGATTTGTCAACCTCCGGGATCATCATGATGTCGCCCCAGTCGCCACCCTGCAGACGGGTCAACGCGCTGTTGGCGTAATCAGTGCCGCCTTCGATGGAGATCTTGATGTTCGGATACATCTCGTTGAACTCAGCGAGGTACTGCTTCCAGGTCGTGCCGCTGTAGTCGTCCTTGAGCATATCGGTACGGTTGCTGTACAGCTTCAGATTGGCCTTGATGTCCTTGCCGGTCTCGCCAAGGGTGATGTCCTTGTACTGGAGATCCGTGGACTGCGAGGAGCTGTCGCTGCCGCCGCAAGCAGCCATGCCCATCATGCAGGCGGCTGCGACGCCGGCTGCGACAATCTTCTTGAGATTCATCTTCTGATCCTTCCTTACGAATCACTGTTCATCACTTCGGGAGACTCGGCACCGATTCTCCGTTGGTGATGCCTTTCATCTCAGGCCTCTCTGCCTGCCCTTGATGAAGTGGTAATACTTACGATAACTGAACCCCTTAAGCTTGTCAAGCGCTTAAGTAGTGCGTCAATACCCCCGAAATGAGTTTTACGATGCTTTCTCAACATTACGCGATTTTGTTTAGTCTGCAAAAAACGTTGATATTACTAGGCTTTCGATTACTTATCTGCAATCCAACAAGTATTCAGTAGGTTAACATTAATGCGATTAACGTAATTTTATTTACTGGAGTGTCGTTAAGCGCTTAAGTCATACTGCGGTATCCGCAAAACGTTGGAGAATCAAAAAAATTAGCATGTCACGTCTTCAAAATGACGTGACATGCTCATGTCGTTCAGTACGATTTTCAGAAGCGCATCCGCAACTCCAACCTCACACGAGCAAAGCACTATGCACGAGACGCAATGAAATTGCGATACCACAGGAAGCTATCCTTCGGAATGCGCTCCTGCGTGGCGTAATCGACATACGTGATACCGAATCGCTTGGCATAGCCGAAATACCATTCGAAATTGTCAAGCAACGACCACACGAAATAGCCAGTCAGCGGCACACCCTCGCTCATCGCGCGACGAGCCGCGGCAAGATGACGCTGCAGGTAGTCGATGCGGTCAGCGTCATGCACCGACTTGCTGCCATCGTCGTTAACCACCAACTGATCCTTGCAGGCCATGCCGTTTTCCGTGACCATCAGCGGCACTTCGGGGTAATTATCGTGCACGCGCACCAACAGATCATGCAGGCCATCAGGATCGATATTCCAACCCATATCGGTGTGCGGACCCTCGGTCGGCAGCCAATCAACGTCGGAAGCGCCCGGAGCCGTGGAAGCCTCCGTGGACTGCGGGAACTGCGGGCGGTCGCTCATAGCCAACAGATTCGTGGAGTAATAGTTGATGCCGAGCACGTCGATCGGCTGATGAATCTGCTCAAGATCGCCCGGCTGCACGAAACTCCAATCGCAGATGCCCTTGGTGATGGCGAACAGCTCGTCGGGGTAACGGCCGCGCAGCATCGGGTCAAGGAACGCGCGGTTGGAGATCAGATCGAGACGATGGCAGGCGTCGGCGTCCCCGCGGTTCAGCGCAAGATTCAGCGTGACCGAACACTTGGTACGCTCCCCCAGCTCGGCACGCACGGCCTGAACCATCAAACCATGCGCGAGGTTCAAGTGATGCACCGCGGGAAATGCACCTGGGCCGAGACCCAAGCCCGGCGCATGCTCCTTTGCACCATAGCTCAAATACGAGGAGCACCACGGTTCGTTCAACGTGGTCCACGTGTCGACGCGGTCGCCGAGACGCTTGGCCACCACAGAGGTGTAATCGGCCAGCGCGTATGCGGTTTTGCGATTCAGCCAACCGCCTTCATCACCCAAATACTGCGGCAAATCCCAATGGTAGAGCGTCACGACCGGCTTGATGCCGCTCTCCAGCAATGCGTCGACGATGCGCTCGTAAAAGTCGAGGCCCTTGTCGTTGACGACGCCGTTGGGCGTTGGCATGATGCGCGGCATGGCGATCGAAAAACGGTAAGCGTCAACGCCGAGATCCTTGAGCAGCGCCAGATCCTCGCGCCAACGATGGTACGAGTCCGTTGCCACATCGCCGGTATCGCCGGCTAACGTGGCACCCGGGGTATGGCTGAACGTGTCCCAAATCGAGGGGCAGCGACCATCCTCGTTCGCCGCACCCTCAATCTGATACGACGCCGTAGCCGTACCAAATACAAAATCCTGAGGAAAAGTGTTCTCCATTGCACGTCCTTCCCATGAAGCGGTTAAGGTACTGTGTTTCATATAATAAGCCAGCCCTCCAGACACAGCGCAAACCAGCCGCTCTGCACCAATCATGCACAGCCAGCAACACTCATCACAAACAATGCGCCATATACAACGGCAACGTGATGCACTCCGCAGCCTTATCCACAACCATCGGTTTAGGCGCCAACACAAACCTCATACCTACACGCTTGCCAAATTTCTCTTTGAATTTATTCAGCGAAACAGTGCCGTACCGAATACCAGATTTCGCTTCAATAGGACTGATTCGCGCCTTCATAGCCGAATTCTCAAACTCTCGAGTAATCAGAAAATCAATCTCCATCGCACCATACTTGTCTTCATGGTTACCGCAGGAATAGAAAAACAGCCGATGCCCTGAAGCACGGAGTTGCTGAGCAACGAGATTCTCCACAAACATGCCCTCATTAAATGCAAGCTTGCCGAACAGAACGTCCTTATACAGCGAGGCCGGAGTCGTCTTTCGATCGGCAAACGTCAACGCCGACAAAAGCCCAGTATCCGCCATATAACACTTCACTTTGGCTTCGTCCTCGTTAAACCCCAGCCCCACATTCGGGTCGGTGGAGTTATAGCAGTTGTTGGTCACTCTGGCGTCGGACAGCCAGAAAAAGGAATCACGATAATCCCTCATGCGCGCGTTTTTTCCGATTGAAGTGATGCGGAATCGCTTCTCCTTACGTGAGAGTTGTGCAGGGATCGCGTCAAACACCGCCATCACCTTAGCTTCATAACCTTGCGCATATTTGGCGACATCCTGACGGTATAAGTTGAGGATGCGCCGTTTAATACGGTCAGCCGAGCCAAAATCACGTTGTTTAATGTAGTCCTCCACCACCTGAGGCATGCCCCCAACAAGCATGTACTCACGCAGGAGGCGCATGGCCTTGTTATGCAGCGCGGAAGGCAAAGGCCTCATATGCTCGAATGAGTCACGAATGGCATACGCCAGCTGTTCGTTCCCGTACGCCCACAAGAATTCTTCGAAATCCAAGGGATTCAACTCCCCTGACTGCTCCTCGGAAGGAATAACAATATCTTTGACATTCTGATGGATGGACAGCAACGACCCAGTTTCAATGTAATCGAAACGGCCATCAGCCACCAATCGTTTAATGAATTCGCGCGCAGGAGGAAAACTCTGCACCTCATCGAAAATAATCACCGAATGCCGCGGCACCAGATTCACTTCATAGTAGGCAGACAGGTAAGTGAAAAAGGTTTCAAGATCCTGCCGATACTGACGAAAGAGATCAAGCACTTCCTGAGGCGCTTCGGAAAAGTCGATTGCCAAATACGAGTCATACTCACGTTTGGCGAACGCTTCCGCAATCGTGCTTTTACCAACACGTCGAGCACCTTCAATAAGCAGGGCGCTTGCACCTTGATCACGATTCTTCCATTCGAGCATCTCGTCATAGAACTTACGCTTAAACATCGCCAAACTCCTTATATTGCAACGATTTTCATACTGGTTTACACGGAATCGGCAGTGTCAAATCAAGGATTTCGCACGAAAACGGCAGTATCAAAATCATTATTTCGCACGAAAACGGCAGTGTCAAATTGCAGATTTCACACGAAAACGGCAGTATCAGCCAGCATTTCGATATCTTGTAATCAGTTGCGCAAACAAACGTACACACAACAACACGCGGAACAGGCAGTCAAGTATTCGCACACACCCGTTATGAAGCAACCGACTGCGTGTCTTTTCGTAAAGTCGGTTAAGATATTGCGCGTAGGCAATCGTATCGTTCACATCAGCCAGGCGACGACCGCCAGCTGGAACGATATCAAGAACTGACCGAAATCTCTGCCGTTCAGCCAGTCCTCCATGTATTGCGGCAACAGGCACTGCCGCAATCAGCATTGAAGCAATAGGGGAACTCTCACATGCAGCATATTTCTTTCAACAATCCGAATCTTCGTCATATGGGACGCGTCAGCGATGCCGTGGATCCAGTCACGCACGCGCCATTCCAAACATGGGCATTCCCGTACACGCAAGTGTCATTCCGTTGCACTGGAACATACATCGGCGTACGCCTCGTCAACCATTGGGGGTATGGGCGAGCCACTCTGGGAGCCGTCGTTGATGGCATGCAACTGCGCATTCCCGTCCCCATCGACACCGAACATGACGCCGTCACGCTGAAAAACGGCTATCCCAGCCGCGTGGAACCAACGAAACCAGCAGAACCAGCAGACATGCAGCACAGTCAATCCGACGTTCGCAAACCCGTATACGTCACCATTGCCGAACAATTGCCGAACATCATGCATGAAGTCACGATTTTCAAACGCCAAGATGAGGGCAACAATCGTTACGACATGATCAGCATCGAACTTGACGACAATGCGCAACTACTGCCGCCCAGCGCCACTAAGCCAAGCCGTCGCATGGAATTCTACGGCGATTCCGTAACCTGCGGCGAACGTTGCGAGGCACTGTGCTACGAGGGGCAGGCAGATCCCGACGAGGATTTGAGCGGTTACAGCAACTCTTGGTATTCGTACGCCTCAATCACCTCACGCAACCTCAACGCTCAAGCTCATCTGGTAGCGCAGGGCGGAGCCAGCCTCATCGACGGTATTGGCTGGTTTCACGCACCGCACTATCTCGGCATGGAAAGCATTTGGGATCGCAGCACCTACAATCCGGAATTCAGCGAGCCACAGCCGTGGGATTTTACGCGATACACGCCACATGTGGTGGTGGTTGCCTTGGGTCAGAACGATGCGCATCCACGCGATTTCATGGCGCTGGATTACGACAGTGCTGAGGCGCAGCATTGGCGTGCGCGCTATGTCGATTTCGTGCATGCGTTACGCGAGAAGTACCCGAAAGCGCTGATCGTGCTTACTACAACAATTGTGCGGCACGACGCCGCTTGGGACCGAGCGATCGGCGAAGTCTGCGATAAGCTTCGCGCTGAAGGCGAGTTTCACGTGAAACATTTCTTGTATTCACGCAATGGCTGCGGCACGGATGGCCATCCGCGAGTTCCGGAAGACGAACAGATGGCCGCCGAACTGACCGCATACCTAGAATCATTCGGCCCGGATCTGTGGCAATAGCCTATGCATTCGTGACATATTTTTATTTGATTCGCTTCTGCGATTTTGGTGGCACAAATCGCAGAAACGTTGAATCTTCAATGATTTTTTATTTGACCGGTATTTGATTCGTATTTGACTGACGTGCGATCAGCAGAACTTCAATCGCAATACAAAGCGTGCGATTGCCGCACACTATAAGCACAGCAATCGCACGCTATTCATTGTCGACTAGCGACAATCATGCAACGTGATTATTCAGCGTGATCAGAGTCGGTGTGATCGGTCAGGTCTAGCTTGAATGGGTGAGCGGGCAGATCATTGTCATTAACCAACGGTGCAGGCCCCCAACTGCGCCACGCGTAGCGCATCATCACCGGCGCTGGCACTTCCGGCGTGGCCAACGTAATCGTGCCGATACTGCGACTGTTAATCGGAATACCGAACTCCGTAGCGTTATAGTCAACCACATTGACCTTCGCGTTGATCAAATCGTCAATATCGCAATCCACGAAAATCGCAGCAGTGGCCGGATGGAACACACCATCAGCGCCGGCAAGCTCGAAACCGGAACGTTCCGGCAGTCGTACCAACGAAGGCAGGCTCTTGTCGAACTTATCACCATAACTGTCGGGCGTAGTACCGCTGAAATGCAGGCCGTGCGCATACCGGAAGAACAGACGCACGCGACCGCCTTCGTCGCAGCGGAAGCCCAGCACAGTCGGACCATACACCGGAATACGGCTCATACCATACACTTGGTGAAGCGCACAATTGCCGAGACGCTCGCCGGGCGTGCGCTTATCAACCGGGTGAATGTTGTTGTATTCACCGCAATCCATGGTGCAGATGGCGAACACGTTGTCGATGGACTGTGCGGCATCCCACTGGGCCTCACGCAGCACCGGCCACAGCATCGGATCGCCTTCGCCCTCGTCGACCTTCTTGTCGATCCACTGCGGCAGCTGCACGATCAGGAACGGCAGATTCTCGCTCCACAGCGCACGCCATTCGCCGATCATCATGCCCAACAGCTCACGGTAGGTTCCGCAATACTGTTCGTCTTCCTCACCCTGATACCACAGGAATCCAGCCAAGGAGTACGGCACAATGCGCTCCAGCATGGCATGGAACGCGCCTGACGGACGCCACTGCGAGGTCGGCGTCATCGGTGGCGGCCACGGGCATTCGCCGTACTGTTGGGTCAGCGTATCCCACGTCACATCAGGATCGGCTTCACGAGCTGCAGCAACCGACGCATTCCAAGTATCAGAACGCAACTGCCATTCGCTATACTCCAAATCGAATTGTTCCTGCGTCTTGCCTGCGATCGCCTGCTCGTAACGAGCAAGATAGCCGCGCCCGGATTCGCTGGAATTCAGTGCATCTTCGCTCGTCCAGCAACTGATCGACGTACCCCCGATATAGCAGTCGATAATGCCGATCGGAAGGTCGGAATCAAGTTCGTTACGCAGTTTTCGAGCGAAATAGTAGGCTACCGCGCTCATAACGCCACTGTTTTCCGGCGATGATTCCTGCCAGCTTGCCGCATGTTCGGCGTTGCGATTGATCACACCGGTTTTTGGCACATTGTAGAAACGAAGGAGCGGATCGGCGCAGTTTTCGAGGGCTTCCTCAGCGTTTTCGCTGTTGCGCAATTCGAGTTCCATATTGCTTTGGCCGCCGGCCATCCATACTTCGCCGATAAGAACGTCGTAATATTCGATGAAATCGTTGCCTGCGGTGACGCGCAGCGTGTAGGGTCCGCCTTCGGGTTGTGCGGGCAGCATAACGCGCCATGGAGAAAAACCGTTCTTGATCTCTTTGGAGGCGTACGCGTGCGCCTGCACGATCACGGAACCATCGAAATCGCGGATTTCCGCGGAAACCTCAAGTCCAGCGCAATCGGCATCCAACGCGCCGAACACGGCGATGGGCTTGTTACGCTGCAACACCATATGCGAGGCGAAAATCGCGGCGACGTGCAGAACTCCTGACGTGCTACGGTCTTCGGTAGGTTCAGCCGACGTTGTCATTTCAGAACCAGGTGCGGGACCAGTCGCAGTGACCATGACATCTCTTCCTATAGAAAAACCGTAAGAAACCGTACATATCTATCCTAGAACAATATGCGACAGAACATACAAAAAAGACCGCCACCCGTAAGGGCAGCGGTCTTGTAAAAGACTCAGCGATTAGCCGAATGAGCCACATCAGCCACGGGCGATCTTGCCGGTGAAGGTGGCCATATCAGCGTCGTCATCCTTGCCGTTGTTCCAGGAGAACATGGCGCGCAGCTTCGGACCGACGGTCTCGATGCGGACGTTGCCGTACTCTTCCTGCAGAGCCTTGAACTTCGGAGCGCCAGCGTCCTGGTCCTCGATGAACTCCTTGGCGAAGGAGCCGTCCTGGATGCGCTGCAGGTGGTACTGCATGCGCTCACGCACGTGCTCGTCGATGCAGGTGTTGGTGTAGTCGCCGTACTGGGCGGTGTCGGAGC
>SKEJ01001468.1_pt1 | contig 10890 bp, 10 predicted proteins | sample 4826721 | NCBI WGS metagenome assembly SKEJ01 (sample SAMN11008812, study PRJNA524170) | human gut metagenome | biome: Human fecal sample; material: Feces; isolation source: fecal sample from pouch patient p31 | host: Homo sapiens | place: Israel: Tel-Aviv | collected 2015-06-02 | reverse complement strand
CGATGAGCGGCAGCGGTGGAAAAAAGGATTCCACCATCGCAAGGATCACGGGCGCAATGGGGCCAAGGTCGCCAAAGCCTTCCAGCAGGGCCTCCCAGAATTCCAGCGTTCCCAGCTGGTGGAGCCAGCCTATCATCGTCATTTCCATCCCGCGTGTTCCTTCCCTCTCATTTTTCTTTAGTATATCCGGTTTCTATGACACGCCCGTGAACAAAATACGAGCTTTTTTTGTCATATCACCTATACTACGAGACTGCGGGGGCCTTTCCTGCACAGGGCGGGGATCTTTATGCTTTTCCGGCGGCTTCGGCAGCGGCCTTTTCGGCCCGGGCCTGCATCCGCTCGATCTGCTGGGCGCGCATCCGCTCCCAGCGGGCAAGTCCGGCTTCGTCCGGGATCTGGACGCAGCGGGCAAAGCTCCAGTGCAGGCCGTCCCGCCGGGCCAGCTTATAGCGCTGGAACACGCCCTTTCCAACCTCATTGCCGGTACCGGCGCAGGCAGGGCAGACAGACAGAGTATACCAGCCGCTGTTGCCCTTTTTCAGCCAGATATCGTCCGGCTGCAGATCCCCGCCGCACACCGGGCAGCTGGCAGTGATGATCTTTGGGTCGCTGCGCCAGGTAGACTGCTCCACATAGCCGCGGAACACCCGGAAGTCCCGGTAATCACCGGGGGCGGGGCAGAGGCTTGCCCGCAGGGATTCCTCCTCGGTGGGGTAGGCCGCCAGACCCGCCCGCAGGTCAAGCTTGCGGCAGACATCGGCGGTGTAAAGGGTATCGGACAGGGCATCGTGGAACGGGCGCTCCATCGGGATGCCCATCCGGGTCACAACGCTTTCCAGCGTCATGCCCTCGCCCTCCTTGCGGGGGTGCTCCCGCAGGAAGATCTGCTGCAGATCATACCACACGGTGGGGCGGCTCTCGTCCAGATTGCACAGGAAAAGGTTCTGCTTGAGCACCGGCACATCGTCCATGCCCCACTCCGCAAACTCGGCATCCGGGCCGCACCACTGCATAAAGCGGCGCAGGCCCTGCACGATGGGTTCGCCCTTGTCCAGGTCGGCCTGGGTCAGGCCCGTCACCTTGGCGATGTGGTGCTGCAGGGTGCGGAAAATGCGGGGCCGCAGGTGGATGGAGAAGGTATCCAGCACGTTGGCATCCTCGTCGATCTTCACCGCGCCGATCTCGATGATCTCGCCCCGGAAGGTCTGCTGCACGCCATGATAATTAAAGATGTACGGCTTATAGCCGATGTTCCATTCCAGATCAAATAAAACCAGATTGCGTGGCATTGTTGTTTGTGTTCCTCTCAGTTCAGGATAAATTTTTCGACGGCCTCGGCCACGCCGTCGTGGTTGTTGTCGGCGGCGGTGACGTAATCGGCCACAGCCTTGACGGCATCCTCGGCATTCTGCATGGCCACGCCCACCCCGGCATAGGAGATCATGGAGCGGTCGTTCAGGCCGTCGCCGCAGGCCATCAGGTTCTCCCGGGTCAGGCCCATCCGCTCCAGCAGGGCGGCAAGGCTCCTGTCCTTTGCCACGCCCAGCGGCACGGCCTCGATGAAGAAGGGGCTGGAGGGGTACAGGTCGATACGGCCCGCAAACTGCTCCTTTCCGGCGGCACAGACAGCATCCCGCCGGGCAGGGTCAAGGGTGATGAGCATTTTGCAGATCGGATAGTCCACATAGGAGGCCAGATCATCCACATGGAGCATCGGCAGCTTTGTGGTAAAGCACTCCTTGTTTGCCCACACGTCCTGATCCCGCTCACACACGATACCCTCGCTGTTATAGGTCAGGATGGCCACGTCCTGCCGGGCTGCAAATTCGCAGAGCTCCGGAACGAACTCCGCTCCCAGCTGCACCTGATACAGGGCCTCGCCAGTCACGCAGTCCACGATCTTGCCGCCGTTGTAGGCCAGCGCACAGCCGCCCTTTTTGTCCAGCCCCAGCTCCTTTGCCAGCGGCAGAATGCCCGCTGTGGGGCGGCCGGAGGCCAGCACGATGGTCACGCCCTGTGCGGCGGCGGCATCCAGCGCCGCGCGGGTGCGGGGGGTAACGATCTTTTCGTCATTGGTCAGGGTGCCGTCCAAGTCCAGAGCCAGCACCCGGATATTCGATCTTGCCATGATTTTTATTCCTCGTTCTCAGGCAGGGGCTTCCCGCCGGATATTTTATTACTTACCCATCTATTTTACAATGCTTTCCCTTTTCTGTAAAGCAGGAAACCTGTTCCCCGCCCAGGGACAAGCAAAAAAGCCGCCCGGCGAGCAAAACCGGACGGCTGAGAAGGAAGAAAACGCGGTGTTACAGGATGTCGATGTATTCCCCGGCCAGCGCCTTGTTCATGCTGCGGACGGCGCAGAACTTGCCGCACATGGAGCAGGTGTCGCTGTGGTCATCCTCAGGCAGGCGGGCATCCCGGATGGCCTTGGCGGTCTCGGGGTCGAGAGCGCAGGCGAACTGGGCATCCCAGTCCAGCACGCGGCGGGCATCGCCCATCTTGTCATCGATATCCCGGGCATGGGGGATGCCCTTGGCGATATCGGCCGCATGGGCGGCGATCTTGGAGGCCACGATGCCTTGCTTCACATCGTCCACGTTGGGCAGAGCCAGATGCTCGGCGGGGGTGACATAGCACAGGAAGGCTGCACCGCTCATGGCGGCAACGGCACCGCCGATGGCAGCCGTGATGTGGTCATAGCCGGGGGCAATGTCGGTGACGAGGGGTCCCAGCACATAGAAGGGAGCGCCCATGCAGATGCTCTTCTGCACCTCCATGTTGGCGGCCACCTGATTCAGGGGCACATGGCCCGGGCCCTCCACCATGACCTGCACGTTGTGTGCCCAGGCGCGCTTGGTCAGCTCGCCCAGACGCACCAGCTCTTCGATCTGGCAGACATCGGTGGCATCGGCCAGGCAGCCGGGGCGGCAGGCATCGCCCAGCGAGATGGTCACGTCGTGCTCGGCGCAGATCTCGCAGATCTCGTCAAAGTGCTCGTAGAAGGGGTTCTCGTTGCCGGTCATGCTCATCCAGGCGAACACCAGAGAGCCGCCGCGGCTGACAATGTTCATCTTCCGCTTGTGGGTGCGGATCTGGTCAATGGTCTTGCGGGTGATGCCGCAGTGCAGGGTGACAAAGTCCACGCCGTCCTCAGCGTGCAGGCGCACCACATCGATGAAATCCTGCGCGGTCAGGGTGGCAAGGTCGCGCTGATAGTGGATGACGGAATCGTACACGGGCACAGTGCCGATCATCACGGGGCACTCGTGGGTCAGCTTCTGGCGGAAGGGCTGGGTGTTGCCGTGGCTGGACAGGTCCATGATAGCTTCCGCGCCCATATTGACGGCGCTCATCACCTTTTCCATCTCCACGTTGTAATCCTTGCAGTCGCGGGAAACGCCCAGGTTCACGTTGATCTTGGTGCGCAGCATGGAGCCGATGCCCTCGGGGTTCAGGCAGGTGTGGTGCTTGTTGGCGGGAATGGCCACCTTGCCCTCAGCCACCAGCTGACGGATCTCCTCCGTGGTGCGGTATTCCTTTTTGGCCACGATCTCCATTTCCGGCGTGACGATGCCCTTGCGGGCAGCGTCCATCTGTGTGGTGTAGTTCTGCATGGTACTTTCCTCCAAATGTTTCTTTTATCTTGAACAGCGCTTTGCGCGCTGAACGTACCGGAAATAGGTTTTTGCGCAGCCTTTCCTCTGTGCGCAATTGGCTCCCCCTTTGGGGGAGCTGGCATCGCGCCAGCGATGACTGAGAGGGCGAGCCGCCTTACAGCTGCTCCGCCAGTGCCTTCAGCTCCCTGCACTCGGCCTCGATGTCCTCCGCGCCGAAGATCGCGCTGACAAGGGCCACACCGTTCACGCCGGTGCCCTTGAGCCGGAGCAGGTTCTCCTTGTGGATGCCGCCGATAGCCACAACGGGGATGTCCACGGCATCGCAGATGGCTTTCATCATGCCCTCGGGCAGAACGTCCACGTCTGCCTTGGTGTGGGTAGAAAAGGCTGCACCCACGCCCAGACAGTCGGCACCATGCCGGACGGCCTCCAGAGCCTCCTCCACGCTGTGGACGGATACGCCGATCATCATCTCATCGCCCACGCGCTGGCGCACCTGAGCAGCGGCCATATCCTCCTGCCCCACATGGATGCCCTCGGCGTGGCAGCGGATGGCAATGTCCACGTTATCGTTGATGAAAAAGGGCACATTGTATTTTTTGCACAGGTCGTGGAGCTCAAACGCCTCCTTCAGGAAGGCTTCCTCGTCCAGCTCCTTTTCCCGCAGCTGAACACAGGTCACGCCGCCCTTCAGGGCGCTCTCCACCTGCTGATAGAGGGTCTGACCGCCCACCCAGGCACGGTCGGTGACGGCGTAGAGCCGCATATATTCTTCAGCGCACTTCATACTTGGCACCCTCTTCCAGCTGAGCCGGAGTCATATGATAAATGGCATCAATGATGTAATTGCGGTAAGTGGCGTTGCCGTCCAGCGGGGTCAGCCGTGCATGGGCGATCTCGCCCGCAAGGCCCATGGCGCAGACGGCGGCAGCCGCAGCCTCCAGCGGCTGGCCGGGGTTGGCGGTGATAAAGGCCGCCGTCAGGGCAGAGAGCTGGCAGCCCGTGCCGGTGATGGCGCTCATCATTGGGTGGCCGTTGCGGATGCAGTAGGCTTTTGCCCCATCGGCCACGATGTCAATGGCACCGGTAATGGCCACAACGGCACCGGTCTTTGCGGCAAATGCCTTGGCAAAGGCCACCGCGCCGTCCAGATTTTCCTCGGTGACCCTGTCGGCCACATCGGCATCCACGCCCTTGGTGGTGCCTGCGCCGGAAGCCAGCGTCTTTACCTCGGAGATGTTGCCCCGGATGACCGTGAACCGCACCTCGTCCAGCAGGCGGTAGGCCGTCTCGGTGCGCAGGGCGGAAGCGCCCGCGCCCACAGGGTCCAGCACCACGGGGTGGCCCAGTGCATTGGCCTTTTTGCCCGCCTTGAGCATGGATTCAATGGTGCGGCTGTTCAGGGTGCCGATGTTGATGTTCAGCCCGCCGCAGATGGTGGTGATATCCTCCACCTCGGCAGCATCATCGGCCATAATGGGCGAAGCACCGCAGGCCAGCACCATGTTGGCGCAGTCGTTCACGGTGACGTAGTTGGTGATATTATGAATAAGTGGGCTTTTGGTGCGGACATTGGCAAACTGCTCTGCGAACATGACGCACCCCCGTCAGGAAAGGCTGCTCTGCATGGAGCGCAGGGCACCGGAGTGCTGCAGGCTGTACACCAGCACGCCCGCAATGACCGCACCCACAGCGGTGGAGATGAGGAAGGGCACGATGTAGGCGTAGAACGCGATGTCACCGGCGCTCTTGCCCATCAGGCAGATGGCCACCGGGTAAGCGCACAGGCCGCCCAGAATGCTGGTGCCGAACACCTCGCCCACCAGGGTGGCGATCAGGTTTTTGGTCTTTGCGTAGACCAGGCCGCAGAGCAGGGCACCGAACATGCTGCCCGGGAAGGCCATCAGGCTGCCCAGACCCAGGATATTGCGGAGCAGCGAGGCCACAAAGGCCACGCCCACGCCCCACCACGGGCCCAGCAGCACGGCGCAGAGCACATTGACCATGTGCTGCACAGGGGCGCACTTGCTGCCGAACATCGGGAAGCTGAACACACTGCCCACCACGCACAGGGCGCAGAACATTCCAGCGAGAGCCAGCTTTTTCACAGAGAATTTTTTCATTGGAAACTCCTCTTTCTCAAAAAGCGGTCGAGGCTTGCTGGCCTCCTCTCACGCCGGAACACGGCTTCCCATCGCAGTCATTTCAAGGCTCAGGGCGCTCCCCCTCAGCCCGGAGCCGCCCGTTGCGGCGGCTTGCGGCAACAAAAAACAGGAGACACCACAGCGGTGCCTCCTGCAAAAAATCATTTTCCTATGACTTCCTACGGCGGCATTATCCGCATCAGGTCAAGGGTCGAAGTTTGGTTACTTCCTCTCAGCCCGCCTCACGAGCTCCCCTGTGTTTTGTTTTTCGTAGGGTATTGTACACCCGCCGGGGCAAAAAAGCAAGAACAAGTTTTTCTTTCGCCTTTTTGCCAAATCGCTTTTACAATTTTCCGGATTATGTTATACTTGTCCCAAATTTCGCAGCGCCCGGGGGAGCCATTCCCCGCTTTGGGGCACTGCCCGGCACAAAAGGAGATTGAAGTTATGGGTCTCATCAAAGCAGCCATGGGCGCGGCATCCGGCGTGATGGGCGACCAGTGGAAGGAATATTTTTATTGTGACGCTCTGCCTGCGGAGGTGCTGGCCGTCAAGGGCCAGAAGCGGACCAATGGCCGCTCCGCCAACCGGCACGGCAGCGAAAACGTCATCTCGGACGGCTCTGTGATCGCCGTGGCCGATGGCCAGTGCGTGCTGATCGTGGAGCAGGGCAAGGTGGTGGATCTCTGTGCCGAGCCCGGCGAGTACACCTACAGCACCGGCACCCAGCCCTCCCTGCTCAGCGGCGGGCTGAAGAACATCGACAGCGTGTTTGCCGAGCTGGGCAAGCGATTCAGCTTTGGCGGGCAGGCCGGTTCCGACCAGCGCATCTACTATATCAATACCCGGGAGCTCACCGGCAACAAGTACGGCACCCCCAACCCGGTGCCTTTCCGGGTGGTGGACCAGCGCGCCGGCATCGATATCGACATTGGCATCCGGTGCTTCGGCGAATACAGCTACCGGGTGGTCAACCCCATCCTGTTTTACACCAACGTCTGCGGCAATGTGGAAAACGCCTACACCCGCGACGCGCTGGACGGCCAGCTCAAGACCGAGCTGATGACCGCCCTGCAGCCCGCCTTTGCCCGGATCAGCGAGCAGGGCATCCGCTACTCCGCCCTGCCCGGCCACACCGCCGAGCTGGCCGAGGCCCTGAATCAGGAGCTGAGCGCCAAGTGGAGCAGGCTGCGCGGCATCGAGATCGTCTCTCTGGGCGTTTCCGGTGTCAAGGCCAGCGAAGAGGACGAGCAGATGATCAAGGAGCTGCAGCGCAGCGCGGCCTTTATGGACCCCACCCGCGCCGCCGCGCATCTGGTGGGCGCACAGGCCTCCGCCATGCAGGCTGCCGCCTCCAACACCGCCGCCGGTCCCGCCATGGCCTTTATGGGGATGAACCAGGCCGCTGCAGCGGGCGGTGTCAACGCCCGGGATCTCTACCAGATGGGCGGCCAGCAGACCGCCGCGCAGCCTCAGGCCGCACCGGCCGCTGGCTGGACCTGCAGCTGCGGCCACACCGGCAACACGGGCAAGTTCTGTGCCGAATGCGGCAAGCCCCGGCCCGAAGCCCCGGCTGTCTGGGTGTGCAGCTGCGGTGCAAAGAACAGCGGCAACTTCTGCGCGGAGGGCGGCAGACCCCGGCCCGCCGCCAAGTGCGCCAACTGCGGCTTTGTACCCGCCGACCCGGCCAACCCGCCCAAGTTCTGCCCCGAGTGCGGCAAGCCCTTTGGGGCCTGAGAGGGGTCTGACGCATGGCTGAAAAGACAACGAATTATCAGTGCCCGGCCTGTACCGGCCCCCTGCACTACGATGGTGCCAGTGGCAAGCTGGTCTGCGATTACTGCGGCTCGGCCTACGACGTAAAGGACATCGAAGCCCGCTACGCCAAAAAGCAGGCCGCTGCCGACACTGCCGCCGAGGGCGATGCCAAAAAAGCCGCCTGCTTGCCCCGGCAGGACAGTCCGGTGTGGAGCGAGGCCGAGGCGGAGGGCCTGAACAGCTACTCCTGCCCCACCTGCGGGGCCGAGCTGGTCTGTGACGAGACCACCGCCGCCACCACCTGCCCCTACTGCGGCAACCCCACAGTGCTGGGCGGCAAGCTCTCCGGCAAGCTGAAGCCGGAATACATCCTGCCCTTCAAGCTGGACAAAAAGACCGCCATCACCCAGCTGACCAGATATTACAAGGGCAAGGCCTTCCTGCCCAAGGCATTCAAGAGCCAGAACCACATCGCGGAGATCCAGGGCGTATATGTCCCCTTCTGGCTCTACGATGCCAAGGCCGACGCGCGCGGCCGGTACGAGGGCCAGAACTCCGAGAGCCACCGCGAAGGTGATTACATGGTGACCACCACCCAGCACTACGATGTGCGCCGCGAGGGCTCGGCCGCCTTTGCCAAGGTGCCGGTGGATGGCTCCAGCAAGATGCCCAACACCCACATGGATGCCATTGAGCCCTTTGATTACGGCGACCTGAAGCCCTTCTCCACGGCCTACCTGCCCGGCTATCTGGCCGACCGGTATGACGAGGATGCCGATGCCTGTGCCGAGCGCGCCTACCGCCGGATGTACAACTCCACGGCCGATGCGCTCCACGCCACCACCGGCGGCTACAGCGAGATCCACCCCATTTCCGAGAACATCAACGTGGATATGACCCACGCCCACTACGCCCTGCTGCCGGTCTGGATGCTCCACACCCGGTGGAAGGACAAGGACTTCCTGTTCGCCATGAACGGGCAGACCGGGCGGCTCATCGGCGACCTGCCGGTGGACAAGAGCCGGGTGGCCGCGTGGTTTGCGGGCATCAGCCTGCCCCTGATGGCAGTGCTGGCGTTCCTGCTGTTGTTATAAGGGGGTGGCAGAATGAAACACACTGCAAAACGCTTTGCCGCCCTGCTGGCCGCTCTGGTGCTGGCGCTCTGCCTGAGCATCCCCGCCTTTGCCGCCGCGCCGCTGGTGCGGGACGAGATGGGCCTGTTCGATGCGGATACTTACAGCCAGCTGGAAGCTTCCGCCGAAGCCGCCAGCGACGGCCACGACTGCGATGTATATTTTCTGGTGGTGGACAGCATCGGCGACACCGACCAGCGCCAGTACGCCAAAGATTACTACCTTGCCAACGGTCTGGGCAGCGGCTCTGAACAGAGCGGCATCCTTTTCCTGCTGGCAGTCGGTTCCCGCAAGTATGTCACCATCACCTACGGCGGCGGCGTGACAGCCTTTACCGATTACCGCATCGAGCAGATCGAAGATACCGTTGTCCCCTATCTCTCGGACGACGACTGGGCCGAGGCCGCCTCCGAGTACCTCTCCATGTGCGCCGACACGCTGGATTTCTACGCCGAGCACGGCGAACCGCTGGATGTTGACAACGATACCAGCGGCTGGCCCATCCTGCTCCTCATCGTCATCGGTGTGCCCATGATCATTGCCGGTATCGTCTGCGGCGTGCTGTACAGCCAGATGAAAACAGCCCGGCTCAAGACCGAAGCCAACGATTACATCGGCGCAGGCTTAAAGCTGCGGGTGCAGGTGGACAACTACACCCACACCGACCGTGTGCAGGTCTACGACCCGCCCCACGAGGAGAGCAGCAGCTCCGGCGGCTCCTCCGTGGACAGCGACGGCTTTGGCGGCTCCTCCGGCGGCTCGTTCTGAGCGCCCTTTTCTCCAGCAATAAACCACCGGTTCTGCCGGTGGTTTTCGCTTGTTTCTATTTCCGTGTAACTCGCAAAAGAAAGGAAACCCAACGAATGTCAAAGAAGATCACCGCCCTGATCCCCGGAGCCGCACTGGCACTGGGCATCGCCTGCATCGCCAAGTGGCTGGAAACGCTGGAAAGCAGCGCCGGGCTCCACCTCATTGGCGCATCGGTCATCGCCCTGTTTATCGGCATGGCCATCAATGCGTTTTTCCAGCCCAACAAAACAACCGCGCCGGGCATCAAATTCACCTCTAAGAAGGTCCTGAAATTCGCCATCGTCCTTCTGGGTGCCAGCCTGAACATCCGCACCGTGCTGACCGTGGGCCGTTTTTCGCTGACGGTCATGCTCTTCACCCTGGCCACCTGCTTTGGACTGGGCGCGCTGATCGGCAAAGCGCTCGGGCTCAACTGGAAAACCAGCAGCCTGATCAACGCCGGAACCGGCATCTGCGGCGGCTCTGCCATTGCCGCCATTGCACCGGTGATCGAGGCCGATGACATGGACATCGCCTACGGTATGTCCGCCACCTTCCTGTTCGATACGGTGATGATCGTTGTGTTCCCGCTTCTTGGCCGGTGGCTTGGGCTTTCCGATGCCGCATTCGGTCTCTGGGCCGGTACGGCGGTCAATGATACTTCGAGCGTTGTAGCCACCGGTTACGCTTTCAGTGAAGCAGCCGGCGACTTTGCAACGATGGTCAAGCTGACCCGCACGCTGGCGATCATTCCGGCTGTTCTGGTCTTTGCCGCCATCAACCTGCACCTGAAAAAGAAAGAGAGTGCTCAGGCCAACGGTGTCAAGGTGCGCATCCGTTCCATTTTCCCCTGGTTCATCCTTGCGTTCCTTGCCATGTCCCTGCTGACCAGTCTGGGCCTTCTGCCCGCCGGGCTGGTTTCCGGCCTGAAGACCATCAGCAAGTTTCTGATGGTCGCGGCCCTGGCGGCCATTGGTCTGAACACGAACTTTAAATCACTCTGCCGTTCCGGCGCAAAGCCCATGCTGCACGGCTTCATCATCTCCACATTGGTCGTTCTGGTCGCCATTGGCGTTGAGTACATGATCGGCATTGCACCCTACGGCACACTGTAACGCTCCTGCCAGCTGAATTTTCCCACAAAGAAAGAGCAGTGCTCTCCAATGGGTCCACCCACCGGAAGCACTGCTCTTTTATTGTTCCGCTTTGCTCCACAAACGCGAACTTGTCGGGGCAAAGCCCCTCCATCTTGCTACGCAAGACCGTTCTGTCGCTTAAAAGCCCCACTGGGGCTTTCATTGTTCTGCTTCGCTCCACAAACGCGAATTTTCAAATTAGTCTTTGCAAATAACCTTTGAACCTTCACCATCAATTACAATTCCCTGACGGTTGTTAATTGGGCATAGATTCAAATCCGAAAACTCAGTCATTATTTTCTCGGTA
>SKEJ01001858.1_pt1 | contig 10910 bp, 1 predicted proteins | sample 4826721 | NCBI WGS metagenome assembly SKEJ01 (sample SAMN11008812, study PRJNA524170) | human gut metagenome | biome: Human fecal sample; material: Feces; isolation source: fecal sample from pouch patient p31 | host: Homo sapiens | place: Israel: Tel-Aviv | collected 2015-06-02 | reverse complement strand
CATTTCTATCTTATAAGAGATCTTTGAGCATCCAATTACAAAGCAACTATCAGAAAGTCTCCTCCCTTTCCAATACTGTTAACTAATCCGACTACTAGATGTTATCTTTAATGTCGCTCCCTATTGCTTCTATGAAACTTCTACCTCCCATCATCTTAATCATAAAATGAGTAATGATAGTCTATTGAAAGTTCATATGAGAACTTAAACTTTGATTTTTTCTGATTTCTCAATCAAAAAATGATGGTGTAGCCCCTAGATAAGATGCTTCTATTGTGACTGCAAGATTATCAAATTCACCATAACTAAATAGACAATAGCTCAAAGTCTTTTATCAGCTTCTACCATTACCCACATCATTCATAATATATTTTATTTGAAAGTACTAATCTACTGTCATGAAGAAGTTAATATCAATTTGAATCTACTCATCTCTTGTGAGAGAAACAATCAGATCATCCTCCTCACACATGTCCATGTAATAAGTTAGCAAAATATAAAAAAAGTTCCACAGCCCATAAAGACTTTGGAACTTCTTAATTGACTTCATTATTGGTCACTTACGATATTTTTAAGTGCCGAACAAAAAGAAGCCTGACCTTATTCGGTCAAGCCTCTCTTCTTGAAAACTGAAATAATCTTACTAACTATCTTATTTTTACGCCTATTATTATCTTAGTCTTCTTTTTTTCGTTTTCCTGCCAAACCAAGTCCAGCTGCCGCAAGGAGTCCTCCGAATGCCATTGCTACTACAGACTTGTTCTCACCAGTCTTAGGAAGACCCTGTTCTCTAGATACTTCTGGAGATGTCGGTGGTGTAACTGGTGGCACCACTGGAGTTGGTGGTGTTGGTGGTGTAACTGGTGGCACCACTGGAGTTGGTGGTGTTGGTGGCGTTACAATGTTGTTGAACTCAGTATCTTCTGGCAATTTAGAAGTTACTGTCATAACGTTACCACCCTTAGCTACCAAAACAGTAACTTTAGCTACCATCTTATCGTAAGTTACTGTAGTATCATTACCTTTCACTTCTTCAACCGTGTAGAAGTGGATACCTTCTTCACCATGTTTGTACTCAAGTGCTGAGAACTTAATCTTACCGTCAGCATCATTGCTTACAGTTTCAATCACTTTACCTTTTCTATCCTTAAGTACAAAGCTAAACTCACCAGCCTTAAGGTCACGACCTTCTAGTTTTTTAGTGAATTCAAACGTAACACTAGCTGAAATGTTAACAACACGTTTTTCAGTTGGTTTTTCAGGTGTTTTCACGACCTTCTTAACTGTTGGGTCGTAGTAGTGAACTGTTTGTCCCGCTGTGTTTTCAATATCTGAACCAGAAGGTACGTCAAACTCACCTTTTTCATTCTTACTGTCTTTAACAATTGCCGGAATGTCAAACTTATAGTAACGACCAAAGGCAAACTTAGTTGTATCGATAATTTGGGTATTATCTTTATCACCAAGTGACTTAGTGAAGCCATCTTTAAGGTTGGCTGTAATCACACCGTTTTCAACCTTGATATCGAACATTGCTGTAACATCTTTACCAGTTTTACCATCGTATGCTTTGATATCTGATTGGTTAACATTAAGTTTCTTCTCATCGTAGTTATCAGTGATACCAACGGTTTGAATATAATCCTTGTTGTTTGCGTCAAATTTAGTTGTATCAAGCCATACTTGGTAAACCAATTTATCGCCACGTTTCACAGTCTTAGTATTCAAGTTTTCTTTCTCGTTGTTGTCTGTCTTGTCTACGTATGGGTTCGCATTAGTATCCGCATACTTGTCTGCCAACTCTTTATCATCATCAACGAGTTTATCACCAGTAATGTCAAATTTCTCTTGGTTTACAACATATTTCTCTGGTTGGAACTTAGGTTTTTCTGGTGGAACCACCTTGTTGTTGAACTCTTTGTCGTTAGCATCTGTAGCATTTCCACCTGCTGAAGCATGATTAACGACAGTCTTAAGAATTTTACCATCCTTAGTTACTTGTACTGTCACCGTTGCTTTCATAGCATCGTAAGAAATACCAGGTTTATTGTCATTGACTTCTTCTACAGTATAAGTAAATGTCTTACCAAGATCAGCCTTGCTGAACAAGAGTTGTTCAAACTTGATGTGGCCATCTTTATCATTTGATACAGTTTGAAGAACTTTTCCATCTTGATCTTTCAATAAGAAGCTGAACTCACCTGCAGTCAACTCACGTCCTTCAAGTTTCTTAGTATAGTTGAACTCAAGTGGAACTGGAACGTTATTTTCACGTGTTTGAGTTGGTTTTTTAGGAGTTGTAACTTGCTTATTGTAAGGGTTGTATTGATGAACAATTTCATTGGCCGTATTACTAAACTCAACACCGTCATTGTCTTTAATATTTTTAACAGTTGCTGGGATATCAAATTTATAGTAACGTCCAAAGGCAAACTTAGTCGTATCAATAACTGGAGTCGCATCAGTTGCACTAATAGGTTTAGTCAAACTTGGTTTAGAAGTTGCGTAGATGACACCGTTTTTGATTGAAATTTTGAATTTATCAGTAACATCTGTTTCACCATCATAAACCTTGATTGCTGACTCATCAATATCAAGTTTAGCTTCATCATAGTCATCTGTGATTCCTACTGATTGAATATTGCTTTCAGCTGTAAATTCACGAGTATCAAGCCATACTTGGTAGTAGAATTTCTGACCACGAGTAAGTGTATGGTGATTCAAGTTTTCAGCTTCAACCTTACCGTTAGGCGCATCATCATCGAGAAGTTTTGTGCCCTTAAGATCAAATTTTTCTTTAGAAACAACATACTTCTCTGGTTTGAAGTTTGGTGTTACGTTATTGTCAAATACTGTATCATCCGCAGTAAAGGCATCTCCACCTTCAGTAGCATAAGAGATAACTGTTGACAACTGATCACCAGAAGAAGGCTGAATAACTTGAACAGTCACGTTAACCTTCATATCATCATAAGTAACACCTGGTTTGTCACCTTTCTCTTCTTCAACAATATAGTTAAATGTTTGACCAATATCAGCTTTTGAATAGTTGATTGTCTTGAAGGTAACTTTGCCATCTGCATCATTCTTAGCCTTCTCAAGAATCTTATTAGTTTCTTTATCTTTCAAGACAAAGCTAAATTCGTCTGCTTGCAATTTGCGACCATTAAGTGTCTTACCGAAGATTAGCTGAATAGCTGTTGGAATGTTGTTTACACGTTTTTGCGTTGGCTTATCTGGAGTCTCAACTGTATGCGTTCTTGGGTTATAATAATGAACCGTTTGTGTCGCAGTATTTTCGATTTCAGAACCATCGTAAGCATCTTGACTAACTGTAGCAGGTATAACTACTTTGTAGTAACGACCAAATTCAAACTTAGTTGTATCAATAACTTGAGTATTATTTGCATCACCTAGTGACTTCGTAAAGCCTGATTTCAAGTTTGCAGTGATAATACCGTTAGTAACAGCAACGTCAAACTTAGATGTCACATCTGCACCAGTCTCACCATCATAAACCTTAATAGTGTTTTTAGTCACAATCAATTTTGATTCATCATAATTGTCTGTGATACCAACAGTTTGGATATTTTCTTTATTGTTAGCACTAAATTGAGTTGTATCAAGCCATACTTGATAGTAGAATTTCTGACCACGTTTAACAGGCTGAGTATTGAGGTTCTCAAAGACTTCTTCCAACTCGCCCTTGTCATTACGGACAGTAACTTTTTCATTATTATTAGATTTATCTGCGTAAGGATTAATCTTAGTATCGCCGTATTTATCAGCTAACTCAGAATCATCATCCAAAAGTTTCTTACCAGTTAAATCAAAGTCTTCATCTCTAACAACATATTTCTCTGGGTTAAACTTAGGTTCTTCTGGTGGTGTCACACGGTTATCGAACTCTTTGTCTGGAGCATCTACAACATTCTTCACGATTGCTTTTGCCGTACCATCATGAGAAATTGAAACCCTTACTGTTGCAACCATGCCATCGTAAGACACTGTTGAATCTGTTCCTTTAACTTCTTCCACTGTATAATTGTAAGTCTTGCCAATATCATCCTTACCAAATTCAAGTTTCGTGAAGTTAATCTTAGCGATACCGGTAGTTGCATCAGGAGCACCATTTTTCGCACGTTCTACTTCAACGCCATCTTTCTTAAGAACAAATGTAAATTCGTTAGCTTTAAGTTGACGACCATCAAGTTTCTTAGTGAAATTCAACTCAAGTGGAACTGGAACGCTGTTTACACGTTTTTCAGTTGGTTTTTCTGGTTTCTCAACTGTGTTTGTTCTTGGGTTGTAGTAGTGAACAATTTGACCAGCTGTATTTTCGATATCTTTTCCTGCTGGGGCATCCGTTTTCACGGTTGTCACAATATCAAATTTATAGTAACGACCAAATGCAAACTTAGTTGTATCAATGATTTGTGTATTGTTAGCATCGCCTAGTGATTTCGTGAAGCCAGCTTTAAGGGTCGCTGTAATCACGCCACCAGTGTTTGCGATATCAAACTTAGAAGTAACGTCTGAACCTGTCACACTATCGTAAACCTTGATTGAGTTCACATCCAACTTGGCTTCATCATAGTTATCTGTGATGCCGACTGTTTGAATATTTTCAGTGTTGGTTGCGCTAAATTGTTTTGTATCCAACCATACTTGGTAAACCAATTTAGAGCCTGGTTTCACTGTCTTCGTATTCAAGTTTTCTGGTTCATTGTTAGCTGTACCATCCACATATGGGTTGGCGTTTGTATCACCATACTTGTCTGCCAATTCAGAATCATCGTCAAGCAACTTGTCGCCTGTGATATCGAATTTTTCTGTAGAAACAACGTATTTTTCTGGATTGAACTTAGGTTCTTCAGGTGGTTTCACCTTATTGTTAAACTCTTTATCTGGTGCGTCTACAACATTCTTCACGATTGCTTTCGCTGTACCATCATGAGAGATTGAAACCCTTACAGTCGCAACCATTGTATCGTATGTCACCGTTGCGTCTGAACCTGTAACTTCGTGTACAGTGTAGTTGTAAGTCTTACCTAGATCATCGTTACCAAACTCAAGTTTCTTGAAGTTGATTTTACCAGCTGCGTCGTTTTTCACACGTTCGACTTCAACGCCGTCTTTTTCAAGAACAAATTCAAATTCGTTAGCTTTAAGTTGACGACCAGCAAGAGCTTTCGTGAATTTCAACTCAAGTGGAACTGGAACGCTGTTTACACGTTTTTGAGTTGGTTTTTCTGGTTTCTCAACCTTGTTTGTTCTTGGGTTGTAGTAGTGTACGATTTGACCAGCTGTATTTTCGATATCTTTTCCTGCTGGGGCATCCGTTTTCACTGTTGTCACAATATCAAATTTATAGTAACGGCCAAACTCAAACTTAGTTGTATCAATGATTTGAGTGTTGTTGGCATCTCCTAGTGATTTCGTAAAGCCAGCTTTAAGGGTCGCTGTAATCACGCCACCAGTGTTTGCGATATCAAACTTAGAAGTAACGTCTGCACCAGTTACGCTATCGTAAACCTTGATTGAATTCACATCCAATTTAGCTTCATCATAGTTATCTGTGATGCCGACTGTTTGAATGTTTTCAGTGTTAGTTGCGCTAAATTGTTTTGTATCCAACCATACTTGGTAAACCAATTTAGAACCTGGTTTCACTGTCTTCGTATTCAAGTTTTCTGGTTCGTTATTGTTCGTGTTGTCTACATATGGGTTGGCCTTTGTATCACCATACTTGTCTGTCAATTCAGAATCATCGTCAAGCAACTTGTCGCCTGTGATATCGAATTTTTCTTTAGAAACAACGTATTTTTCTGGGTTGAACTTAGGTTCTTCAGGTGGTTTCACCGTATTGTTAAACTCTTTATCTGGTGCATCTTGGTCCAAGTGTGCAACGATAGCTTTAGCCGTACCATCTTTTTGGATAGTGACTGTAATCGTCGCAACCATGGTATCGTATGTCACCGTTGCATCTGAACCCGCAACTTCATTTACTGTATAAGTATAAGTTTTTCCAAGATCAGCATGGGTGAACTGAAGTGCTTTAAAGTTAATCTTGGCAACACCATTGGCATTTGGTGCATCATTTTGGGCATCAGCAACCTTAACGCCATCTTTTCGGAGTTCAAAAGTAAATTCATTAGCCTGAAGCTGACGACCATCAAGTCTCTTAGTGAAGTTAAGAGGAAGTGAAATTGGAAGATTTACGACACGTTTTTGTGTTGGTTTTTCTGGCTTAGTGATATCTCTTTTTGTCGGATCGTACTGGTGAACAATTTGATTTGCCGTATTTTCGATATCCACACCATCTGGAGTCGTTGTCTTAACAGTGGCAGGAATATCAAATTTGTAGTAACGGCCAAACTCGAACTTAGTTGTGTCGATAACTTTATCTTTGATAAACTCGTCTTTAGAAGTTGCAGTGATTTCTCCGTTGTTTACTGTGATGACAAACTTAGAGGTTACATCTGTACCCGTTACTGAATCGTAAGCTTTGATATCTGCAGCATTGATCTTTAGTTTGTCAGCTTCATATTTATCTGTAATACCAACAGCTTGAATATTGTCACTTGCTTTTAATTTTGTTGTATCCAACCATACTTGGTAAACAATCTCATCGCCCTTCTTAACTGTCTTGGTATTCAAGTTTTCAGGCTCATTGTTGTTTGTCTTGTCTACGTATGGATCCGCATTTGTTTCAGTGTATTCATTTGTCAACTCATTGTCGTCATCCATCAACTTGTTACCAGTGATGTCAAATTTCTCTTTGTTAACGATGAATTTTTCTGGTTGGAAATCTGGCGTTGTTGGAGGAGTCACCGTATTGTTAAACTCTGTATCTCCACCTGGATAAGTTACCGTTGCTTTCAAAGTGTGGTCTGCATTCTTAGAAACAGTCACAGAAACCTCAGCAACCATGTTATCGTAAGTGACACCGAATTCTTTGTTAGCTGGAACTTTCTCAGTCACCTTGTACTTGATGACTTTACCAACTTGAGCATTTTTCACTTCTGGGAGTTGATTAAAGGTAACAACACCATGTTCATCATTGGTTCCAGTAGCAACAACAACTCCGTTTTCATCCTTCATTTCAAATGTAAATTCACCTGCTACAAGTGTACGACCTGCTAAAGCTTTTGTGAAATTAACATTTACCGGTACTGGAGGAACGACAAAGTTGTTGAAGACTCTGTCATTGGCATCTGTTGCTTCACCACCTGATGAAGTCATCACCGTGCTTGCTGACAATAGACCCGTATTGGCATCTTTTGTTACGGTAACCTTCACGTTGATTGTCATCGCATCATAATCAACATCTGTGTTTGTTCCAGCTACTTCTTTTACAGTGTAGTTATAGACACCAGCTTTATCGAATGACAACGTACTAAAGTTAATCTTACCATTAGCTTTATTTGTTACTGTTTCATTAACATTACCGTCACCAGTCAATTTAAAGCTGAAATCACCAGCATTAAGCGTACCATTTGAAAGAGACTTATCGAACTCAAGGTTTACTTTTACTGGGTTCGGTGTGAAGGTATTGTTAAATTCTTTATCTACACCCGTCGTTGGGTTACCATTAGCATCAATACCATTAACTGATGAGTAAGTTGTAGCAGTTGTCAAAGTATGACCTGTCTTAGTAACAGTAACAGCTACTTTCGCTTCCATTTGGTCATAAGACATACCAGCTTCGGCTGTCGTTGGCACAACCTCTTTTACAGTGTAGTTAAAGGTCTTGCTGTCATTTCGCTTTCCTGCAGAATTTGTTCCAAGATCACTAACTTTGTATTTAATGCCCGTGAATTTAATATTGCCGTTCAAATCATTTTTTGCAGTGCCAACCACTGCACCTGCTTCATTCAAAAGATTAAAAGTAAACTCATTTGCTTTTAGATTACGACCAGATAATTTCTTCGTAAAGTCAAATTCAACGTTTACTGGAGCTACGACAAAGTTGTTGAATTCTGTATCAGTACCGGTTCTAACCGTCGGATTTGTTGCTGAAACATTAGTGTCAGTTGTGTTTCCAGAGTCATCTTGACCATTGATTGAGGTGTAAGTGACTTTTGCATCCAAATCACCAATAGCATTTTTCTCTGTTACGGTAATAGTAACAGTTGATTCCATACCATCATAGTCTACATCTGTATCTGTCCCTGGAACTTCGTTCACTTTGTAGGTATACACTCCTGGTTTTGTGAAAGTAAGCTCACTAAAAGTAACCTTACCATTTTGGTTAGATACTGTTTCATTGTAACCACTTGCTGTATCTTGAATCTTAAAGTCGAACTCACCATCTTGCAAGGTACGACCTGCAAGTGCTTTTGTAAACTGAAGTTTAACTTTTACTGGCTCAGGCTTAGCATAGTAATAAACCGTACGATAAACTGGGTTCAAATCATTTTGTAAACGGAAGACGTTCCCAGAAGATACAGGTGTGCCATTAATAGAATACGCATTATCCTTATCACCTCGGTTTACGTAGAACTCACCTTTTGAAACATAGGTAGGTTTATACCCATTTGCATCAGTTGCTGAGACATCAGTCTCCTTCATATTAACTTTTCCAGTTGGATTACCTGATGCATCTTGTAAGTACTCCTTATCCATCTTATAGAACGTTCCATTTGGTCTCTTGAAAAGAAGAGTTGTCACATTATTTTCTGTCTTTTCGAACTGAAGATCGCCCTTATAGTTTGTGACTTGTTTATCACTAAAAATAGTAAATGGTTTACCTTGTACCAGCTTACTCTTAAGTGAGTCAATGTACTCAAAACCTGGTTTAGGAATTTGTGGAGTGTTATTATCTTGATTCCAACCTGGGTCAGAAACATCAATATCCTTACCTGCATCTTGAGGACGGACATCGTAGTTGTTTTTTCCTGGTGGAATAACAGTTTCGTAAACTTTAAAGTAACCATCTGTATTCAGGTCACTAGAGATTTTATTCAGACTGTCAGACTTGATGGCCCACATTTCAATGCGTACAGTCCCATCTTCACTGACAACCTCTTTGATACGCTTAACTCCCCCCTGAGCATTTGCCACATCAAACCAACGTTGCCCAACATGGAAAGGTTGTTTCAAAACATCAATAAGAGATCTTGAATCAGCTGTCTGATACAATTTATAGCCTTCAAATGCACGAAGACCTGAAGCAGTAAGATTTTGCCCCTCCATACCTGTTGATGTGTAAGTACCAAGGTTGATCTCAGCGCCGTCTTCCTTATATTCCTGAGGATTGATATTATTACGGTCCACATTAACATAGGTTGTTTTGTTAACAATTTGACCATTTTCGTTTCTAACATCTACAGTCCCGTCTGCATATCTTGCAACAATATCAGAATTCTTCACGTCATTCGAACGTTTAGCAGTCGTGATAGTAGCAATACTCTCGGTTCTAGAGACATCTTGCCTAGTCCCTCTATCAACAGCTTTATAATAAGTTGTTTTATCTGTTAAGCGGGGAATATAGTACTGTGGGTCAGTGATTGATGTACCTTCGTTTGCTTTATTCGCAACATCATAGATTTGAATACCGGAACGTTGACCTGCGAAGTTCTGAACTAGTCCCGATACTTTCCATGTCGCACGTAGAGCCGGCCGACTTGATTTATCCGCATCCTGAATATTCTCAAAACGGAATTCAATATAGGCCTGAGAACTACCAGTCAGAGGAGCTAAGATTGATTGACCCAAACTTACAGTACCGGAACCATTAATTGACTTAGTTTCAACCACATTATTATTCTGACCATCAACTAACTCAATTGTAATATCATTTGAAGCATTGTATGGTTTAGACAGACGATAATAGTATTTTTTATTGTATGTTGCATTAAAACTATTTAGATCAGTTACAGCAAAGGTGTATTGTGACGGATTGGGATTTAACTGAAAGTCAATTCCTGTAGTTACATGTTGACCAGAATCCTTAGGTGTTGGAACAACTAAGGGACGGCTTGAAATTGTTGCCCCGTTAGGATCACTCATAGCTGGAGTTGCCGTAGCTGGACCGGTTGTATAGTTAGTTGTTACCGGATTTGCCGCATCACGACGTCTACGACTGCTACGACTACGTACTTCTGGTGCAGTTCCTGCAGCGGACATTGGGTTCGCCGTCAACATTGTTGTCAAGGCTGCTGTATTCGCAGCAGACGTTGGACTTGGTGTTGACGTTGTCAAAGTTGTCGTTGCAGGTTGTGCCACTGAAGCCGATGTAGGCTGTGTTGAAGCGACTGGCTGAGTAGCTGTAGGCGCTGATACAGGTTGTGTTGTAGCCGTCGGTTGTGTTGTTGAAGCAACTGGCTGTGCCACTGTAGGTTGTACCACTGTTGGAGTTACAGCTGATGTGCTAGTTGCACCTGTTGAAGAAGAAGTTGCTGAACCTACAGATGTAGTACCCGCAGCTGTTGGAGTTGAGCTAGTAGTAGCTGCAGCCGTTGCTGTTGTCGCTGGTGCTGTAGCTGTAGACGTTGTTTCTGTTGTTGAAGCACTTGCTACTTCAGAAGCTGGTGATACCAAAGCAACTGTTGACGTAGATGTTGCAGAAGCGGATGGGGAAGTCACGCTAGCTGCTGGATTTGATTGGGGTGCTGTTGTCGTAGTATTGACTAAACTACTTGAACTTTCTCCTGCTACGGATGTGCCCGGATTACCCGCCGTTACAGTTGGAGTCGCTACTTCATCTGCCTGTGCACTATGAACAGCAAAAAGTGCTGTTCCTAGCAAGACTGAAGCGACACCAAACGAATATTTACGCAATGAAAAGCGTTGGCGTCTATTAAAAAAGTCTTTCATTAAAAATCTCCCTCTAAAAGATAGTTAGTTATAGGTCACATGATTATAAGTCAGTTTTCTCATAGTCATGATTCACTCCATATTCTAAC
>SKEJ01001848.1_pt1 | contig 10961 bp, 9 predicted proteins | sample 4826721 | NCBI WGS metagenome assembly SKEJ01 (sample SAMN11008812, study PRJNA524170) | human gut metagenome | biome: Human fecal sample; material: Feces; isolation source: fecal sample from pouch patient p31 | host: Homo sapiens | place: Israel: Tel-Aviv | collected 2015-06-02 | reverse complement strand
GTGTAGGAGCCATGTCTGATATTGTGTGGTTTATCCGCCTTCCCCGTATTCTTCTTGCAACAGCCGTTGGCATGGGTCTGGCAGTTGCAGGTGTGGTAATGCAGGCCATTGTGAAAAATCCGATTGCAGATCCGTATATTCTGGGTATTTCCTCTGGTGCATCTCTTGGTGCAACAGTGGCAATCTTTCTTGGAGTTGGAGCCGTATTTGGCTCCAACTCTATTGGAATCTGCGCATTTATCGGAGCCTTCCTTATTTCTGTACTGGTACAGATCACTGCAAATATAGGAGGCCGGGCAAATTCAGTCCGACTTCTGCTTGCAGGTACAGCACTTGGAAGTGTGTGCAGTGCATTTTCAAACTTTGTTGTCTATATTGCGGGCGACAGAGATGGAATCCAGACAGTTACTTTCTGGCTGATGGGAAGTCTGGCAGGTGCGAAATGGGAAAATCTGGCTGTGATTATTCCCTGCGTTTTTATAGCAACCCTGTTTTTCTGTACCCAGAGCCGTATTCTCAATATGATGCTGCTTGGAGATGAGGTATCCATCACATTAGGAACTGACCTGCACAGATATCGTCAGGTGTATCTTGTAGTGACAGCACTGTTGATCGGTTTTGTGGTATATTCCGCAGGTATCATTGGATTTGTAGGACTCATTATTCCTCATGTGGTACGAATGTTCTTTGGAACCGATCACAAGAAAATGCTTCCACTGTCAGCACTTAGCGGTTCCATTTTCCTGATTTGGGCAGATGTTGCTTCCAGGATCATTATTCCAAAGAGCGAAGTTCCCATCGGAATCCTGGTATCCATGATCGGAGCACCTTGCTTTATTTATCTGCTGGTACGCAGATCTTATGGATTCGGAGGTGAGAAATCATGAAACTGACAGCTTCTGATATCCATGTGGAGCTTGGCGGAAATGAGATTCTTAAGGGAATTGACGCAGCCATAAAGGAAAAGGAATTTGTAGGAATTATAGGACCAAACGGAAGTGGAAAAAGTACATTGCTGAAATGTATTTACCGTGTACTGAAGCCAGATACCGGTGTGATCATGTTGGATGGAAAACCGCTGAACGAATATAAGGTAAAGGATTCTGCAAAAGCACTGGCAGTGGTGTCCCAGCACAACTACTATAATTTTGAATTTTCCGTACAGGAAATTGTAATGATGGGAAGGGCTCCTCATAAGAAAACCATGGAACGGGATAATGCCGAGGATTATAAGATCGTGGAAGAGTGTCTGGAAAAAGTGGGAATGCTTCCCTATCGGCACCGTGTTTTTTCCAGTCTGTCTGGCGGTGAGCAGCAGCGAATCATTCTGGCAAGAGCTCTGGCGCAGAAAACTGACTGTCTGATCCTGGATGAGCCTACCAACCATCTTGACATCAAATACCAGCTCCAGCTTCTGGATATTGTAAAAAGTCTTGGGGTCACTGTGATCGGTGCTTTGCATGATCTGAATATTGCAGCAGCATATTGCGACCGGATCTATGCCATGAAGAACGGTCGTCTGGTGGCTTGCGGAACTCCGGAAGAAGTCATTACAGAAGATTTTATACATATGTTGTATGAAGTAGATGCAACTGTAAAAAAGGATGAATACGGCATGCTGAATGTTACATACCATCCTTTGCATGTGAAAAAATAAAGGAAAAGTGGAGGAAAGCTGAATGAGCGATACAGCAAAAAAAGGAATTCTTGTAGTCAGCTTTGGTACCAGTCATGAAGATACCAGAGCAGTGACCATTGATGCGATTGAGAAAGAAATTGGAGCTGCTTTTACAGATTGTAAAGTTTATCGCGCATGGACAAGCAAGATGATCCTTGCCAGAATTTCAAAGAGAGATCATATTCACTATGACAATGTGACAGAAGCAATGGAGCGTATGAGAACAGATGGAATCACAGAGGTGATCGTCCAGCCTACGCATGTAATGAACGGTGTGGAAAATGACCTTATGAAAAAGGATGTTCTGGCGTGTGCGGATCATTTCCAATCTGTGAAATTCGGAGCTCCTCTGCTTACAACAGAAGAAGATAATGAGTATGTGGTGAAAGCGGTTGCAGATGAGTTCCCTGTAATTAAGGATAAGGAAACGGCACTTGTGCTTATGGGGCATGGAACCGAGCACTACGCAAATGCCGTTTATGCCGCACTGGATTACAGATTCAAGGATATGGGATATGAAAATGTGATCGTAGGAACTGTGGAAGGTTATCCTGAAATTGACCAGGTCCTGAAACAGCTTGGAAAATGCGGGGTAAAAAAAGTGGTAATCGCACCGTTTATGATCGTTGCCGGTGACCATGCGAAAAATGACATGGCAGGAGAGGAAGAAGACTCCTGGAAAAATATCATCAGCAAAGCTGGCTATGAAGTGCAGACAGTTATGAAAGGACTGGGGGAATATGAAAGTATTCGAAAACTCTTTGTGGAACATGTGAGGGAAGCGGTATGATTAAAATTGGAACACTGACCTGCCTTCATTCCAATAATGTCTGTGCCAGAGTGGGATGCCTGAAGGCCTTTCAGAATCGCAGTGACTTTTTTGATGGATATTCTCCGGACACACTTCTGGGAGCAATGATGACCTGTAATGGATGCAAAAGTGCAAATCCCAAAGAACCGGATGTAGATGAGGGAATTCTGGAAAAAATAGACAGGCTGGTCAGCGAAGAAATTAAGGTGATGCATGTGGGAGCCTGTCGTCTGGACAGGGAGAAAAAAGAGTGCCCACGAATTGCCAAAATCTGTGAGATGATAGAATCCAAGGGAATCCAGGTGGTAAGAGGAACTCACAGAGAATCCTGAAACAGGATAGAGAAATCGTATAGGGGAAACTTCCAGGCAGATTGTGGAAAATAGTCTGTCTGGAAGCTTTTTTATTGCTGTGTTTTGCCTGGCTTTATTGACAATATACGCAGGAATTAGTAAAATGAGCGGTGGCAGAAAATGATATTTAAGGAGAATTACATAAGATGAGTATTTCTATGATTGGAATAGACCATAGTATGGCTCCCGTAGATATACGAGCCTTGTTTGCATTTACCAGAAAAAATGCAGGGGAGGCTATGGAAAAATTAAAGGAACAGCGGGGAATAGACGGCTGTATTATTCTTTCTACATGCAATCGCCTGGAGATATGGGCAAGTGTGGATGATGAGGCAGAGCTTTCTTTATATAAAGAGCTTTGTAAACTGAAAAATATTAATGATGATCAGTACGAGATATATTTTACAAAGCGTGAAGGCCATGCTGCTGTGGAACATCTGTTTTACCTTGCATCCGGTCTGAAATCCCAGATACTTGGAGAAGATCAGATTCTTACTCAGGTAAAAGATGCACTGGGAATTGCCAGAGAGCATTTTACAACAGATGGAGCCCTTGAAGTGCTTTTCCGAATGGCTGTAACAGCAGGAAAAAAGATTAAAACGGAGGTGCCATTTTCTCATGGAAATCCGTCTGTGATCCATCAGGCGATAGAAATGCTTGACAGACAGGGCTATTGCGTACAGGATAAGGTCTGCATGGTGATCGGAAATGGGGAAATGGGAAAGGTTGCAGCCCAGGCTCTTATGGAAGCCGGTGCAGATGTGACTGTAACCGTGCGTCAGTATCGCAGCGGAATGGTGAATATTCCATTTGGATGTAAACGAATTAATTATGGCGAAAGAATGGACTATCTGCCTAAGTGTGATCTTGTAGTCAGTGCTACGGCAAGTCCGAATTTTACTTTGCGTGAGGAACTGTTTGAAAATCTGGAACTGGAAAAAAGTATTGTTCTCATTGATCTGGCAGTTCCAAGGGATATTGAACCGGAGGTTGGAAAATTCGAAGGGATAACCTTGTTTGATATGGATAGCTTCCGCATGGAAGAAACTCCGGCTGAGCTTCAGGAAAATCTTGAGGCGGCAGGACTGATCGTGAGAGATCAGATGGATGAATTTTTTAAATGGTTAGATGGTAAGGAACTGATACCAAGAATTCAGGAAATCAAAGAGAATGCAGTGAATGACTTTAACCTGCGGATCATGAAGCCATTGAAAAACACACAGATGGATGAGCAGGAAAAAGAGAAGTTGATAAATGCAGTGGATACTGCAATGGGGAAGGTTATAAATAAAATGCTGTTTGCATTGAGAGACAGTGTGAATGAGAAAGCATTTCTGGAATGTGTAGCAGGACTGGAGAAAACATATGAAAAATAAGCGCTATTTCCCACTGTATGTGGATCTATCGGATAAGAACATTGTGGTAGTGGGTGGGGGAACCATTGCCACAAGAAGAGTGAAAGCATTATTATTATTTACCAGGAATATTACAGTAATTGCGCCGAAGATGACAGCAGATCTCTGGGAACTGGGCAAGCTGGGAAAAATTCAGATCCAGCCCCGTCCTGTGAAAAAATCGGATTTCTCTATGGCTTATATGGTGCTGGCTGTTACGAATAACAGTGAGCTAAATGAGGAAATTTACCGTACCTGTAAAGAAGAGGGAATTTATGTAAATGTTGCAAGTGATAAGAATTTGTGCGATTTTTACTTTCCCGGAATTTGTCTGAAGGATGATATTGTAGTGGGAATCACGGCCAGCGGTGTCAATCACAAAAAGGCTAAGGCAGTAAGAGAAAAAATGCAGGCACTTCTGGAAGAACTGGAAAAAGATGAGGATAGTTATGAATAAAAAAGTTGTGATCGGAAGCAGGGAAAGCAAGCTTGCCGTACTGCAAAGCCAGATGGTGAGGGACTATATTGTCTGCAAGCACCCGGAAACAGATGTGGAAATTCTTACCATGAAGACCACAGGTGACAAAATTCTGGACCGTACGCTTGATAAAATCGGAGGAAAAGGTCTGTTTGTAAAAGAACTGGACCGGGCGCTTCTGGAAGGAAGAAGCCAGTTGTCGGTTCATAGTCTGAAAGATATGCCAATGGAAATCTCAGAGGAACTTCCCATACTTGCTTTTTCCAGACGTGAAGATGCAAGGGATGTACTGGTTCTTCCAGAAGGCTGCTATACTTTGGATCCATCCAAACCCATCGGATGTTCCAGTCTTCGAAGAAAACTGCAGCTGAAAGAAATTTATCCGGATATGAATGTGAAAAGCATTCGTGGAAATCTTCAGACAAGACTGGAGAAGCTGGATAACGGAGATTATGCTGGATTAGTTCTTGCAGCCGCAGGGTTGAAGCGTCTGGGACTTGAAAAAAGAATCAGCCGGTATTTTGATACAGAAGAAATGGTTCCGGCAGCAGGTCAGGGAATCCTGGCTGTCCAGGGAAGAAAAGGGCTGGATTATGAATATCTGGAAGGATATGACGATCTGCAGGCACACCAGGCAGCAGCAGCGGAGCGTGCCTTTGTGAAATATTTAAACGGAGGCTGTACTTCTCCTGTGGCAGCCTATGGAGAAATCAAAGATGGTCAGTTGAAACTTACCGGCCTTTATTACGAGGAAGAAACCGGACATTACCTGAAAGGATATAAAACCGGAAATCCTTCAGATGCAGAAAAACTGGGAACTTCTCTTGCAAAAGAACTGCAGGAGCGCTGCAAAGTGGAATACAAAGAGTCCGGCTTGCAGGAAGACAACAAAAAAGAACCGGGAAAAGTCTGGCTGGTGGGAGCTGGCCCTGGAGATGTGGGACTTTTTACAATGAAAGGTGCCCAGGTGCTGGAACAGGCAGATGTGGTTGTTTATGACAGCCTGGTAGGACAGGGAATCCTGACCAGAATTCCTGCTTCTGCAAAATTGATTAACGTGGGAAAACGAGCCGGCCACCATACCATGTCCCAGGAGAAGATCAACCAGGTTCTTGCGGATGAGGCAAAAAAGGGCAACCGGGTAGTACGCCTGAAAGGCGGCGATCCTTTCCTTTTTGGACGAGGAGGAGAGGAACTGGAGCTTCTTACAAAGGAGGGTATTCCTTATGAAATAGTTCCTGGTGTGACCTCCCCGATTTCCGTACCTGCATACAATGGGATTCCTGTGACACACCGGGATTTCTGTTCCTCTGTCCATGTTATCACCGGACATAAACGCAAGGGTATGGAGTACGACATTGATTTTGGGGCACTGGTGCATACAAAGGGAACTCTTGTTTTTCTTATGGGAATCACTGCCATGGAGGATATCTGCAATGGCCTTATGAAAGCTGGTATGGAACCGGATATGCCTGCCGCTGTTTTGTCCAAAGGAACCACAGCAGGCCAGAAACGAGTGGTAGCTACTGTTGGTACCCTGAAAGCTGCGGCTGATCAGGCGAAGATCCAGACACCGGCCATTATTGTGGTAGGAAAGGTCTGCACTCTGGCAGATGATTTTGCCTGGTATGAGAAATTACCTCTGGCAGGCTGGAAGATCCTTGTCACCCGGCCAAAGGAGAATATTTCCAGAACTGCGGCCCTTCTTCGGGAGAAAGGTGCAGAAGTACTGGAACTTCCATCCATCAGTATTATCCCTCTGGAGGATCAGAGCAGACTGTACCAGGCCTTTTCTCATATCCGCAGCTATGACTGGCTGGTATTTACAAGTCCTGCAGGCGTGGAAGTTTTCTTCAGGCAAATGGAGAAAAAGAAGATCGACCTGCGTTCTCTTGGAAATGCAAAAATCGCGGTGATCGGTGAGGGCACAAAGAAGAAATTTCTGGAAAGAGGAATCTATCCGGATTTCATGCCTTCTGTTTATGATGGAAATACCCTTGGAAAAGAACTTGGCGCTCTTTTAAATGGAACAGAAAAGATTCTGATTCCAAGAGCCTCCCTTGGAAACAAGGAGCTGGCAGAAGAACTGAAAAAAACAGGTGCACAGGTGGATGATGTTCCGACTTATGAGACCGGATATGTAAGCTGTCCTCTTATTAATGAGAAAAAAGAATTTGAAGAGGGCACCATTGACCTGGCTGTATTTACCAGCGCTTCCACAGTGAAAGGCTTTGTGGAGAGTACCAAAGGACTTGATTATTCCAGGGTTCGTGCTGCATGTATTGGAAAACAGACTCGTGCAGCGGCGGATTCTTATGGAATGCAGACATATATGTCAGAAAAAGCAACCATCGACAGTCTGATCGAACTGGTTGAGACACTGAAGAGGAGAGAAGAAAAATGGAACTGATTAAGAGACCTAGAAGATTAAGGGGCAGTGCGAATTTGCGAAAAATGGTGAGAGAGACCAGAATGGACAAATCTTCTCTTATCTATCCGCTGTTTGTAATGGAAGGAAATGGAATCCAGGAAGAGATTCCTTCCATGGAAGGACAGTACCGTTACAGTCTGGATCGTCTTCCTTATAAGCTGGAGCAGTTGGAAAAAGCAGGGGTAAACAGCATTATGCTTTTTGGAATCCCGGATCATAAGGATGAAGTCGGAAGCGGCGCTTACGCGCAGGATGGTATTGTACAGAAGGCACTTCGGGAAGCAAAGAGCAGATTTCCAGAGATGTATTATGTGACAGATGTGTGCATGTGTGAATATACCTCCCACGGTCACTGCGGCGTTCTTTGCGGCCATGATGTTGACAACGACAAGACATTGGAGCTTCTGGCAAAAACAGCTCTGTCTCATGCGCAGGCTGGCTCTGATATGATCGCGCCTTCCGATATGATGGACGGACGTGTAGCTGCTATCCGTAAAGAACTGGATCTGGGCGGTTATACCAATATTCCAATCATGTCTTATGCGGTGAAATACGCTTCTGCGTTCTATGGCCCATTCCGTGATGCAGCCGGAAGTGCTCCTGCTTTTGGAGACCGCAAGAGCTATCAGATGGATTTCCACAACAGAAGAGAGGGAATGAAAGAAGCTCTTATGGATATTGAAGAGGGCGCTGATATTATTATGGTGAAGCCTGCCATGTCCTATCTTGATATGGTATCTGAGATCTCCAAGGCTGTGAATGTTCCGGTAGCTGCCTATAGCGTAAGCGGTGAGTATGCCATGGTGAAGGCAGCGGCAAAGATGGGCTGGATCGATGAAGAGCGGATCATTGGAGAAATGGCGGTGGGAGCTTATCGTGCAGGTGCCCAGATTTATATCACTTATTTTGCAGAAGAAATTGCAAAAATGATAGAGGAAGGGAGAATCGGATAATGACAAAGTCTGAGAAGCTTTTTGAGAGAGCGGTAAAAAGAATCCCTGGCGGTGTAAACAGTCCGGTGCGTGCATATGGCGCTATTGGAGAAGCACCGAGATTTATTGAACGTGCAGAAGGCTGCTATATTTATGATGTAGATGGCAACCGCTATATTGATTACATAGATTCCTGGGGACCAATGATCCTGGGACACAATTTTCCTGCAATACGGGAAAGTGTTCTGAAGGCCTGTGAAAAAGGTCTGAGCTTTGGATGCGCTACAGAGATCGAAGTGGAAATGGCTGAATTTATCTGTGACAGAATCCCGCATGTGGATATGATCCGAATGGTCAATTCTGGTACAGAAGCTGTTATGAGTGCAATCCGTGTTGCAAGAGGTTATACGGGGAAAAATAAGATCATCAAATTTGCAGGCTGCTATCATGGACACAGTGATGCCATGCTGGTAAGCGCAGGTTCCGGTGTGATGACAAGTGGTGTGCCGGACAGTGCCGGTGTTCCAAAAGGCTGTACAGAGGATACTATGCTGGCAGCTTACAACGATCTTGGCAGTGTGGAGACTCTTTTTCAGCAGGCAGATGGCCAGGTGGCAGCAGTGATCGTGGAAGCAGTTGGAGCCAACATGGGTGTAGTTCCGCCAAGGGAAGGATTTCTGCAGGGACTTCGCGCTCTTTGCGACCAATACCATGCCCTTCTTATTTTTGATGAGGTGATTACCGGATTCCGACTTGCATTTGGCGGCGCAGCACAGTATTTTGGTGTAACACCGGATCTGGTTACTTATGGAAAAATCATTGGTGCCGGAATGCCGGTAGGTGCATATGGCGGAAGAAGAGATGTGATGGAATTGGTTGCTCCGGCAGGAAAAGTATATCAGGCAGGTACTTTAAGCGGAAATCCGGTAGCTATGGCTGCCGGGCTTACCCAGCTGAAATATTTGTATGACCATCAGGAAATTTACACGGAACTGGAGAAAAAGGGAGAGCTTCTCTACGGTGGAATGGGAAAAATCGTGAAAGAAAAAGGTCTGAATTACCAGATGAATCATGTGGGCTCTCTTGGAAGCCTGTTCTTTACGGGACAGCCTGTTGTAGATTATGTTTCTGCAAAATCTTCTGACACAGTGGCATTTGCAGAATATTTCAAAAAAATGCTGAATATGGGAATTCATATGGCTCCGTCCCAGTTTGAAGCCATGTTCCTGTCAGCGGCTCATACAGATGAAATTATTATGGAAACTCTGGATGCAGTAAAGCTTGTTCTTTGAAAATGTGTGTGGTATAATTTAGACACAATTACATAAAAGAAACCAGAATACGAGTTGCTGTAATAAAATGCGGCTGTAATAAATGAACCGTGGCAGAGGATTTACTGATATAGAGAATGCAGTAATATTCAGAGCTGCACAGTGACCCGCTACGCTGTAAAAAAGATCGGAAGAACAGCGTGAACGGATGGTTTCCAGAAAGAGACTGTAGGAGGCTAGACAAATGGGTAAGAAATATGTGGCTTATGTAGGAACCTATACTCACGGAACCAGCAAAGGAATTCAGGTTTATGACGTGAACCTGGAAGAAGGTACTCTCACAGAGAGAAGTGAAGTGGAAGTTAGTAATGCGTCTTATACCGCAGTATCCAAGAATGGAAAATATCTTTATTCTATCGAGGATGAGGGTGTTGCAGTATTCAAGCGTGATCATAATGGCGATTTGGCACGTATCAACAGCGTTGATATTGATGGCATGAGAGGCTGCTTCCTTGCTACAGACGTAGATGGCAAATATCTTTACGTAGCAGGTTATCACGATGGAAAGGTAACCGTTGTACACACTCATAAGGATGGACGTCTTGGAAGTGTTATGGACGGTGTTTTCCACACTGGTCTTGGAAGTGTTGCAGAGCGTAACTTCCGTCCTCACGTAAACTGTGTACGTCCTACTCCGGATAATAAATATCTCTGCGCAGTAGATAATGGAATTGACCAGATCAAGGTCTATCGTATTAATAAGCGGACAGATAAGCTGGAGCTGGTGGATATTGTAAGATGCCCGAGAGAGAGCGGACCGCGTATTATCCGTTTCAGTGCAGATGGACGTTTCGCATATGTGCTTTTTGAGCTGAGCAATGAGATTAAAGTTTATAGCTATAACGGAAATGGAGATATTCCGGAATTTGAACTGCTTCAGAGCGTTTCTACCCTGGCGAAGAAGGAGGATGGAAATGTATCTCACAATGCAGCATCCGGACTTGCACTTGCACCAGACGGAAAGCATCTGTTCTGTACCACAGCCGGTGAGAATACAGTTGGCATGTTTGAAGTAGACGCCGAGACAGGACTTCTGGAGCGTAAGTTTGTCCTTCCGGTAAGTGGTGACTATCCGAAAGACCTTGTAATCTTTCCGGATAACCAGCACATTGCAGTTGCCAACCATTCCAGCAACAGCATTACCACCTTCAAGGTTGACTATGAGAAGAACATCATTATGATGAAAGGCAAGCCGCGTAAGATCGAGACTCCGAACTGCATCAATATCTGGCCGGTACCGGATGGAAATGATATTGAGGATATAGAGGCCTGATAAATTCTGATTGACAAACAGGAAATGCTGTATTATACTTTTCGATGTTGTGTTGAGAATTGAATAAAACGACCATTTTGGTGCCTGGTGGAAATTAAAATAAATTCTAGCAGGTCAAACGGGAAACAGGTGAAAATCCTGTGCTATGCCGTAGCTGTAACAGTTGAGTAAGCTTTCGAAACCACTGAATTTTTATCGGGAAGGGAAAGCATTATGATGACACTGGAGCCAGAATACCGGCCAGAATGAAGAACTTTTGCTGCGGGGCACGGTATAGGGG
>SKEJ01001843.1_pt1 | contig 10986 bp, 4 predicted proteins | sample 4826721 | NCBI WGS metagenome assembly SKEJ01 (sample SAMN11008812, study PRJNA524170) | human gut metagenome | biome: Human fecal sample; material: Feces; isolation source: fecal sample from pouch patient p31 | host: Homo sapiens | place: Israel: Tel-Aviv | collected 2015-06-02 | reverse complement strand
GCGTACAAGGGAAGATGTACATCAGTGTTTGACCCAGGCAATGCAGGAGGATGCACCTGTGAATGTAAAAGCGGCCTGCCTGTTCGCATTTTATGTAATCAGCATATTTCTTCATATACCGCCGGAGGAAGGAACACCGCCGCTTCAGCAGTACATTCCGTATCTGCCAATCGGACAGCGGTTATTTGCGGTGAGCCTTCTGGCGCATGAGATTTATCTGAGACAGGATTATGCTAAGGCAAAAGGTGTTGTGCAGGGTGCATTTCTGATGGCAGACGGAGTATACCCGATTTCCATGATTTATCTGGGCTGTGTGCAGGCAATGTGTCAGATCAATCTGAAAGAACAAGAAGAGGCGATTCAAACGGTGAGCCAGGCATGGGAGTGGGCAAGATTTGACAAATTCATGGAACCATTTATCGAGTATCATGGTCTGCTTCAGGGAGTTTTGGAAGTCTGTATCCGGAAAAAAGAGCCGGAAATGTACAAGAAGCTTGTAGATGGTGTACTTGCATTCAGCCGTGGCTGGATGAAGATTCACAATCCCAAGATGCAAAAGGCAGTGACGGATCTTCTGAGCCCGCTGGAATTTTCCATAGCCATGCTGGCGTGCCGTGACTGGACGAACCAGGAGATTGCAGAACATCTGGGACTGTCTGTGAATACGGTGAAGCATTATGTCTCCGGAATTCTGGAAAAACTACAGATTGATAAACGCGATAAGATTAAAGAATTCGTAAATCAATAGAATAACAGGATACGAAAAAGTGTCTGTTTTACAAAAGGAATTGTAAAACAGGCACTTTTTTGGCTTTCAACGGGCATGTGAGAGATGTATTTCCTTTGGTACAATATATATGTAATTTAGCATATAATTACTCGTTTTCAGAGGGAAAAATGAGGAGGGAATACATATGAAGAAACGTCTGGTCAGTATGATTTTGAGTGCGGTGCTATTTGCAACATCAGTGCCGGTCACAGCATTTGCCGAAGACGCGAATGCGCAGAACCCGGTTGCGCAATCGGAGGAAGGAACGTCCCAGGGGACGGATGTGCTGAAGGAATCCAGCATTGACTATAAGAAAAATGGAGGAACGTTTGCTACTGGTTACACGGCTCCGTCTAATTACGATGAGCCGGTGACAGAGCTTCCGGGAGCGGAGCAGATCACAAAAGCGGGATATGAATTTGCCGGCTGGTATGATAATGAGGAGTTTAACGGAGAGCCGGTTACTTCGCTTAGCACTGCGGATCATTCCGGCAGCGTTGTCCTCTATGCAAAGTGGACGGAACGCTACTACTATGTGGATATTCCACAGACGGTCAATGCGGATGGGGATAAGCTTACGATAAAAGCGGATGCAGGTGGATTATATGACAAGGATCATGTGAGCGTGACAGTCCGGTCTGAAAATGACTGGAAATTAAAGAGTGGATTACATAGTCTTGCATATGAACTGAGAAATCCGCAGAGTGGTTCGGCACTGGAAAATGGTTCGGTTGTCGCAAGTCTTACGAAAGATGAGAGCCATAAGCAGCAGGAATATAACTGCAACATTCTGGACAAACCGAACTATACAGGTGATTATACAGATCACCTGACTTTTGACATTGCATTTCAGGATACAGCGTACAACATTACATATGAGACAAATGGCGGGACTATCACGAAGAAGAATCCGCAGCAGGCAGATCAGATGATCACAGTAACACAGGAGCAGTACCAGGCAGGAACCGTTCTGAAGGATCTGCCGGTACCGGTGAAAAAGTCCAGTACATTTCTTGGCTGGTGTTACGATGAAGCATGCACCAGATATGTGGACAGTAAGGACCGTCTTCTGAGTGATGTGACATTGTATGCCTCTTATGCAGACAACCAGCCGATGGAAGAGGTGTCCATGGCGACTTATGCCAGAGCAAATGATGTGGCAGCAGATTTTACGATTCCGATGACGGATACAAGTGCTGCCATGACGCCTGACCAGGTGCGGAAAAATTTCACGATAAAAAACGTGACAGATTCTTCCGAAACGGTTACGGTAGATGTGACCGAAGGAGCAGACCATACATTTACGATCAGCAATCCGAACGGATGGACACCGGGGGCAGCCTATAAGCTGGAGCTTCAGGAAAAGGCGTTATATTTTACAGGATTTGACCCGACGATCCGTGTCTATGATTTTACGGTCTACCGCGAAGAAGTCAAAAATGTAGAGTTAAATAAAGAGATCAAGTATATTCATAAGAAAGAGCTTTCCAATCTGACTGTAAATGGAAAGAAAGTAGAGGAAGTTTCAATCGCGGCAATGACGATTGGAACAGACGGTTCCCTGACCGAAGAAGGCAGTGATACGACCGGAACATTTACTTATAAGAAGCAGTTAGAAGTCGGCGACCAGGTCGCAATTTATTCCGGTGATGTGATCCCGACCATGGATATGTCCTCTGGTGACAACAGTGATGTGTCATTTATCGAGATTATAGGAGCGGACGGGGACAAGTATACATATCGCGGCTCCAGACCGGAAGACGTGCTCTTTATGCCGGATGTGCTGCCGCTTTCTATGGACAAAGATCAGGACGGTGACCCGGATAATAACAGTGTAACGATTAATGTCAGCGACCTGACCTTTGGTGATGATGCTATGAGCCGGGCTATGGATCTGGACAGTGAGACAACCGTAGATGAGGGCGATTATCTGGCACTTTACACAGGTACAATGGGAGAAAATGGAAGCGGAACCGTGTCTCTCTATGGAGAGATTACGAGTGTTCTGTTATCAGGAGAAAGATACATAGTAAGCTATATGCCTGTGAGCGAAGAAGATATGCGCCAGACCATGGATGTGTACCAGAAGGAAAATGTAGAAGGGGAGGACCTTCTGGAAGATACCGATGTGCAGGCGCTGGAAGAGGATATTGAGACACAGGCAGTAGACAGCGGATTTGCATCCGAAGTAGCAGAAAGAGTTGCCGATGCGGCAATGGAGACAGAATCTTTTGAGGAGCTTCAGGAATCTCTCAAGGAAGATATGAATGCAGACATCATGGTTCAGAGCCAGGGCTATGGCCAGTTGAGAAAGGCAAGAGCCGCAGGCGGGGCAGGTGGTTCCCGTGTGGAATTAGGAGTACCGACGGTAAAAGCAAATCTCGGCACGACACTAAAACATTTTGACGGAGATGTGAGTGGACTAAGGCTTGCACTGGAGATCGGCGTGCCGATTACAGTTCATGTGAACCGGGGCGCAGACATCGAGATCATGATCACGGCGACATTTGAACAGGAAGTGCGAGTATCCATCGATGTGGACGGTTCAGCCGTGTGGAAAACATGGGGATTTATTCCGTACATTGCAGATTACCGCGTAACGGCATCTCTGGAATTATATGAATACACAGGAATCGGACTGAATGTCAACTTCAAGACTGCAGAAACCGGAAACCCAGTATCTGATTCCAGTTCGAAATTACGAAAAGGTGTCAATAAGATTACCGAAGAGCTGAAAAATATGATGGAGAATGGCGAGGATTATCTAAATTCTGCATCAGGTCTCGTCAGTGGCGGAGATGAAATATCCGTATCCAAGTCTCTGGCAGAGAGGTACTCGGAACTTCTGGCAGACGAGGCAGACTGGGTGGAAATCTACAAGCGTCCGCTGGTAGACCAGCATTTCCGTGTGCTTCTGATCATTGATATTCAGGTGAAGCTGGAATTCGTTGTTTCCGCAAATGTGAACATTTCCATCGGAATGACTTACTGGTATAAGAATGCGAAAGAGTATGTCTTCTGTGTACGGGTCAAAGAGCGGACGGCGACCAATGATACGATAGATCTGGTAGAGGAGCAGTATGAATTTACGGCATATGCTATGGGAACTCTTGGCATCAAAGCCGGTGTGAGACTGACGGTGCGTGTGGGATTATTATCAACGTCCATCGCCAGTGTCGGTATCTCGGCGGATGTGGGCGGTTATGCACAGGTCTGGGGTTACCTCTACTACGAATTGAAATATACGGCATCGGCAGGACGAAGCAGCCGTGCTATGGGAGCTATGTATCTGGAAATCGGTATTTATCTGGAAGTGAAGTTCGAGGCACAGGCACTGTCCAATGCATTTACCTATAATCCGACACTTTACGAGAACGAGTGGCCGCTTTATAGGGTAGGTGTTCTGGAAAATGTACTGGATTTTGCTTATACCCAGGATAAGGTTGCCGAGATTAATATGAAGCGGGAGATTCAGTCGGTTCAGATCCCGGATGAATATTTCAAGATGCAGTACATGGATATGAAGACCGGACTGGACGACGGAAAATATTACGAGAAGATTTACGAAGATGATACAAAGTATTTCAACATTTCCATGACGAACAGTGCGTTTACGTATGATCCGGCGACCAATATTATCCGTGTAAATCCAGGTGATGAGCCGGAGCAGGACGGTGAGATGATCATTACATGGAAAAACCAGGAAGGTACCTTTAATACGAAGCCATGTGCAAGAAAGATCAAGCTTCACTGGGACCGCCTGCGAGATGGTTACTATATTGCATTCCAGAGTAATGGCGGATCTTTCGTCGATGCAATTACCGGAAAATATAACGCAGAGATCAAGAGGCCGGAAGATCCGATAAGACTCGGATACACATTTGCCGGCTGGTATGAGGACATGGATCTCACCATTCCATACACAATTCCGGAAACCATGCCGGAAGAAGACAGACTTGTCTATGCAAAATGGGAAGCAGCCGATGTGGGTTATACAGTCGTAGATTATATAGAAGGAACGAATGGAACCTATGAAGCACAGACTCCGGTCAAAATGAGTGGCAGGACGGAAGAGGAAGTAAGCCCGGTTCCAAAAGAGCGTACGGGATTTGTAACACCGCCGCAGCTTACGGAGACTGTAAAAGCAGACGGTAGCCTGGTCATCAATTACTATTATGCAAGAAATAAATATACACAGACATTCAAGTCCGAAAAAGAGACGGAGAATGGAACGGAGACAGAAGTGATCGCAGACGGAAATTACCGATATGGAACCATGATGCCGACACCGGCAGTCTACAGACCGGGATATGAATTCCTTGGCTGGGAGGACGAAGAAGGCGCTGGGGTTCCAAAGGAAGTTCCATCTGAGAATAAGACCTACATTGCAAAATGGAAAGCACTGGAAGGCATTACTTATACCGTGAAATACTACGTGCAGAATACGGATAACAGCGGATACAGCTTAAGCGAGACTGCGGCTCTGACCGGACAGATGGGAGAGGAAGTCACAGCAAAAGCAGCAGATCTTGACGAGAAAGTCTATCACTTAAAAGGTGAACTGCCGAAGGGAACGATCAAGGCAGATGGCAGTCTTGTACTGAAAGTGTACTATGATCTGAATGAGTACAAACTGACCTTCGATGCAAAAGGCGGAGAATCAGACCAGACAGAAGTGACGGCAAGATATGGTGACAAGATTGCATCACCGATGCCGACAAGAAAAGGCTATGTATTTGAAGGATGGTATACAGACGAGGCATGTGAGAACGCATTTGGCCAGACGATGCCGGCAAAAGATATGACGGTCTATGCAAAATGGGAGAAGCAGAAAGTCAACTATACAGTCCGGCATCTGCTAGAAAAACTGCCGGATGCAGAAAAAGAAAAACCGGGTGGAGATAAAGAAGAGTATCCGGACACAGATAAACCGGTTGTGGAAGAAGATCCATATATCTTATATGAAGAGGAAGTCTTTGCGGCATATCCGGAAGATAAAGTGACGCCGGACGTGAAGCGTTACGAAGGCTTTACTTCACCGGAAACACAGACCACGACAGTGGACGGAAACGGCAACACAGTTATTGAGTACAAGTATGCGAGAAATATTCATAAGCTGAAGCTGGTAGACCGCGGGGTCGATGAAAATAATATGGAAGGATTCGGAATGCCATTTGGTGCGGCAATTACAGAAGTAGCGCTCCGGAGTGGATATCGCTTTGAAGGCTGGTATACAGATAAAGATTTCAACAATCGATTCGATGGAACCATGCCGGACAAAGATCTGACGCTCTATGCAAAACAGACACCAGTGATGAGCAGCTATACCGTCTATCATTATAAAGAATCTGTAGACGGCTTTGATTTATTTGAGGAAGAAGTATTAAGCGGATTGACAGAATCAGAAGTGACTCCGCAGCCAAAACAGTATGAAGGCTTTACTTCACCGGAGGCTCAAACAGGGCAGATAAATGGCTGGGGCGGACCGGATATCCAGTATTACTATATGCGGAACAGCTACAATCTGACTTATGTCCTGAACAATGAAGAAGATAACAAGACTTCAAAAGTTCGCTATGAGGCAGATATTACAAATACTCCGTCGCGGACAGGCTATGCATTTGCAGGCTGGTACACGGACGAAGCGCTGACACAGCCGTACGTACAGACAACCATGCCGGCGCATGACCTGACACTCTATGCAAAATGGGAAGCCGGAATGAAGACTTATCAGGTGAGACATTATCAACAGTCCATTGGCAATTCAGAGCAGTATGATCTGGCAGAGACTGAAACTGTCACAGCTAAAACAGGAGAACATCTGACATTGGCAGTAAAAGCGTATGAAGGATTTACAGCACCGGAGCCAGTTAGCTATGATGTGGTAGACGATGGAGAAATCACATATGTAGATTACAAATATACGCGTGACCGCCATCAGGTGACGATCCATTACAATAACGGTAATGACAGCGAGACAAAAGAACTTGCATATGGTGAGAAATGGGAGGAAAAACCATATCGTGCCGGTTATGCATTTGCAGGCTGGTATACAGACGCAGAGTTTACAAAAGCATTTGACGGAGTGGTTCCAGATCGTGACATCACACTTTATGCAAAATGGGATGTGCAGAGTGTAAACTACACGGTTAAGCATTGTCTGCAAAATGCCAATGATGACGGATATTCGCTGGGAGCACAGGAGAACTTTAACGCCGATACGGATACGGTTGTCACACCGGAAGTAAAGAACTATGATGGATTTACAGCACCGGAGAAGCAGCAGGTGACAGTTGAAGGTGATGGAACAACTACAGTCATTTATCGTTACACAAGAAATGTGCATACGCTGACGCTTAAGAACTACGATGGTAAGACAGATAAGACGGTAGAAGCAAGATATGAAATGTCCATACCGAAGCCGACAAGAGCCGGTTATGCATTTGCAGGCTGGTATACAGATGCAAAATGTACGAAAGAGTACAAAGCGAATATGCCGGATCAGGATCTGACACTCTATGCAAAATGGGAAGCAAACATCGTCAACTATGTAGTAGAACATTATCAGCAAAATGTACAAGGTGACGGTTATACGCTGAAAGAAAGCAGTCATGCACGGGAGGCTGTGGATAGCGAAGTGACACCAGAAGTCATGAAATATAAAGGCTTCGAGGAACCAAAGACGGAGAAAGTTACCATTTCCGGAGACGGACAGACGACAGTGAAGTACTACTATAAGAGAAAGGTACATACAGTCACATTTGACGCAGATTCCGGAACATTCGCTGCAGAAAAGGGTGAGGACGACAGTAAGATCGTCGTGACCGGACGCTATGGTGCAAATATCACAGTGCCGAAAACGCCGACAAGAACAGGATACCAGTTCCTTGGCTGGGACGAAGAGGTGGAAATGACGGTTCCGGATAAAGATCTGACTTATAAAGCGCAGTGGCTGAAGATGGAATATACCCTTCAGTTCAAGACAGGAGAAGGAACGTCTGTTTCACCAATCAAAGGAAATTACGGCGACAAGATAAATACACCAGAAAATCCGACAAGAAAAGGATATATTTTCAAAAACTGGAGTGAGAATGGCAAGAAAGTCGATAACCTTCCGACGACTATGCCGGCCGAAAGCCATATTTACACAGCAATATGGGAGCGGGAGACATACCAGATTACTTATGACTTAAATGGCGGAAGCATGAAGTCCGGGGAGAAGAATCCGACGACTTACAACGTGGACACCACCGTATTTAAACTGAAAAATCCAGTCCGCGCCGGATATACATTTACAGGCTGGAGTGGAACCGAAATTACAGGAGTAAGTGACAATGTGTCTGTAAAACAGGGCTCTACAGATAACCGGACCTATAAGGCGAGCTGGAGAGAGAATACCTATCAGATTACATTTATCTTAAGTGGTACAGAGGCGAAAGGCTCCATGGCAGCCAAGACGGTCAATTACACGGAAAATGTAACACTTCCAAAATGCGGATTTACATGCAAAGGCCACTCCTTTAAGAGATGGTACACCATGGATAAGAAGGGCAAGAAGACTTATTACTCTGACCGGCAGAAGGTGTCGAAGCTGACCGATGTGAATGGAGGCGTTGTGACACTCTATCCGGAATGGGAGGCAAATGTGTACAATGTTACATTTGACTATGGTGACGGAAGAGCGAAGACAGTTAGAAAGACCAAATACGGTGATAAATACCAGTTCCCGTCAGATCCGACTCGTTACGGCTGGGAGTTCAAAGGCTGGAAAAAAGAAGGAGCCAACACAGCATTTGACATGAGTACGAAAGAGCTGCAGCTTCAGGACGCAAAAAATATTACCTTATACGCAAGCTGGAAAGCAAATTCTTTTTATCTTTACAAACCATCGGATTATGAAAACACTTACCGGGTAGATGATGATGGCAAGACTGTAAAATTTACTTTCTATGTAGACGGAAATCAGACGAAAGTGCCGACAACCGGAGATACTGGACAGAATCCGGCAGTTTATCATATGAATATGACCAATCTTTCCTACGATGCGATCCACCAGAATTACTCATCTATGGAGGTCATGGTGCTGTACAGGACTAAGAAAATTAAAGATGGTTATTCGGATCTTAAGATTTCTTATCATACAAGATCTGACAATAAAGATCATAATGACTGGCAGGTTCACACCGAGGATCTGAATAAGAATAATGGTAAGATGAGAATATGTGATTACTATCTGATGGTTGACGGTAAAATTGATGTAGACAGCCTGACACTGGAATTTGACGCTCACGGAGATAAAAGAGATGAATACGATCTTAGTAGTCTGAGTATGTATGTATTTTTCAGATAAGAGGGGGAAGAGCAGATGAGAGAAAAAGCAGGAAAAAATAAAATACTTATTGTCATTATCATCTGTCTGTGTGCGGTCATCATTGCAGGATTAATTTATTTCATGAAATTAAAAGGAGGTTCAGATTCGGCATTTAAGCCGGATCTGGATCCAAATGCGAAGACCCAGACGGCAGACGATACCGGGGAAAAGCCGACAGGAATCCGGATACCGGGCTATCCGACCATTACGATTGAGGCAGACAAAAAAGACGTGCAGATGAACCTGATGAATCCGGAAGGAAATCCATGTTACTTTACATTTGAAATCGTGCTTAACGACACAGATGAGACCATCTACACATCGAAGATGGTGGAGCCGGGGAAGGCGATTACAGAGGTGACATTAGAGAAGGCACTTGCAGCGGGAGAATATCCGGCGACCATCAAGATTACGACCGCGTCACTCACTGACGGCTCTGCCATGAACGGGGCAAATGTAGAGACTACATTAATTGCACAGTAACAGGAGGGGAGAATGATGAAAAAGAGAAGTATAAGAACAGGAATTCTTTTTGCACTACTGACTCCGGTGCTGTTAATATGTGCAGAAAATCCAATCTATGCAGCCACCACCCAGACGGCAGGAAGTGCGACAGTCAGTTATCATGTGGACCCGGCTTACCAGGTGACGATTCCGGTAGATACAAGCATGCGGTTCAATGAGACAGAAACCTCTTACGGGAACATTGTAGTAGAGCAGGCGCAGATTGAGGATGGAAAATGTATCCAGGTGTCATTGCTATCTGATCTTAACTTAAAGAATTCCAACAATTCAAAGGCAGTGATTCCTTATCAGATTCTGGCGCAGGATGAGGCGGGAAGCCGGCCATTTACATCAGCACAGTATACAAAAGCCGGGGAAGAGACACCTCTTACTATCGCGATTAAAAAAGAAGACTGGAAGAAAGCGGCGGCCGGAGAGTACGCAGATACGGTGACATTTACGATATCATACGTGGACAAAAGTGAATAAGGGGGCGTGCATATGAGGAAAAAGACAGAAAATTTGGATATCATTGTGGATAAAAAGACTGTCCGCATTACAACGGCAGTGTTTGTGACAGTGATGACTATGCTGGCTGCAATCGCAGCGATGTTTTTTACGACCATGTCCGTTTTGGCAGCAGATGCAGGAAGCTCATCGAATTCCCAGAGCACCATCAGTACAACCGTGCCAGACTCCCATAATATCCGTGTGGAAAAAAGTCACGCAGATGTAGTGATAGAAGGGGAAGAAGATCAGACGGAAGGCAACATAGATAACTTTGTTGTGGATCGTTTTGCCGAGCCGAAGATACGGATCGCACCGGAGGAAGGATGGAAGGTTTCAAAGATACTCCTGAACGGAGAAGACGTTACGGAACAGTTCAAAGACGGATATCTGACACTGGAAGAAGTCTGCGAGGATACGACACTGGTCATTGAGACAGCAGAAGATACCAGCGGCGGCGAAAGCAAAGACCCAGATAAGGATAAAGATCCGAATAAAGGAACACCGGGCACTGGAAAGGGACATGAATCAGAAAAAAAGACACCGTTAAATAAGCTGAAAAATCAGATAGCAGCAGTCACAGGAGACGAAGCAAGACCAATGCTTTATGTGCTGGCAGCAATTGCAGCGGCAGCAGTTGTGATCAGTGTGACGGTTATAAGAAAGCGGAGAAGATAAAAAGTTTAACGAAAATTTAACAGATAAGGGAGTATCTGATTTATGCAAATTATGTAAAACAGGCACTTCATTTGTTGTTTGAAAAGCTCTGTACCAGATTGCATTTCACGCTGAAAAAGGTACATTTCGCGCTGGCAGGAAAAGACATATAGTAATC
>SKEJ01001842.1_pt1 | contig 10986 bp, 8 predicted proteins | sample 4826721 | NCBI WGS metagenome assembly SKEJ01 (sample SAMN11008812, study PRJNA524170) | human gut metagenome | biome: Human fecal sample; material: Feces; isolation source: fecal sample from pouch patient p31 | host: Homo sapiens | place: Israel: Tel-Aviv | collected 2015-06-02 | reverse complement strand
TTGGTTATGTTTGTCGCGAGTTCCGCACGAGCCGAAGAGCACTTAATGTGCTCTTCGTGCGAGCCAGGACTGTAGAGCAGCAAACATAACCAAGCCCCACCGGGCAACCGGTCAGGTTAGGTTACTTTGCGGCGCCGGGGATTCCGTGGGAGGTTTTGGCGGTTTTGGCTCCGTTTACGATGGCGGTCTGTAGGGCCCTTACGGCGAGCATACCCAGCAGGTCTAGGGGTACGGCGGCGCTTGTCTGAGCGTCTAGTTTGCCGCTGGCGAGGGTGTAGATGGTGTCGCCGTCGTTGGTGGTGTGCGTGGGGCGGATGGCGTGCGCATAGGCGTCTGCGGCCATCTGGGAGACCTTGGTGGCCTGAGCCTTGGTGAGCTCAACGTTGGTGACGATGCAGCTGATGGTGGTGTTGGTGCGGTCGAGCGGCATTTGCATGGAGCCGGCGGCGGCAAAGGCGGCGAGCTCCATGTCGACGATCTGGTCGCTATCTGCTGCGGCGCGCATACCAGCGACCCATTCACCGGTGAAGGGGTCGACGACATTGCCACAGGCGTTGACCGAGACCACGGCGCCCACCTTAACAGGGCCGAGTGCCACGGCGGCGGCTCCAAGGCCGGCCTTCATGCAGGTGGCGGGGCCCATGAGCTTGCCCACGGTGGCACCGGTGCCGGCACCTACATTGCCCTGCTCGAGCGTGGTGGGGGTGTTGTCTAGCGCCTCGCGTACGGCGGAGATGCCAGCCTCAATGTCGGGGCGTACGGTGGGGTCGCCAAAGGCGAGGTCGAAGATGCAGCTAGAGCAAACGATGGGCACCTGCGTGGGACCGACGGGAAGGCCGATGCCGCGGCTCTCGAGCTCGCGGGCGACGCCGCTTGCGGCCTCCAGACCAAAGGCCGATCCACCCGAAAGGCAGACGGCGTGGACCTTGTCCACGGTGTTCTCGGGACGCAGCAGGTCGGTCTCGCGCGATGCCGGGGCACCGCCGCGAACGTCAACACCGCCGGTGGCGCCCTCGGGTGCCACGATTACGGTGCAGCCGGTGCCGGCCTCCTCGTCCGTATAGTTGCCAAAGCAAAAGCCATCGACATCGCAAACGTCAATGGCCTCAAGCAGTGTGTCCATGTTTTACTCCTATCGGTTTTCCGCCGGGCCTTATGCCCGGTCGGGATCCGTACGGTACGCCAAAATTGTAGGCGCCGGGGGATACCCAGCGCCAGATGCAATTACGATAGTTTTTGAATCGCACGCGCGACGCGAGCGATGGGAAGACCCACCACGTTGTAAAAGTCGCCCGAAATATCGTGCACGAGCATACGCCCGCCGACGCCTTGGATGCCGTAGGCGCCTGCCTTGTCCATGGGCTCGCCCGAGGCGACATAGCGCTCAATCTGCTCGTCGGTGAGCTCATAGAACGTCACGTCGGTCACATCGACAAACGACAGGCTCTCGGCGGCGTGCGGGGCTGTGACGTCTCCGGCTCTAACGATGCAGACGCCAGTTGCGACCTGGTGCGTGCGCCCCGAGAGCTCGTGGAGCATGGTGCGGGCTTCGTCCTCGTTTGCCGGCTTGCCCAAAAGCTTGCCATCGAAGGTGACGATGGTGTCGGCCGCGATGGTCAGCTCATTGGGCTCGGCGTGCTCGGCGGCAACGGCGGCAGCCTTGGCGCGAGCTAAGCGCTCAACAAGCGTAAGCGGGGTCTCGTCATCAAAAGGAGTCTCGTCGATGTCAGCGGGAATGACGCGGATGTCGTAGCCCGCTTCGCGCATCAACTCGATGCGGCGCGGTGATTGCGAAGCCAAAATCATAGCTGAATGCCCTCGGCAACCTTCTCGACAGCCTTGTCGCCGGCGAGCGTACGCAGCAGCTCAAGCGCAAAGGGGAGCGACTGGGCCATGCCGCTGGCGGTGATGATGTTGCCGTCGTGCGTGACCTTGTCGCCGGTATAGGCGCCCTCGGGAAAACTCTTCTCAAAGCCGGGGAAGCACGTGGCGTGGCGTCCCTCGAGCAGGTCAAGCTCACCCAGGATAAACGGGGCGGCGCAGATGGCGGCGACGTGCTTGGTCGCGGCGAAATCGCAGACTACGTCGCAGACGCGCTGGTCGGCGCGCAGGTTGGTGGCACCGGGCAGGCCGCCGGGCAGCACGACGCAGTCGTACTCGTCAAAGTTAATCTCGTCAAAGAGTGCGTCGCAAGTTACGGGAATCTGCAGCGAGCTTACGACCTCGCGCGTGGGCATGATCGAGACGAGCGTGGCGCGCACACCGCCGCGACGCATGACATCGACCATGGTCAGGCATTCAATCGTTTCAAAGCCATCGGCGGCAAGAACGGCAACGCTGGGCATAAGGGTTCCTTTCAAAAAGCGGCATACAATTAGCCGCCTTATACCCCGAAGACCCCCGTTTGCCACGCCCCAATCTCAAAAAGACTGGTCGTGCCTGGGTGTTGCGCACTAGGAGGGGCTTGCGGTGCGGCGATAAAATCTCGGCATCCGTCATCTTTCGCTACATGAGGAGCTGATGTGCGATGATAGGCCTTAGGGTATCCGATCTTCTCATTTTGCTAGTTGTGTTTGGTGGTGTCGCGGCTGTCGCCTTTGCCGTTATCTTGAACAAGGAATCGTCGAACAAGCCTCAGCCTCCGCAGTCCAATCCGTACCAGCAAATGCCTCCAGCGCAGCAGGTTCCACCGCTTCAGCAGACGCCGACCGCGGTCGATGATGCTCAGCCAGTTGAGCCTACTTATTTTTGCGCTCAGTGTGGCTCAAAGCTGGAGACAAATGCCTCCTTCTGCCAAAACTGCGGCGCTCCCGTCAACCACCAGTGATTTTTCTGGGACGGGGATTAAATAATCATTGCGTACCGAATGATTATTTAATCCCCGTCCCATTTTCATCAGGCGTTACCGACTTTTTTACTCGCCGGGAATTGTTGCGCAACAGATTTTGCTTTTTCGGGCTTAGCGTATTCTCAGGTCTTACTCACCTCTCGATCGAAAGGGGCAACCATGCCAAGAACAAGAAAAATGAAATGGGGGATGCTCCTTACGGCCGGCCTTGCACTGGCTGCCAGTCTTGTCGTGGCGCCGCTCGGTGCCTATGCTGCCGACGTTCCCACGCCCGAGCTGAAAGATACGTATGAGCTTGAGAATTCGATATATGTAAACCGTTCGCCTTCTGGAAGGTATGTGCTGTACGGGGATGCATCTGAAGAAAAGTTCTATTTACTAGATACCGAAGATTGGTCTCGCACCATAGTGGATATTGATTCCGAGAGTGATGACTATAAAAATGCATACTGCTTTTCAGCCGACGAAGAGACCTTTTACTGTTTCAATAGAACGAACGATTCCGTAATTGCATATGATTTGTCCAATGACAAGTCGGAAGAGTATCCGCTGGGCTCCGCGGTTCCATCTGACGTGCTTGATGACGATGATGGCGATGTCAGGCTTCAAATATCTAAGGACAACAAATCGCTTTTTATAACATCCCTAGTATATGATTCGCGTTCAGAGGATTATTACGCGGTTTTTAGCGTAGTTGATTTTAAGAACAGCAATACAACGACTAAATACGAATTTACGTCATCCGATGACTACTCTTTGGATGGCCCTGCTTGGATTTCAAATGACGGCAAATACGGCTATGTTATACGGGATTATTGCGGCGACGATTACGATTCACATTCGTACTACGACGTGGTAACGCTCGACCTGAAGGATAAGGAAGCCGTCAACACGTCTGAATTTGACAGGGCGGGCAATACGGTTGTCGTTAACGATGACGGCTCCGCCATCGGCCCCTGCCTCTATGTCTCAAAAAAGGGTGACGCAACCTGCACCTACTACAGCAATCTGGAATACAACACGCTTAATCAGGACGGATCGCTCGTTCTTGGCTTGTATAACGAAAACAGTGATGGACTCGGCTCCAGCTCTTCTGAGCTGGAAAGCCTTGAAATGATTGTCGTCGATAACAAGACAGGCGAAACAAAATGGAGGACTAAGTACCCTAATGATCTCCCCTTTATGAGTGAAGGTGGATATAGCGCTCTATCGAATGACGGTAGGTTTGCATTGGCCAATGGTTCGGACGACAACGATAACAATCTGTTGTATCTGATTGATACAAAGACGGGCGCACATTCTCAGATTAATTTGAGGGGTTCGCTGGAATACGACCGCGTAGGCGACGACGGCTACATGGGGTCTGCGTGGTTCTCGAAGGACTGCTCATTGATTTACGCCGTTCAAGATAATAAGGATGACGGTTTTAGGATCGATGTCTACAAGAGCGGCATCTCCCAGCAATCCCTTTTGGCCGATTCGCAAAAGGACGACAGCTCATCCTCGTTCAACCCCATTCTCATCGTCGTTATTGTTGCGATTCTCATCGCGGCGGGCGTTGGCGGCTTCTTTGTCATTCGCATGCGCAAACACTCTAAGACATATGCGGCAGTTGCGAATAACACCGCATATACAGCGCCTCAGCAGACGATGCCGCAGAATTTCGCCGGACAGCAGGCTCAGGCCCAACCGCAGCAGGCTCCTGCGCCCTCGGATGCGCCGCGATTCTGTAGCTCGTGCGGAAGCCCGCTTACGCCCGATTCTCAATTCTGCCCACATTGCGGCGCGCCGGTAAAGCACTAAGCGCATGCCGGTGGAGCGATTAAAACAGAATCGCGACACGCTGATGGTCGCGGGCATCTTTGCGATGCTCGCGACCATCGCGGATATGTTTCGCGATACCGTGGGATTCTCTTGCAACCCTATCTACTTGGTCCATGTCTTGGGGCACATCGCCTTTTTCTGCGCAGCGTTTATGCTCGGCGACTGTCTGATCGAGCGGTTTCTGGCGGGACGCAAAAGTACTGTCGACGTTCCTCGACAAGTCCATGCTGGATGGTTTGACAACTTGTGCGACATGGCGTTCTCTGGCATCCCGCAGACGTACGCATTCGGCGGCATCGTAAAACTGGGCGCAATCATCTACGCCTGCTGGTCTCCGTTGCTGGTCCTGCTGTTCCCGGGCGTGATCTGGTGGGATACTCGCCAGCAGCTCTTGCAGTACAACGGCTTACCCAATGCCTTGTCGGAGGGCGCCGTTACCGATCACCATCCAGTGCTCGATACCTATCTGTACGGATGGTTTACCGACCTGGGCCGTGCGCTGGGAAGCGTTGATGCTGGGGTGTACGCCTTCTGCCTGGTACAGGCGTTTCTGACGGCGTGTGCCTTGGCTTGCTGCCTTGTTTTGGTACGCCGTATGGGCGGCGGACGTGGCGTTTGCCTGGCACTGCTGGCGTTTCTGTGCCTGTATTGGCACCTTCCCATTTATGCCTCGGCCATGGCGAAGGACGCCACATTCCTGCCGTTTTTCCTGCAGTTCTCGGTTGCCTCCATTGAGGTTATGCGTTCGAGGGGGCAACTCCTGAGGGCACCCGGTTTCCTTGCTGTATACGTTGCACTTCTGCTTCTGGTTTCGCTGACGCGTAAGACCGGCCTGATTCTCGTATTGGTTGTCCTGGTTGTCGTGTTCCTCAAGGTAACGGGTCGGCGCGGGCGAGTTGTCGTTGCGGCAATGGCGGTCGGCGCTTCTTTGTTTATGGCGGTTATCGTGCCCAGGGCCGTGCTTCCCGCTTTGGGGTGCGAGCCTGGTGGCAAGCAGGAGGTCTACGGTCTCATGTTTCAACAGTCCGCGTTGCTGATGCGTGACCACGGGGACGAGCTTCCGGAATGGCAGCGTCAAGAGATCGAGCGCGCCATCGGGGAGGATGGTAAAAACAACTACACGTGGTTTTTAACCGACTCCGTTAAAGACCCCACGTTTGGTAAGGCCGACGAGCTCGATTTTGCAGCATATTTTGGCGCTTGGGTAGCGGGGCTCCTGCAGCATCTACTTTGTTATCTCGAGGCGTATCTGGGAGTGCAGATTGGCTGGTATGCCATGCCGGCGGCGGGAAGCGAGGCCTTGTCGCCCTATGTGACTCCCGTCGATGGGCACAACGTGAGCCATGTGTTTCCTCGCTCGCGGGACCTGGGATTAAGCTGGTCCGATGCGACCTTGGGTCGCAGTGTCGAGTCGCTCGTCGCATGGTTTCAGTCGACGCCGGTCGGCATGCTTGTCGGCGCCAAGGCGCTTTGGTCGACCTGGGGTATGGCGTTTCTGCTGCTGGAGATAAAACGTCGTGCGCCCCAGAAACTCTATCTGATGGCGCCACTCGTTGCGGCAAACCTTGTTCTTTGGATCTCGCCGACGTCGTACACGACCGAGTCGATGCGCTACCTGCTGCCGTTGTTGTTCTGGCTGCCCGTGAGCGCAGCGATGACTTTTGCCAGCGTTGCATCGACCGAATAAAGCGGGCCCGCGTGCAGCTACGCACGCGGGCCCGCTCTCGTCATGCGGTTAGTTGCGCTTGAGGTGGACGACCGTTTCGCAGTGGAAGGTTTGCGGGAACAGGTCGACCGGTGTGATCTTGACGGGGGAGAAGGTGCCCTCCTCGACAAAGCGCTTGAGGTCGCGTGCCAGGGTGGCAGGGTCGCAGCTCACGTAGGCGACATCACGGGCGCTCGTGCTGGCGATAAGGTCGATCGCCTCGGGCGCGAGGCCCGCGCGTGGCGGATCGACTACTAGGACATCGGCGTCCTGATCGGGGAACTCGCGCACCGCGTCGCCGCCGATAACGTCGACGTTATCGAGCTTGTTGATCTCCAGGTTACGGCGTAGATCACGCACGGCCGGGCCATAGGCTTCGACGGCAGCGACAAAATCGCAGCGGCGGGCGAGCGGCAGGGTAAAGGTGCCGGCACCGCAGTACAGGTCCACGGCCAGCTCGTCTTCCTGCGGGTCGAGGGCGTCCATAACGAGCTCAATCAAAATCTCGGCGCCCTTGGTATTGACCTGGAAAAACGACGGGGCGGATAAGCGCATCTGGCCTTCGGCGATATTCTCGGTCCACGAGCCCTCGCCGGCGAGCATCTCCACCTTAGAGACACGGCGGGCTTTCTTTTCGCCCTTGCTCATCACACGCACGATACTCGTGGGATGAGCGGCGTCCGCCAGCACGCGGGAGACCTGCGAGCGCGGAAAAGAGCCTGTGGGCGTCCAGAGTGCGACCTCGAGTGCCTTGGTGCGGCGCGATGCGCGAATGCCCACGCGTTCGAGCCCCAAGTCATGGCTGCCGCTCAGATAGTTGAGTGCGCCGACGACCGATTTGAGCGCCTTCGGGAAGCGTTTATCGAACAGCGGGCACGAATCGACGGTCATGATTTTGCTGGGGTCGACACCGTGCATGCCAAGGCGCACGCGACCGTTGATGAGGGTGGGCTCCAGCTCAATCTTATTGCGGTAGCCCCAGTCGTCCTTGGTATGGCGGATGGGCTGCACCAGCTCATCGACCTGCTCAGGAGCGAACTTGCCGATGCGCTCGAGCGTGGAGCGCAGGTTTTGCTCCTTGGCGGCGAGCTGTGCCGTGCGTGAGAGATTGCCCCACGAGCAGCCGCCGCAGATGCCCACGAAGGGGCAGGGAGGCTGAATGCGATCGGGGCTTGGCTCCAGAATCTCGGTGGTGCGGGCGCGCATGAATGACTTGCCGTCCTGTACGACCTCGGCCTCGGCGGTGTCGCCTGCCACGGCGCCCTGCACAAAGACGGCCTTGCCGTTGTCGGCGTGCGCCAGACCGTCGGCGCCGTAGGTCATCGATTCTATAGTGAGCTTCATATCCCTGCCTGTCATTCGCGTTGTTGTCCGCACCATGGTAGCAGGGAAAAGCGCCCCGCATCCGAGGCTTTCCTCAAATGCGGGGCGCTTCTATAAACGTCTATTTCGTCTTGCCGGTAATGAGCGTCTTAAGGCCTAGGCCGATCAGGCCCAGTCCCATGCGCACGCGACCGGGACGATGGCGCTCGATGGCCTTGGTCTTGCCAGTGGGCTTCTCGCGGCGGGCGCTCTTCTCGGGTGCGGGCTTGGTGACCTGCGGCTCGGGCTGAGGTGCAGGTGCAGGCTCGGGCTCAATGACGGTCGCCTGGACCTTCTGAACCTCGGGCGCTTTCTCCACGGCGGGCTCTGCAGCAGCCTCGGGCTCTTTCACCGGGGGAGCAGCAACTGCTTCCGGCTCGACAGTGGGCTCGACAACTGCCTCGCGCTCAACCTCGGCCTGAATAGCCTCCTCGGCCACACGTTCCTTCTCCCGTGCGCGCTGTTGCGCGGCGGCCTCGGCGTTGCGATAGGCACGCTCCAGCAGGGCTTCCTGCGAGTTGAAGGGTTTTTCACCCTCTGCACGCTCCACGGGGACCCAGGTGCCGTCGCTCGTGAGGCTGCGGGCCTTCACGTTGTCGCGCAGCTGCATGCTCATGTACTCATGGACCAGGGCACGGCAGGTGGGGTCGAGCACGGGGAAGGCGATCTCCACGCGGTGCTCGGTGTTGCGCGTCATCATGTCGGCCGAGCTCAGATAGATCATGTCCGAGTCCACGCCAAAGGCGTAAACGCGCGCATGCTCCAAAAAGCGTCCGACGATAGAACGGACATGCACATTCTCGGTCTTGCCCGGAACGCCCGGCTTGAGGCACGAGATGCCGCGGATGATCATGTCCACGCGCACACCAGCACACGATGCCTCGGCGATCTTGTCGATGACCTCGCGGTCGGTGAGCGAGTTGAGCTTAAAGAACACACGGGCGGGCTCGCCAGCGAGGGCGCGCTGGATCTCGCGATCCAGGCCGCGCATGATGAGCGGCTTCAGGCCGACCGGCGCCACGCCCAGGAAGCGGTAATCGCCGCGCAGGTTGCCCAGCGACAGGTTGCGGAAGAACAAGTTGGCGTCCTCGCCGATGCCGGGATGGGCGGTCATGAGCATAAAGTCGCTGTAGAGCTTGGCCGTCTTCTCGTTAAAGTTGCCGGTGCCCAACAGCGTCAGGCGTGTAAGCGCCATGCCCTCGCGATAGGTGAGCTGGCAGATCTTGGAGTGGCACTTAAAGCCCTCGGAGCCGTAGATGACGGTGCAGCCTGCCTCTTCCAGACGCTCGGCCCACTCGATGTTGTTCTGCTCGTCGAAGCGGGCGCGGAGCTCCATGAGCACCGTGACCTCTTTGCCGTTTTCGGCGGCATCGATGAGCGACTCGCACAGACGGCTCTGCTTGGCCACGCGGTAGAGCGTGATGCGCAACGAGATGCACTCGGGGTCGTAGGCGGCCTCGTGCACCAGATCCAGGAAGGGGTTCATGGCCTCATAGGGATAAAAGAGCAGCTTGTCGTGCTGAAGTACCTGCTCGCGGATGAAGCGGGCCATATCGATGGTGGGGTTGGGCTGCGGCTTAAACGGCGTAAAGAGCAGCTCGTTGCGCAGGTGCTCGGGAATCTTGCCCTCAATGCCAAAGACATAGCCCAGGTTGAGCGGGATATCGCAGGTAAAGACCGAGCGACGCGAGAGCTCGAGCGCCTTGCGGATAGTCTTGAGCGTTGGCTTTTCGAGCGAGCCCGATACGGCGAGCACCACCGGCTGCAGGCGCAGGCGCTTCTTGAGGATGCGCTTCATATGCTGGCGGTAGTCCTCTTCCTCCTCGACGCCCTCGCCGTCCGGATCGATGTCGGCGTTGCGGGTGACGCGGATGAGCGCGCGGTCGAGCGGCTTATAGGAGCCAAAGCAGCTGTCCAGGCAGGCGAGGATGACGTCCTCGAGCAGAATGTAGGAGTAGGTGCCGGTGGGCGAGGGGATCTCGACCACGCGGTTCATCGAGGCGGGAATCTCGATCAGGCCCAGCAGACTTTCCTCGTCGGTGACGCCGTCCAGGCCGCATGCCAGGTAGAGTGCGCCGTTGCGCAGGTTGGGGAAGGGGTGGCGCGGGTCGATCACCAGCGGTGAGATGACCGGCGACACGTAGGCCTGGAAGTAGCGGGTTACAAAGGTGCGTTCCTCGGGCGTAAGCGAATCGATGCGGGCGCGGTGAACGCCCAGGGTATCGAGCTTGCCCTCGATGTTCTTAAAGATGGACTCCCAACGGGTAAGGAGCCCGGGCATTTCGGCCATGACAGCATCGACCTGTTCGGAGGCGGTCATATTGCTCTTGTTGTCGACAGGTTGCTTTTTGAGCTCGGCCAAGTCGGACAGGCCACCCACGCGCACCATAAGGAACTCATCGAGGTTGGACTCGAAGATCGAGACGAACTTAAGGCGCTCGAACAGCGGCACGGACTCATCGAAGGCCTCATCGAGCACGCGGTTGTCAAAGCGTAGCCAGCTGAGCTCTCGGTTCTGCGTGTACGAGAAGTCGCGCGGCGGTTTGCGCAGCTTTGCGGCGGCTTGCTTTTTTTCGATTTTGCTCGGCATATGCATCTGTCCGTTCAGTCCCCGCAGGGGACGGTAGCCTAACCCTATTCACTATTGTCTCAATTTAGTCGACTTGTGGCACGGACGTATTGTGCGAACGGTACCTTAACCTACTTCTTACGTCGTCAAGGCATGCAACTAACTGCCCGACTCGTTTTGAAAACAATCTATATCCATACTCAATTGGTGAGGATGTATGAATAAGAATGATTGCGAGCTGAATATAATCGAATCCAAATTGAATCATGGACAGACGATATATATATGCAGAAAACAGTTTTAGCTATGCAATTCCTAAACATGAAATTATTTGTGCAATCTTGCTCAATTCCTTAGAAAAAAGAACGATTACCTTTGAAAACCTGCTTTAGAGAACTGAAGTGCATCATGGGGGAATCATATGCGATATACCGTTCATCGCACTTTGCTGACCGTTCGGGGGCGAGGTGGAATTGCGGGTGGTTTTTGGATATAACTAGAGCTGTCAGCAAGCAGCGTCCCATACGGAGGGGCGCTGATACATTCGGCCTGTAAGGCCCGAAAGAAAGGTAGGAGGCCATGACGAAAGGTCTGCACGTGCCTTCCGAGATCGGCAAGCTCAGGAAGGTCTGCCTGCACCGTCCCGGCGACGAGCTCCTCAACCTGCCGCCCGACGAG